>ERZ869929.1015-NODE-1015-length-11410-cov-148.048525_pt1 | contig 11410 bp, 20 predicted proteins | sample MGYA00579312_ERZ869929 | MGnify/ENA primary metagenome ERZ869929 (study PRJEB32216, sample SAMN09231818) | wastewater metagenome | place: USA: Maryland | collected 2016-08-09 | study: EMG produced TPA metagenomics assembly of the PRJNA472060 data set (Reclaimed... | reverse complement strand
GCTGCTTGCCACGGCAAAGGAATCGTACAGGTAAACTTGGCAAAAAAAAACCCATGCGGTAAAGCATGGGACAAGTTTAGCCGACGCCAATCAAACTAAACAACGTGCCTTCTTCCTACCAAGATCGCACGTTCGTTGCAACAAGGACGCTGCGTTTTGTTTACTAAATTTCCTGATCAATTATGGCAAACTTTAGAATCCGCATATGAAATTGCTGTCATGCTTCGCATCCTGCAACGCTGTGCCTTTGACGGCAACGGTGTTTGCTATGAAACGCGCGACAATATGGCCGCTGCTTGCGGCATAAGCCAAAAGACTTGGACGCAGGTCATCGCAGACCTAGAACGTAAACGCTTGATTGTCGTATCGCGTGCACACCGTGCGCCGCACCAGATTACGTTAGGCGATGACGTGAAAACGATTCTTGAAGGTAAAAACGACCTACAAAAGATAAATACTATATTTTGTGAGTCGAATTTACCCCCAAAGAAAAAACCTAAACGAAAACCACGCGTTGAATATAACAACGTAACAGAAGTCGAACGCATCCATGCAAAATGGTTGAAGAACAAAGATAAAGGTAAGCCGGATTGCACCTAACGGTGCGCTGTATTGGGCTTGCCGCCCAACGGCCTTACGGCCTACCCGCTTGGGGCTTTGCTGCCCCAAACCCCGCTTTTTTCATTGAGGTGATGAATTGTGTTTCGGATTCTTCGGCTGCGCGCTGTCTGCCTATAAGCTGTCACCGAAGGCCTAGTAAGCAAAGCACCAAACACCAACCCTTAAAAGCCGTATTCCAAACTTAGCTTACAAGGATGCAAGGATGATAATTACGCTAACGGAATCACAACAGAAAATAGTTAATTTTGTAGCGCAGTGTAGGGAAGCTGCGAACATTGCAAACGGTTCACACCGCAAAGGCGCTGCGTCCGACATGACCGGCTTTCAAATTGACCAACAAGGCTTTGGCGGTGAACTTGCGTTCTGCATCGCCATGAACGTCTGTCCTGACTTCACAGTGCAGTGCAGGTCTGCGGCAAAAGGTGAGGACAACGGTGACTGCGTGGTGCAAGGCCTCAGAATCGACGTAAAGACGTCAAAGAAGGCCACCAGCGCACTTTGGGTGAAGGCAAGTAAGGAAGGCTGTGCCGATGCCTTTGCGCTTGTCACAGGCACGTTTCCGACCTTTACGGTGGTCGGCTTAGTTATGACTGGTGATGTGTTTCAGGAAGCGAACAAGGTAGGCGATTGCTATGTGGTGAATCAGAACAAGCTGTTGCCGCCTGATTTGTTCTTTTTATATGCGCTTTAGTCTTCGTGCTTGTCGCCGGGTTTTACTTCCACATAGACGCGTGCCTTGCTGTGTCGGCTTGTGGTCGGTCCAATAAGGTCATCTAGGCACCATAGGACACGCGCAAAGGCGTTTACCTCTGCCGTGTCGTCTAAGTCGCCACCGTGGCTAAAAACGTATGTTTCAGACCTATCGTCTATTTCGTCCGGTTCCTTGCGTATCAGCCAGCCGTTTGCGGCGGTTTCAATAATCAGCTTCACTGTATGACCTCATAAGTATTACCCTTGGCGCTGTTGCGTTCGCCTATAATGCGCACTTTGTCCTGACAGCTTAGACGCTTCAAAGCTTCCTTGATTTGCGCTTCCCTTAAGCTGACGGCCAAGTGCCTGCGAAAAGCCATGACACGGCCTTGGAAGCGACCGCCTAGACGCATCAAAGCGTCCAAAACGATGCTTTCAAGCCGTGCCATGTCTGCCGCACGTTTGGCGTGCATGCGTTCAATGGTTTCAGGTTTGAATCCTTTGCCTTTCATGGCGACACATCCAGCTTGATGCCTACGGCTTCGGATTCGTCCTGCCAGCGGTCAATCAACAGCTTGCAAAGGCCGCCCAAAGCAATGTTCATGCTGTTGAATTCTTTTTGCAGAACCATCGTGTAATCGTCTTCGCCTTCTTCTATGCGTACAACAAAGCCGTTCTGGACCTTTTCAATGCTAATCATTTCCGTTTCCTTACCTTTAATGCCTTTTTGCGTTCAATCTTTGCGATGCGCTTTCGTTCACGTCTAGACTGCGGAAGGTTTAATAAAACGCCTTTCAGTCGATCATCGTAATCGGTCATTGCGTCGCAGATTCTTTTAGCTAATTCACGCAAGCTACTGTCGTTTTGATAATAGTCTGTCGCTTGCTTTATTGCGGCTTCCAGACGTGTTTTTACGTCGTCCATCAAAACGGAACCGTGTCGTCAAAGTCAAAATCAGACTGCGGTGTAGCCTGACGTGGCTGCGCTGCACCGAAGACTTCTTCCACGGCTGAATCATCGCGTTTGTGGCTTGTGCGGATGACCTGCGCATTGACCACGGCATCAATGGCGACGCCGCCTGTACGCTTTTCGTAAGTTCCAAGCTGCAAGCTGCCTTGTGCGAATACTAGGTCGCCTTTGCGTGCGTCTTTCAACCAATCGCCAGTCTTGTCCCACGCTTGAACCTTGAACCACTGGGTTTTTTCCTTTACGCCTACGGCCACGCTGGCGGTGACAATCGTTTTACCAGTCTGTGTGACGCGCACTTCGGGGTCACGCGCTAAACGGCCTACAACGCTAATACTTGCAAAACTCATTTCTTATATTCCTTTGTTACAACGTGGAAAGTTAAGATTAGCACGGCGGCCAACAAAGCCGCCAATCCTGCGATGACACACAACAGCGCCATCATTTGATGGCCTCAGACCACGGCTTACCTGCCTTCAAGCCTTGCAATATGGCTGTGGCCTTAGTCTTTTGCGTGTCTGTCCACGTCTGCTGTTTGCCACCGACTGCCGTTTCGATGTCTGCTATTGTCTTTCCGTGCGCTGCCAGCAGTTCTGCCGTAGGCGATGCGACCTTGGCGATGTTCTGTTGAATCGGTGACGCAGGCTTTGCAGGCTGTGCAGGCGTGTGTCCTGCGGCAGTGTTGCCGTCATCGTCAGACTGCACCACACCACAGGCCGCTGCCATTGCACCGCGGCGTGCGTAGGTCAGCGCGGCAAGCTGCGTTTGCGGATTGTTGGCGTCCTTTGACAGCAACGGATAACGGCCTTCAACGTGCTGACCGCTTTCATGCACGATGCGCGTTACAAGAACAGGCACGCCGGAAGCGTCGATGTCTGTAAGCTGCATGATGCCAAGGCCATGCTTGTGCAGTGCGTCACGGCAGGCGTCCCAAACGCTTTCTAAGTCTGCATAGGTCGATTTGAAGTGCGGATTTTTGGAATCTTTCAACGCTGTCTTGATTTCTTTCTGTGCTTTAATGAATGCGGAATACAATTCTTTCATTCTTTCACCCATGCTGGCAGTTCAAGTTGTTGGATTTGTTGGCTGTAAGCAGGCCACAGGTCTAAGCTTGCGCATTCCTTGTACAGTTCAATGGCTTTGCGATATTCACGGCGACCGTAGTCCAGCATGGCGTCCGATGCTTCGTAAACTGCGACTGCATAAGGCGCATCTTTTTCAACCGCGACCCAATAGAAACGACGTTTCTTGCCGTCGATAACTTCAGCAATATCGCAATAATAGGCTGCTTGTACGGCGTAGTTATAGGTCATAACAGACCTGATGAACGCATCTGGTCTAGCGTCAGCGCAGGTTTTGACGTCCACAATGTGTGCGTCTGTTCTGTAGTCTGGTTTGATTCGCGCATTGATGCCGTGGAAGTCGTCGCAGATACCCGCGACTTCAGCCAATCCACCGGATAGGACTGCGCTGCACCCCAGATGTGTACGCACGGCAGACCCGATGGATACCGCTGCGTCATAGTCGGCCTTGCTGACGAATTCGACGCCTTGTGTAGCTGATAAGCTTGCTTCCCAGTCACGGACGGCTTTGCCTTCTTTCGTACGTCCATCGACTTCAGCGCGCGGCCTATAACGCGCCTCTGCAATGTGTGGCAGTAATATGAACGCATGCGCCAAAGTCCCGAAGCGCGTTGCCGCCGTGTCGATGGCGGTTGGATTTTTGAAATGGCTAGGACTACGAAGCAAACGCCTAATGTCAGAAGAAGAAATATAGGATCGAAAATCATTGAAATATTCCTGTTCTGTAATATCGCGCCACATTAAAAGTTGACCTCATCGTTTGCGCGCAGCGTTTTGTCCATGAATTGCTGGCTGCGGTGCGTTTGCGCTTGAACGCGCAATTCCTTGATGATTTCAACCATTTCGACGAAATGACTGTCTTCTGTTTCCATGTCCAAGTCTTCGGCCATCATTTCAAGCCGTGTGCTTAGTTCGCTAAACAGTGCTTTGCGTGCGTCTTTTACAAACTTGTTATTGCTAACTGTAAAGATGTCCATTTCATTTTCCTTTCAAAATCATTTCTTTGGTGATGAGGTGTTGAATCACTTGCTGCGCTGTTTTCTTTTCTTTCTTTGCAACCTTGCGGATGTAATCATCCAAGTCGTGCGGCAAACGTAAGAATATCGGCTTCGTTCGTTCCGATGGCATTTGCTTCCTTTCGTGTTAGAATACAGGTCAATTCCTGCTATCGCCGTGCTATCCTATGGCTATCCGACCTGTCAAACATAGAAAGGTAAAACTTATGAACCTTGAAGGATTTCGCGTTTGTCTGGAAGCTGGTCACGGATACCATGACACTATGGAATATGACCCCGGCGCCGTTGCGCATGGCTTTGAAGAACACAAGCTAAACGTGGCGCAGGTCGAACACGTCGCCAAGCTGTTGGAAGCGCAAGGCTGTGCAGTGACCAAGGTCATTTGTCGGTCAAGCAACGGTCTGGCGTTGTCTAAACGTGGCTTACAGGCCGCAGGTCACGACTTGTTTTTGTCCTTCCACCACAACGCTGCAAACGGCAAAGCGCAAGGCACGGAAGTCCTAATGCACCTTATGGGCACTTTGTCAGACGCAGGCTTTGCGGCATCGCTGTCTAAGCGTATTGCGAATCACCTTGGCTATTTTGACCGTGGAATGAAAAAACAAAGCCTTGGTGTGTTGCGTCAGGTGCCAAAGGAAGTAAAGGCCGCAGTGCTAGTGGAATCGTATTTTATGGATAACAGCGCGCTGGCAGGCACAGACCTTGAAACGCTGTCACTAAAGGCCGCAGACGCCGCCGCAGAAGGCATTGCAGATTATCTTGTAAAGAACTGTAAGCCACGAAAGCAGGTCATCGTGGAACCTAAAAAGGTAGACATCGGCCCAAGTGAACCGAAGAAAATGGACTTGCCTAAACCACCGTGGAAGAAGTGATTACGGCTGCCGCCGCGTTATATTGAAAACTCGATCGACTGAATCATATTTAACATCGTAATTACGTGCGGCCATTTGTTCACGAAAGTTTTGCCAATTACCAAACACTTCGTTTACGAGATCACCAGATATACGCGCACGCGGCATTCCTAAGCGCATCAAACGACCGTCAATTTCATAAATCATATTTTGTTCAGGCGTAAAAAGTGGTGGTTGTGTGCTTTGGCGCGGCTGTTCCGGTCGCAAGGTTTGGTGACTTGGCAATCTGTCTTCTAAATTTCTTAGTGCATCTTCTTTTGAATATCCGAATGCCCAATCGCCTGTTTCTGGCACTGTCGCTTTGAATGCTAGGTTTTCACCCCTGCCTGTTTCCTGTACGTTTGCCGAAACAACGGTGCGTTGTTTTTTGTTTTTGCGTGGTTCTGCATATTCTTTAACCTGTTTTTCAAATGCTGCCATTTCTTCCGGAAACTGTTTCATCATGCTAGTCGGAATAGCGCGCCGCGTCTTACCTAAATCGCCTTTGTCGTATCCTGATGGTATGCCGGTATCAATTGCGTCTAATGAATTGTAAACACGTCGCGCCGCGTCTGACGTACTGCCGCTGTGACTGATTCCGCCGCCATAAACGTCAGCCATGTTTTGATATATTTGTGTACCGTAACCTTTGTTTTGATATTCTGGTGCAAGTCCCACTGTGTTAGAAAATTCCACTCCTAAAGGATGCGGACGTCCTTGAATGATTAGCGGCATGCTACTTTTACCCATACCGATATATTTTTCGTCAACTGTCTTTTCAGCTAAATCGTAGGCCGTTGTTTGATAATCTTTGACGGCTTGAAATTTACCTTCACCTAAACCCCAATTTGCTTTTTTGCTAACGAGCGGCACAAAAGCTTCTGGTTCATATTGCATTAAGCCGCGATTCTGAATGTTTTGTTGTGCGCGTTTCAATTGATTTTTCATTGCATAGTCTGCCGCTGCACCGCCTTTTTGCAAACGACGCTTTAGGCCTGTTTCTGCAATCATGCCTATCGGCGGTTCGGCATCGCTTAGTTTGTATTCAAGCATTTCCGGCACGGCTGCGGCAAAATCAATTCCGTGTCCTATTGCGCTGACAGGATTCGACATCGCTGCAAGGCCTGACGCTACGGCAAGTGCATCCTGTTCGTTTTTAGTCTGATTCGCTGTTTTTCTTTTGTGACGTTCAAGTGCTTCGCGCATGACGTCTGGAATGTCAGACCATGCACCGCCGTGATATTTGTAACCGATGCCTTCACCTAGCGCCCTTGCGCCGCCTGTCAGCGTTTGGCCTGCAAGTGCATTTGAAAGCTGTTCAAGAAAACTAAGTTTGTCATCACTTGGCATCTTTAACCTCTATTGCCTTACTTGCCAGCACGTCACCGGCTGCGTTTCTGACAGTTAACAGACGCTTGCCTGCCGTGTTCAACACGACTGCGTATAGCACAAACTGGCCGTTCACGTCGCGGCCAAGGTAACCCAGACGCCACTTGTCAGCCCATAGGTGTGTATTCGGCTGATATGGTGCCGTGTATCTGACTGTGAACGGATTACTTACAACCGGCGTTCTGTCTAAGATGATTGCAGGCGTCGGTTTAGGTTTAGGCGTTTGAATAACGGTGGGTGTAACTAATGGTGTCGGACTATGAACTGGTGTGGATTGTGGTTGTGGCGTCGGCGTTGTGGCTGGCGTTTGTTCTGGCGGCTGATCGCATTTTGTAAGCAGTCCGCCAATCGCAGTCAGCACTGTTGAAGCGACAAGCAAAACTTCCTTGTACTTGCCTAGAAACGGTAGCCATTTGGCTATCGTCAGCAAGCCTGACAGAAAGCTGATTATCGCCTTCAACGTCTTCACGCTTTCAGCGCCTCATAAACTGCGCCCAACAGTTCAAGTGCTTCAGAAGCTGCGATGTCTTTGATTTCTTCTGGCACTTTGTCCAGACCTTTTGCGCCTTCCACCAACGCGTCACGGAAAGCGGCATCGGAAACAAGCTTGCTTCCAAGTGATACAGCGTCCGACAGGTCCAGACCGTCTTTTGCAAGTGCTGCCACTGCTTTGCCCAAAACAACAAGTGCTACAAGTGCCTGTTTGCTTTCTTTTACGTCCGTCATTTTGCGTTCCTTTCAAGCTGTTGAATACGTTTTTCGTGCATATCTATCAGTCTATCTTGATTCGTTACTTTTTCGACAATCACCGCCAGCTTTACAGACAAGTCTTGTAAGCCGACTTTTGTTTCTTTCATAAATTCTATGGCTTGTATGAGGAAAAAGGCCACCATGCCTTTAATCGCCCAATCACTTATGTTCTTAAAGTCCATAACGCCACACCTACCGCTATCAGTGAAAATATCAGTGCCATAAACGCTGCCAAAGTAACGTATGTTTGCTTTTGCCGCGCCGCGTGTTGGTTGGCGGTCAACGTGTCCATATCTGCTGCCGATTGAACTAAAGACGATTCCAGACCTGTTAGCCTGAATCTGTACAATGCTAACGCGTCTTTCACTTCTGCCAAAGCGGCACGCAAGTCTTTTGACTGTTCAGCCTGCTTTTGAAGGTTTGCTTCTGCGTCCTGTAAAGCGTCGTAAACAGGCGCAAGGTCAGTGATAGCACCAAAGGCGTCAAAGGAAGGCGCTGGCACTTTAATGACAAAAGATGAACCGTTGACCTGTTCGACTTCGCAGCCTTCGCCAGTCAGGCTGATTGACGGCATACTGACGCCGCTATGGTGGATTGCGCCTGCGTCAACGTCTTCGCGTGCCGGAATCATTACATGTGCCATGTTTTTAGTCCTTTGTGTAAACTGTGCCTGTGTATTGTAACGCATTCAGGTTAACGCCAAACAGGCCAGCAAGGAATAGAAATTCCCAGCCTACAGATTCAGCGACCGCATGTTCTGCAGTATCGCGTTCGATAGACCATTGCGTTTTGTGTTTCGGTTCATCCGGCCATGACAGCAAGGCAAGTTGTGCGCACTCTTCGTCTGGGCCTTTGACGACGATACAAAACCACGGATTCATCGGCTGTCTAAGGTAAGCGTTCTTTGCTGCAAGATAGGTGCTGCGCGTTTCGTTTCCGGTCTTATAGGCAATCCATGCAGCGTTCACGACAAGATTAAGCTGATAGCCTGTTGGCACGCCGACAGACTGTGCAAGCAAGGTCTTTGGATACACTAATTCATTGAACAGCATGGTGGCGTCGCGGTCGTAGCCTAGAAAGCGGTGAACGTGGCTAATCAAAGCCCAGACGACTGGTGTGATGTGGCATCTGCCGTCTGTGTCATCTTTGCAGATAACGCCGTTGTCTTTGATGTAACGCTTTACGTCCAGCCATCTGGTTTCACCGGATAACTGACCTGCCATAAAGCCAAGGAATTGGTCACGGCTGGCAGTGTTGCGCTGTGTCTGATGTGTTGGTGAACGGTGAAGCTGACCGTCTTTGACAGACCGTGACAGTGCGTCAATGGAAGGCTTAAAACTTACTGCAGCAAGGTAGCCGATACTGTGTGCAACAGCGTCGCCGTCATTGCAGTTTTCTTTTGAAGGAAAGTCCACACACCACGGTGACCAGTTTGCAGTCTGTTGTGCTTTAAGAAGGATTTGAAGCTTGGAATCTTCTGATAGATTAGGTGTGCGTGGATCTGAAAAGCCGCAGGAAGTTAAGAGAACAGCGCAGAGGAAAGTGTATTTCATGCGCTAATCCTTTTAGTTTAGGCGGATAGCTTGTAGTTTACAGTTTGAAATGTCACACCGTAAATACATATTATTTACAGTTGGCGATCCTCCCCAAACATACCACCGAAGACCTATGCGGAATGTTTTGCTTGTTGTAATTGCCACAGGCTGACAACCGGATTGATTAGCGCCAAAACCAATTAAACTGCTTGCGGCTGATGGCAACGTCGTATTTAACAAAACGTCAGTGTTATCTGTTTTGTTTTCGATTCTGGTCGTTATTCCGGCTTGCGCTGTACTTGAAGACGCTTGATCTGTTTGTGCCAACACATTGTAGCACATCAACCAATTCCCTGCTGGTAGTGTGAGTTCACCAGTCCACGGATAGTACCATGTTCCTGATGCTGGCGTCGCCTGTGTGCGAAGTGACGTATCTGTAATCGATCTAGTCGAAAACTCATTCACATAGCCTTCAGGTATAGCCGCACCTGTTGCCGCAGCTTTAACTGGCCCTTCGACGTACAGCGCAGAGTTTGATGGTTGGTCGAGGGGTGTCAGTGTAAATGAAATAATGTTGGCTGCCGCATTTCCTGCTGCAAATGCGTCGGCGCGACATGATCCGCTGTTTGTGGTGTTTGAATCAACAGTTTTACTAGCTTCCAACCGAAAGTTTCGTGTTGAAACTGATGAGTTTATGTAAATACCTTGAAAACTTGTAAATGCGTTTATTGTATTGGTTGATGCAGTTGGTCTAGCACCTTGCATAACTTGTTCAGCGACCGTTGTTCTAAGCGTACCTGATGAATCGGTTTCCGCTATACGGAACGTGCAAACAGTTACATCGTCTACGTTTGTAGCCGGTTGTGCATACACATAGCCACTAATTTCTAGTTTATACGCGCCAACAGGCAAATTAGGAATGCTGAATCCAAGGTCATTTCCGCTGTTTGTTGTGGTAACTGCTGCTTTGCCTTTCAACAATGTTGGCTGATTCCATGTTGCGTTATTAAAACTTGAATATCCTGTTACTTCCGCTGATCCCGCGAATAAGGTTTGCTGCGAATTTCTATATTCAACAGCGCCCCACACATTCTGCCGTTCAGGCGTCACGACAAGTTCGGAGGACGTGGGAAAGCGGTAGGCGATGATCTCGAATTTGTACAATGAATCAGAGTTGTAAATTGAAGCATTATTAGATGCAGTCGGAGATCTTCCTTGCAATTGGATCGTAGGTGACGTGACCGTTGTATATTCGGTTGTAAAAACCAAAGTTAATGGCATGTAATATGCGTTAGCACCGCCAGCATACAACCAGCTTTGGTTACTGTACGTTGTTCCATCACCCATTCGAAACATGACCGAATCAATCGTATTACCTTCCTTAAATGCCGGGCCGCTGAACACAAACATATATTTGCCTGGTTTCAAATTGCTGAATGTTGCACCGGGAATTTTCCCAGCCGATGTGGTTGCCGCGCCTGTGACCGTAGCAGTGTTACAATCTGAATCCGCTGAAAAATTTGCAAACGTCGATGAGTTTGTCGTCCAGCTACAATTTGCTGATCCAGTAATAGTATATTTTCCGGCTTCTTCCGCCTGACTTACATTCGCCAAGTTTGTCGCAAGTCCAAGATACAGACCACTAAGTTCATTTGTGCCTGTCAGTGATGCTGTTGCCTGCTGTACTCGCAAGGTCGTAGCACTTGAAAGGTCGCCACAAGGGAAGTTTATCGACGCAATACGAGGGTCTGTCGATGCCGTAAGCGTAAGCTGTGCGACTGTGTTTGAACCTTGGCGGATTTGAACTGTTGTACTGCCAACAGAAAAGCCCCTGTAAGTAAACCGTGCCTCACAGTTTTGGTTCTTCATGCCTGCATCAAAGGTGCGTGTTGCCCAATCTGCATAGCCTGTTGATGTGGAGGTCGTGATGTTGAACTCTGATGTTGCTACCAAAGGCGTCGTTGTTGAACGTGTCACTGTAGCTGATGAAACGGTTACGTTTGCTACATTCGTTTGCGCGTTGGGGTTCAAAATGAAGTTGCTTTGCCCAAACACGTTGGAAATGTAGTTGCCTTGCAAGATTGTTGGATTCTGCGCGCCAGCGAACGGAATAACCGCCGCTGTGCCTACCGCTAGATACGTTAGTAATTTACGAAAATTCATAAAACCTCCAATTAAGCGAACGATGCTATTTGATTGCGTGAAATTTCGATCCATCTTTGCAGAACGCTGTCATATTGTACCAAAAGCGTTGAATACTTCGACAAGACAATATCGCCATTGAGAATCCAACCGTTTGCAGCGTCATTGATTGCGATTGTCACTGTGTTGGTGCTGTCATTACCCTGGAACAGAATCGTCATGCCGTCCGTGCCGCCTGCAAGCGTAGTGGCCATGCTGACTGCCGCTGCGTTGCCTTGCACTTTGATGCGCTGGAATGGCTGTGTCCCGATGGTTGGTGTGCCGCCTGC
>ERZ869929.1014-NODE-1014-length-11416-cov-4.493530_pt1 | contig 11416 bp, 17 predicted proteins | sample MGYA00579312_ERZ869929 | MGnify/ENA primary metagenome ERZ869929 (study PRJEB32216, sample SAMN09231818) | wastewater metagenome | place: USA: Maryland | collected 2016-08-09 | study: EMG produced TPA metagenomics assembly of the PRJNA472060 data set (Reclaimed... | reverse complement strand
GTCACGCGCGTTCACCCGCGAAATTAGGCAGGGGGGGGTATAAGGCGGATGAATGCAAGGACGCAAGCCAAAACCAACAGCGCTCAAGTTGTTGGCAGGCAATCCGGGCAAGCGCGCAATTAATTATGCGGAGCCAAAGCCAAGAGTCGTATTGCCAAAGCCACCAGAACACTTGAGTGAAGATGAAAAAAATAAGTGGAAGTCAACAGTTCGCGAGCTGCACCCTCTTGGATTGGTAACCACCATCGATAAGGATGCACTCGCCATGTATTGTGTAATTTTTGTGCGTTGGATCAAGGCTGAAAAGATGGTCCGCGATAAAGGCGAGATCATCAAAACAGCGGCAGGGAATATTATTCAAAATCCCTACCTCTCGATTGCAAATCGAGCACTTGAACAACTCAATAAACTGGGCGCGGAATTTGGGATGACACCATCGAGCAGGTCACGCGTGAAAACGGACATGCTCGACCCAGATCAGGAATTGGAGCGGATGCTGTTCGGTCCGCGAGTGAGCATACGAAATGACCGATAAATTAATCTATATTGCTGAGGGACTGCGAGTCCTGGCTGTGCCAATCGATGATTTGCATATCGACCCTGCTAACGCACGGACCAATCACGCGCTGGACCGTATTGCCTCATCGTTGAAGGCATACGGTCAACGCAAGCCTATCATCGCAAACCGCCTGCAGGGCGGAAAAATTGAAGCAGGTAATGGCACCTGGCTTGCGGCCAAGCAATTGGGCTGGAGTCATATTGCTGTGCTCTTCGTGGATGATGACCCAGCGACAGCTGCGGCTTATGGCATTGCGGACAATCGCCTGAATGAATTAAGCAGCTGGGACCTCGATGCGCTCGGCGCATTGATACCGACTATCGAAGACTTGTTCACCGGTTTCACGGAAGGCGAAGTCCGCGATTTACTTGGCGAGCGTGGCGGTGGTTTGATGGTGGACCCTGGGCCACAAGTGGAAGACGCCCAGCTGGCGGTCTTGCGTGAGAATTGATCGGCCCAAAAAAAGTGAAGAGCATCCCACCATGAAGCCATTGGAATTGGTGGAGCGATCACTGATGAATTCAAGCCAGCCAGGCGCGGTCGTTCTGGACCTGTTCGCTGGTTCTGGCACGACACTGATCGCCTGCGAGAAGTTGGAGAGAGTCTGCCGAACGATGGAGAATGATCCAAAGTTTGTGGCAGTCGTTCTTGAACGCTGGTCACAGATGACAGGTCAACAACCGAGATTGGAGGGATGACATGGGGAGGGGCCGTAAACCAAAACCAACTGCACTGAAATTATTAGAAGGCAATCCTGGCAAGCGTGCAATTAACAAGCAGGAACCACAACCAGAGTCTGTCATCCCTGAATGCCCGCCTCACTTAAAGGGCGTGGCTCGAACCGAGTGGGTCAGGCTCACAAAAGAATTGCATGAGTTGAAGATCATCACAAGGATCGATCGCGCTGCGCTGGCCGTGTGCTGTACAGCCTGGGCCGATTACGTGAAAGCCTGCGATAAGCTGGAAAAGCAGGGCGATGTGATCATCAGTGAGAAGGGTGGCTTATATCAAAATCCGTGGGTGGCGATTAAGAAACGCTCAATGGATCAAGTGCAGAAATTCTACGCAGAGTTCGGTATGACCCCATCGAGTCGCTCGCGTGTGCATGTTGAGACGCCCAGCGAGGAAGATGAAATTGCAGGGTATTTATTCGGTAAAAAAGTAAAGCTAGGAAAGTAGTGAAATGGAGAATCGGAAGGAGCTTGTTGCCCATCCTGCAGAGCAATACGCGCGGAATGTAATCAGCGGAAAAATCATAGCATGCAAATGGGTGATCCTGGCGTGCGAAAGACACTTGTATGACCTGGCGCACGCTCATGAGCGCGGCTTTGTGTTTGATGTTGGCGCGGCTGAATATGTTATACGGTTTGTCGAGTTGCAGCGGCACTCAAAGGGTAAGTGGGGACGCGGGCGGGGAGAATTGATCAAGCTAGAGCCCTGGCAGCAATTTATTATTTGGGTGGGGTTTGGCTGGAAACGCGATAATTCGAGTCGTTGGATTCAAAAGACCGCTGATGGTGTAGCGCAAGACACTCGAGGCATGCGGCGTTTTCGGGTCATCTATGAAGAGGTCGCAAGGAAAAACGGAAAATCCACGGGATCAGCACCACTAGGTTTATACCTTGCATTTGCAGATGGCGAACCCGGTGCAGAAGTATACAGCGCCGCCACGAAACGTGACCAGGCTCGCATTGTACATAAAGAAGCCATTCGCATGGTTCGAAAAAATCCAGGGCTGCGGAAATATATTGCCATCGTAAAAGACAACCTCAGCCTTGAACAAACCGCAAGTAAATACGAACCACTGGGTGCTGATTCTGATTCAACAGATGGTCTTAATATCCACGGAGTCATTGCCGATGAGCTGCATGCCTGGAAAAACCGTGAGATGTGGGATGTTCTCGAGACGGCTACAGGGTCCCGTGAACAGCCGATGATTATTGCCATCACCACTGCGGGTCTCGATCGCCGCAGTGTATGTTATGAAAAGCATGAATATACCCGCAAGGTGCTCGAAGGCTGGAAGGATGGAACCTTCGAAGACGACACATGGTTTGGAATTATTTTCACACTTGATGATGGCGACGATTGGCGCGATGAAAGCGTGTGGATCAAGGCGAATCCCAACCTAAACGTTTCGAAATATCTCGAAGACATGCGCATGAAGGCCAAACGCGCAGGGCAGATGGCTGGAGCGCTTAACAACTTCTTGCGCCGCGAGTTGAATATTTGGGTGCAGGGCAGTATTAAGTGGATGAACATGGATTCCTGGCGTGCATGTGGTGGAAAAATTCCAGCGCTTGGAATGTTAAAGCATCTGAAAGGCCTGACTGGGTACGGCGGTCTCGACCTTTCCAGCGTTTCCGATATCACCGCATTCGTCCTGGTGTTTCTCGATGAAGATGATGACATCTATGTGCATTGCAGGTTTTGGATCCCTGAAGATTCGTTGGAGGTTGTGCCGCATTACCGATCACCAGACGATGCCAAGCAGCTGCAGCTGTGGGTGAAAGATGGGTACATTGAGGCAACGCCTGGTGCGGTCATCGATCACGATTTTATTTACGCGCAGGTGGAAAAAGATGCAGATGGGATCGACATCGATCAAATCGCCTTCGACCGCTGGGGCGCATCCAGTGTGGTGCAGAACCTGGAAAAGCAAGGCATGACAATGGTTAATTTCGGACAGGGATTCGCCAGCATGAACCCGCCTATGAAGGATCTGGAGAGACTTGTGCTAAGTAAAAAAATACACCACGGTAACAACCCAGTGCTCACGTGGATGGCAGATAACCTCGTAGCACGCATGGATCCTGCTGGCAATGTCAAACCAGACAAAGAAAAAAGCCGCGACAAAATTGATGGCATGGTGGCACTGATCATGGCGCTTGACCTGGCTCTCCGTCATCCTGAAGTAAAAAGCGTTTACGAAAAGCGCGGCATCCGCAGGCTTGGGTAATCCTTGACTTCCCCGGGCTTCGGCGGCCCAATAGGGACACACAGGAGATGACCATGACACATGAGCGAGCCGAATCCGCGCAGGCGGATGCGGGTGTTGAGGTCGGAAATTTTGGGTTTGAAAGGCTCTCAGAAATGAGAGCCTTTTTTTGTTTAAGCCCTTGACAAAATAGAACGCATATTCTAAAATATTGTAGACAGCGCATGGGTGCCCCCCTCATCCATGCGCTGTCATTTTTAATTGCATGCTTGACAATTCACCCTGCGCGACTATAATTACTTTAATCGAATAAACAACCGCAGCTCGGGCCTTGTGCCTGGGCGACCGTTCGGAGTGATGCGCCCGACAACTCAACAGAGTTGTCGGGCGTTTTTTGTTAACTACTTTTGGGAGACATCATGTTCAAGCCATATTTTTATAAAAAGACAAAGCTTTCTGCCGAGTTGGTGATCTGTGATGAGATCCCCGGCAAACGCATGTTATTTAAGGCATGGAAGGTCATGCGCTCTTTTTGGCATACAGTCACCTGCCCTGAATTCGTGGACGTGGACCGCAACGTGATCAGGCACCTTGAAGAGTCTTTCAAGATGATGATCAATCATGCGGCCAAAAGTGTAGACGCTCAGCGCGCAGTGGGCGGCGGCGTGAATGTGGATGTGGAATGGAGCAGTGAAAACGACTTTGCTCTTGTACGGGTATATCCACGCTCGAATAAATATGTGATCCGCATTGAACGTGATGAGCTGGGGAATGTGATGATCACGTCACCTCGCATGGTCTTTAAAAATGATATCGCAGGCCTCAACCAGGCGCGCCACGTGTGCGGGCAGGTTGTTCAGGTTGCCGCATCAATGGCCACATCAGGGGAATAGGAATAATGCTGCCTTTACCTCCCGATTCGATCTGGTCTCAATATCCTGTTGTGGCAATCCTCATACTCGCCGCAGGAGTCATTGCTCTTGCGTTTTATCGTCTCTGGAAGGACTTGCTCAAGTGGTTTGAAGCACAAGATGCAAAGCGGGATGCTGAACGCGAAAAACAACGTGCATGGCAGGCAGAGCAGGACAAGATCCGTGATCTACGCTGGCAGGAATTTTTGAAGAGTATGCAGGAAGAGTGGTCTCAACAGGATGGCCGTCACACGGAGTTGCTCAAGGATTTGAGCAACAAGGTCGGCCAGTTGATCATTTCGGTTAATAGCCACGATACCTGGGCGCGAGCCAAGGACGGAAAATGAACTGGCTGACATCGTTGGAACGCAATGAAGTCACCTATTGGATCGGACTGCTGATGCTGTTTGTGGGAGTGAGTCTGTCCGTTTCCATAGCAACAGCCCTCATGGTGGTCGGCGGCGCGATGTCGATCGAAGCCGTCATCACTTCGTATTTGGCAAGCTGGATCAGCAAGGATAAATAATGCCCTTAACCCGTTACATGCTACAGCAGCAGAGATTTCATCCCTCACAGAGCCCGCCTGAGTGGTTCCGTGAGTATGCGCTCGGCATGGGATGGGACACCGCAGCAGGCGTCACCGTCAACCCAGATACCGCCATGCGCGTGACGGGAGCGTTGGCATGTATTCGCGTCATCGCAGACACAGAAGCCTCTCTGCCATTTTTTACATATCGCAGGCTGGCGCGCGGCAAAGAAAAAGCCACAGACCATTATCTGTATTCCATTTTGCACGATGAAGCCAACTCTGAGATGTCGGCATTTACCTATCGCCGAACGATCACAGCGCACGTGGCCAGCCGTGGCAATGGAATCTCGGAGATCGAATTCGATGGAGCTGGCAGAGTCAAGGCGTTATGGCCGCTCAATCCTGACAAGGTCGAGCTGAAGCGTGACGCAATCAGCAAGAAACTTTTTTATTTTTATACACTGCCAGAGTCGGAAGGCGGCCACGTGGTCAGGCTTCCTGCAGATCGCATTCTGCACATCAAGTGGCTGAGCCAAAACGGACTGTGGGCAATGTCGCCCGTGCAGATAGCGAGAGAGTCGTTTGCGATATCGCTGGCTGCGCAAGAGTTTATGGCGCGCTTCTTCAGCAACGATGCCAGCCCGCGTGGTGCCTTGCAAACCGACCAGGCACTCAGCGACAAAGCCTACGATCGGCTGAAGCTCGACTTCGAAGATCGGCACGGCGGGCTGGATAAAAAGCATCGCTTCGCCATCCTGGAAGAGGGTCTGAAATTCAACCCGATCAGCCTCTCCCCGCAGGACATCATGCTTCTGGACCTGATGCGCTTCGGCATCGAAGACGTTGGCCGCATCTGGGGTATCTCGTCAGACATGCTCAACCTTGCAGACAAAGCCGCTACCTATGCCAGCGTGGAGCAGTTCGGCATCCGCTTTACATCTCACACGGTACGGCCGTGGACAGTGAACTGGGAGCAGGAAATCCACAGATCATTGCTGACCAGGTCCGAACGCAAAGAATATTTTGTTGAGCACAATCTGGATGGCCTGTTGCGCGGCGATTACAAAACACGCATGGATGGTCACTCGGTCGCGATCCAGGCAGGCTTTGAAACACGCAATGAAGCGCGTGAGCTTGAGAATAAAAACCCGATCGAGGGCCTCGATGAACCACTGGTGCCGCTCAACATGGCCAATGCATCCACCACACAGGATCAACCTACTACCCAGCGCGATGTGATGCTGCCGATTTATCAAGACGTATTCCAACGCATCGAACGCCGTGAAAAACATGACATCGATGCAGCCACAAAGAAGCTGAAGGAACAGCCGAAAATATTTGAGTGGTTCTCGAGTTTTTATACAGTCGATCATCCTGCGTTTGTAGCCCTGCAGCTCGCGCCTGCCATGAAAGCACATGCGGCGCTGAGCGGACGATCGCTATCAGACAACCAAGCGCAAGCCATTGCGGGTGCGTTAGCAAAGCAATATTGCGAAGAAGCAAACAAAGGCGAGCCTAATTTATCTCAATCATGGATTGAACGATTATCAGAACGGAGTGAGTTATGAAAAACGATCGAACAGAAAAACGTTTTCTTGATATGATGCCTGAAGCAATGACAGGCGAAGGGGGCGTGCCGATCATCAAAGGCGTTTCGCCTGTTTTCAACGCCATCAGCGAAGTGCTGGTGGACTCTGAGATCGGCCCTTTTCGTGAAGTGATCGAGCCGCAGGCGCTCGACAAGTTATTTGCATCAGGCATGCCAGACACACGTGGCCGCATGGATCACAAGATCGTTCTTGGCCGCACGAAAAACGGCACCTTGTTTCTAACCAAGACCGATGCAGGCATTGGTTATGAAATATTTATCAATCCACATGACCCCGAGGCAATGAGCGCGTATGAAAAAGTGCGCCGCAAGGATGTGGATGGTGCATCGTTCATGTTCACAGTTGCGCCTGGTGGAGAGAAATGGGAAATGCAAGACGGCATGCCCCTGCGCCGTGTGCAGGAGATTGATGAGTTGATGGACGTGGGACCTGTCACATTCCCCGCGTATCCGCAAGCGAGCGCGAGTGCTCGCAGCAAAATTCAGGAATTGCGACAACTGCAACAGACCCCAGCCGAGCCAGAAGGCACGGAAGGCGAGAGTCAGGATGCCAGCCAGAAGGCGGCTGATGATGATCAAACCCTGCAGTTGATGGCAATGGAAATTGATATCGATCAAATCTAAGGAGAAATTGAAATGGCACAAAAAAGTATTCGTGAACTTAAGCAGGATAAGGTCACCCTGTTCAACCAGGCGAAAGCCATCAAAGATCAGGCGGCCAATGAATCCCGCTCCATGAGCCAGGAAGAAACAAATAACTGGAATGCAATCATGGATAAATGGGCTGCGCTCAAGACTGATATCGATCAGCGTGAACGCCTCGAAGCGATGGAGACCGAGATCGAAGGCACTGAAAGCCGCTCTGTCCATCGTCCCGACCCAGAGACTGGTGACGGCGAAAAGCGCGGCAAGTTGGATCTTTCGCAGGTCCCTGTGCGCTACCAGGCAGCTCTGCGTGAATTGCATGAACGTGGTGATTTCCGCATGAAGCCTGAGTACGCTGGTGTGATGGATGGCTTCCTGCGGGATGGCGTTCTTCCACAAGTGAACAAACGCGATCTTCAGATTAGCGATGGTCCCAAAGGTGGATACATTGCTCCCCCGCCACAGTTCGTGATTGGCTTATTGAAAGCCCTCGATGCAGACCTGTTCTTCCGTCAGCCAGGCTGGGCAACTGTCATCGCGCTCAATAGCGCGGAGGGCTATGAAGCATCACTCGATGCAGATCCCGATGATGGCGAGTGGACAACTGAAGTCAGAGAGTTGACCGATGACGACCTGATGGAATTCGGCCGCCGTGAGTTGAAGCCCAACCGTCTGGCCAAGGGGATCTTGATGTCAAACGATCTGTTACGCCTGGCTCCATCCTCGGAAGGTCTCGCGACCGAACGTCTGACATACAAATTCGGCGTAACGATGGAAAAGGCGTATATGACAGGCAATGGTGTCAAGAAGCCTCTCGGTGTATATACCGCGTCTGACATGGGCATCCCCACCAGCCGTGATATCAGCACAGACAACAGCGCTACTGCTGTCACATTCAAGGGCCTGCGCAATGCCAAATATGCGTTGAAGAACAAGTACTGGCGTGAAGCCAAATGGATCTTCCATCAGGATGGTATCAAGGCAATTGCGAACCTCGAAGACGATAATGGCTATCCCATTTTGTCTGAAAGCGTTGCGGTAGGCGAGCCTGACACATTGCTCGGCGTTCCGTACTATATGAGCGAGTTTAATCCCAACACATTCACCTCTGGTCTTTATGTTGGCATCATCGGCGCGTTCCGCAATTATCACATCGCCGATAGCCTGACCATGACCATTCAACGCCTGGTTGAGTTGTATTCCCGCACCAACCAGATCGGCTTCCATGCCAATTTGTACACAGACGGCATGCCTGTTCTTTCCGAGGCCTTCGCTCGTGTGAAGTTGGGATAAGCGTTTCGTTTTAGTAATTGAATAGGGTCGGGTAATGCAGCCCGACCCTATAAAAATAAAGGAGATCAATCTCATGGAAATGCATAATAACGTAAAAGTTTCCCGCGCTCTTTCCCCTGTCGCGGCAGGCACGGACAACACTGCGTTTGTCAGCGAAATTTTGGACACCGCCAACTACAACAACAATGAGTTGGCAATCGCCATTGGTGCAAACACGGATGCCGATGCAACCTTCACTGTGTTGATCGAAGAAAGTGATGCCGCCAATATGGCCAGCCAGAATGCTGTGGCAGATGCAGATCTGCTTGGCACCGAAGCTGAAGCGAGCTTCGATTATTCCGACGATAACGAAACCCGCAAGATCGGCTACATCGGCAAAAAGCGCTACATCCGCGCCACAATCACGCCTGCAAACAATGCCGCTGGCAATATTTACATTGCCGCGCTCTGGCTGCAGAGCGGCGCTCGCAAAGTCCCAGTTGCATAGGTGACCTGATGAAAATCAAAATGATCACCCTGCTTGCTGGACCTAATGAAACCCGTCAGCCTGGTTCTGTGCATGATGTGCCGACCGCTGAAGCGGAAGCCTTGATCGCAGGCGGATATGCGGAACGAGTGAAAGCTGCTGATCCTGCACCTGCTGCTATTGATGGCAAGCCACGCGTGGCCACTCGTGGTCGTGGACGCACAGGCACCAAACCCGAGGCGGAAGAACCCGAAGACGCCGATGGCGACGAAGGACCCGAAGACGCCGATGGCGACGAAGGACCCGAAGACGCCGCCTAATCTAGTGGAATCGCGGGCGACTTTACGTCCGCTTCCTGATTACCTGGCAGGCAGCTCCCCTTCCCTGTTTGTCAGGTAATCTCCTCCGAGACCTCCTCATGAACCTACGATTGATCACAGCCCCAACCGAAGAACCCGTTTCTGTGGAAACAGTCAAGCTGCATTTGCGCGTCGATGGCACGGCGGACGATACGTTAATTACCTCCTATCTGAAAACCGCACGTGAATTGGGGCAAGGATTGGCGCGCCGCGCGTTTGTGACCCAAACGCTTGAGCTGGTGATCGAAGACTGGCCATCGGACGGCATCTTAAAACTACCTCGCCCTCCACTGCAATCGGTAACGTCTGTGAAATATTTGGATTCTGATGAGGTCGAACATACAGTATCTGCCAATGATTATGTGGTGGATGCCCGCAGTGAACCCGGCCGGGTTATTTTCAAAAATATCCCTTCGGCGGCCTTAAGTAAATCCGGCGCAATCGCTGTGCGCTTTGTTGCGGGGTACGGTGCGGCCACTGCTGTCCCTGCAGTGTTTGTGCAGGGAGTCCTGCTGAGTGTGGCACATTGGTACGAAAACCGTGAAGCCGCCATGCCGATGACACTGACTGATATTCCGCTCGGAGTCAAGCCGCTGTTTTTGTCAGACCGTGGAAGTTGGTTCTAATGGCAGACTTAATTATTAAGATCTCCGATCTGCGCACACGGATCACGTTTCAGGTGCCCACGCTGGTGAAGGACGCTGGCGGCGCGCAGGTGCCAGGCTTTGCAAATGTATCCACCAATCCCACGGTGTGGGCGCGCTGGATCAATGCACATGGGCAGGAAGTAGAGCAAAGTGAAGCGCTTAAGTCTGTGCAGCGGGCCACGGTGACGGTTCGATATCGCAGCGACGTTCTGCCGACGTGGCAGGTGATCAAAGATGAAGAGGCCTGGCAGATCGTCTCAGTGGATGCGGTGCGCGATCGCAATCGCTGGATCGAAATGGTGGTCGAGCGGGCAAAGGGGACATCGTAATGCGTGGCGTTTTTCAAATCACGGGTCTCGATGCCTATCTTCAAGCCGTTCAAGACGCTGGCAATGACATTGACCTGGTAGCAGCTGAGGCAGTGGATGCAGGCGGCCAAATCATGCTTGAGGCCGTGCAAGCCAGTGCTGCGCCTTATCGTGATACGGGTGAAATGGAAAATACCATAGATCGGACGCCGCCCCAGAGAGACGGCAACTATACGTTTGTTGAAGTGACAGTGGACAAAAGCGACAAGGTCGACCACGAATTGTATGTGGAATATGGAACGCCAGATACTCCTGCGCGCAGCTTCTTTCGATCTGCGATCGATCACTCTCGAGCCAAAGTCCGTTCGAAATGGCGTGCAATATTTAAAGCAAGAGGCCTGGCAGAATGACGAACATCTTCACGATCACGAAAGATGCGCTTACAGCGATCAGCCCAGCTGTGTCTTTTGCGCATGATGTGTTTTTAGGCACGCTGCCAGACACCTACCTCGTTTATACACTGATCAGCAGCCCGCCTGAGCAAAGTGCCGATAACGTTGAGACCCAGCGTTCCTATCGGATACAGGTCTCGATCTTCAGCAAAGCCGGGCTGGCGAATCTTCCAGATGTGGACACTGCCATGCTGGCAGCTGGGTTCATGAAAAGCAATTTCAGAGAAATACCGCGCGATAAAGAAACCGCACATTTTGGTTTGGCAAAGGATTACACAATCCTCTTGTCATCATAAAAAAGGAGAATGATATGACCAATAAAAGCTTTGTCGGTGTAGACCAGATCTATTATGCGCTTGTAGTGACAGATACTCTTGCCGCATATGCAGCTGGCTCGCCCTCAATTTTTGCGCCTGCGATGACCATCTCACAGGCACCCAAGACCAATTCGAAGGTGCAATACGCTGACAACCAGCCGTACGACAGCATGAGCGCGGAAGGTGAAACCGAGTTGGATGTGGAGATCACAGGTTTGCCGCTTGATATTCAGGCGGAGATCCTCGGCAGAGTCTACGATGCGGTTAATGCCCGCTTGTACGACAACGGCGGCACTGCGCCATATGTCGCGCTTGGTTTCCGTGCCAAGAAATCAGATGGAACCTTTCGTTACTACTGGTTCCTGAAAGGGATGTTTGCCGCA
>ERZ869929.1013-NODE-1013-length-11438-cov-4.300097_pt1 | contig 11438 bp, 17 predicted proteins | sample MGYA00579312_ERZ869929 | MGnify/ENA primary metagenome ERZ869929 (study PRJEB32216, sample SAMN09231818) | wastewater metagenome | place: USA: Maryland | collected 2016-08-09 | study: EMG produced TPA metagenomics assembly of the PRJNA472060 data set (Reclaimed... | reverse complement strand
AAGGTGCCGGATAGTTTCACCGAATGGCTGTGCCACGAAATTCCAGAGGCCACGGTCATAAGCAATCCGTCATGGTGGGCACCCCGACTTTGGAATGCGATGAAACGATGCTCGCCGCCGCGCCGAAGGAGGCGAGATGACCGAAGCTGAGAAGCTGGCCGATAAACTTAACGAAGCCCATGCGAAAGGGCATGTCGCGTCCGCTGGAATACTTAGCGTGCGTGCGGCATCCCTACTGCGTGAACTCGATGCGCAGAACAAGCGGATGGCGGAGGCGTTGCGGGATTGCCCGACAGGGTATGACGATGACGGAAATCGCTACGATCACGGAGGCTTTTATTCCGAATGGCGCAGCCGTCACGCCGACGCGCTGCGCGATGCGGGAATAGCGCCATGACCCCGACCGCGAAGCTGAGATGGCTGGAACTGTCTGTGCAAGAAGCCGGGAGCAATCATCCGAGCGCGATTCAGTCGCCAATAATTCCCCGCGTCCGCATCTTGCAGCAATGGTGGGCAAATGACGAACGCTATGCAGATGACGGCGAATGGCGCGACATACCGATTGCGAGGGAAGAATGAGCGAGCAAATGACCGACCTAGAGATTACCCGCGCTTGTGCGGAGGCGATGGGCTGGAGGGCGTGGCAGTCCAAGCATGGTTATTGGAACGTGACTTCACCGGAAGGCGAAGATAGCGTTGTCTGCGACTGGAATAAGTACGATGCGCAGACTGGCGAGAAACTACGTGAGCCTACAATTTATGACGCTCTTGCCGAGTGCGACTACAAACCTCTCCACGACAAGGCGCAGGCAATGGATTTGGTGATCAAGCTCAATTTAGATTTAAGTTGCAAGACAGACAAAGGACCGTATGGGGTATGGGCCGAGCACGGAGGCTACGTTGCGATAGGTGATGACCTTTTACGCTGTATCTGCCTCTGCGTGGCGAAAATGCATAGGGAGCAAGCATGACCGATTGGATAAATGTTCCCAAAGAACCCACGCCAGAAATGCTTGCAGCCGCTTGCGTTGCCGTACTGCCCGATGCCGCCAAAGACATTGAATTGGCACGCAAGGCCGCTCAAGTCCTCATGATGCGACCAGACTATCCGGGCGGTTCGATAGACGAGATGGCGGGAATGATGGCAACGATGATTCCCTATTACCGGGCAATGATCGCCGCGGCTCCAAAGGAGCAAGCATGACGCCCGACATTAAATACACTCCAACAGACATTGACGGACTTGTTACGCCAGAGTTTGAAGGCGTTCCGCCGCAGTACAACACGGACATGAGCTATACGCGAGTCGGAAATGTTGTGACTATCAGCGGATCAATTACGCTAGGTAACGATAGACAGCAACAAGTCAGCGCCCTGAAACCACTGGAGGCCAAATGAAATGCAACCAATGCGGTAAATATGTAGATCAGCCGTGTGAGCGTAACGACTGCGGCATCAACGAGCAGACGATCAAAGCCGAAGCCCGACGCATCCGGCGCAACGAGTTGCAGAATCTGCGTGTAAAAGCTGCGGAAGCGGAGTTTGCAGGCAATTACGCGATTGTCGCCGCATGGTCCGAGTCCAAAGGCTATCAGCGCCCGTCCGACCGCGACATGCTCGCGCAATGGGCCGCGTCCAGTCCGCAGGGTAAATTGGTCATTCAGGCGATTGCGAGGTCGCTGTGAGTCGCAGGGAAATGGCGTTGCAAGAAGGCATGCAAACGTACTTCCCCGACAAGCCATGTCACAAGGGACACAAGAAGCGCTATGCCGCCAATGGCGAGTGCGTACAATGCGCCAAGGATCGCGCCAAAGTGCAGCGTGCAGAACGCCGCAAGCGCAGTCAGGAATTGGGCATCAAGCGCGGTCGAAAGCCTCAAAACTTGCCGGATCGACCGAAGTTATGCACAGGACCGTGCGGGAAAATTAAGCCGCCAGAGGCGTACACGCTGACTGCCCGAGGCTATCTCATGTCGCAATGCAATAAATGCCGCTATTTGCTGCGTGAGTTCAAGGGCGTGAATATCGACTGGGGGCTTGGCAAGCCGCTAGCATCCGTGCTAACGTAAAGCATCGTCCGGGCGCGGTCCAGACATACCGCGTTTCCCCTCCTCCCTTTGCGCGGGGATCGCGGCCCGGACACCTAGATGTAAGCGGGTTAATCCTAGTCGGGATTGGCGTTAGTTCAAAGGCAGAACAAGTTGCTTACGCGCAAATCGCATAAGCAATATGTTGGCGAGTCAGATAAGCCACGCCGGTTGTTCTAACCCGCTTTCATGTAGGTGAATGCGAAGTGCTGATTCGCGCAGGGAAACGCTTAAGGCAAGACATCCTGCGGTGCGTGACTGGAGAGGCGTCACGGTAAATGAGGGCAAAAGGGGGAACTAACAGCCGCAAGCGGGAGATCAGCGCCCGCCACCTACAACCTATTTAGCGGCCCCCTTAGCCTTGTCAAACGACCGCATTCCCGAATAGCCAAGATAACCCGCGCCAAACAGCGCCCAAAGCGCGTCAGGAATAGCCGCAAGCCATTTCTGCATGCCGTCTGCTACCCGAGCCGCTATCTCCGGGTGAAACGCGCTCAAGACGCCCATAGGGACCGCTAGCAGGATCATCACGTAGATGACGTAAAGAAAGGACGGTCTAGCGCGGGAGGTCCACGGATCGGCGGATTGGGCTTCCGTGACGATGGCAGACATTTGGATGCTCAATTCCTTGAGTTTGCCGTCTTGGGCAAGCGTGGCAAGTTCTATCTCGGCTTTGGCGCGTTCCGAGGCTTGCGCTACCTTGTCGGGGAAAAGGCGGTCGATTAAGGATTTTCCGACCTCTAGCAGCGGTCCTAGCAGCAGCGGATTCATGCCAACTCCCTCAAAGCCAACTCCGTCTTATCGAACAGCCGCGCAAACCATCCCCGCCCGTAGAGATTGTCCTTGGGCGACAGCGCGAACACCATCGCACGTTCAACGAACAGCAGCCGCAGGATATTGCGCCCCGGAGTGCGCTTTACAGCCTCGATCGTCTTGGGGCCGATAGAACCATCGCGCAAAGCACCGACCGCGCCTTGTAGGGCCGTTGCTGCGGTCTGGACGCCCGAATTGACGGCGAAATCGAACACGAACTCGTCTATGGGCGCAGGCAATGCCGGTCCCATGATCTTGTCCCAATAATCCGTCTGGTAGATGACCTTGGCATCGGCTAGGGTCAGGTCGCGGATGTTCAGCTTCGGATAGGCGCGTTTGGAGATGCCGAATCGGGTTTCGCCGCCCGGATCGTTGGGGTCGTTGGAATAGCCGCCTTCATGCCCGATTACGCGCTCAAATACGTCATCGAAGCGGCTCATTTACGCACCTCCTGCATGGTCTGCCCAAGCGCGGGAATCTGAATCCCCGTCGATCCGCTTATCCAAGCAAGAACCGCAAGAATCGCCGCCCCAAGGAGCAGTAGCGTTTTCTTAACGACGCCTGCACCGATGAGAGCATAGATTTCTTGGACGGCTTTGTCTGCGCCTCGTCGTGCGGATTCTTCCAGCATTTCTTCGACCTGACCGGCGCTAAGTACAACATAACTGCGGCGCTCCTTTCCGTCCCAAGCATGAGGTTCATTGTTTTCTCTCGCCATTATCCACTCCGTTTTTTCACTGCTTGTTCTTGCTTTTCCACTCCTTCAAATAGCACGCCATCACGCTGTTCTCGCCCTCGCCAACATGCGGATGACCCCGATGATGCGCCCTCTCATGCTCCAAATCCGAATCGCTCGAATACCAAATCCAAGCCTTCTTTTGGTCAAAATCCCATGTGTAGCAGCTTGTTATTATCCCCAATCGGCTTATATCGCTGCACACATCTCTCTGCCTCTTGCGGCATCGTTCTGTCGCTTCGGCAATCGTTACCTTTGTCTCTACCAACTCCATCTGCGGCCATCCCTCGACCACACGCGAGTAGTCGATCTGCGTGAAGGTCAAAGGGATTAGCGCGAGTAGGAAGAAAGGCATCAGGGTACGGTCATCTTCGCCAGTTGCTCTTGCTTCCAAGCCTCATACGCGGCTTTGACTTCCGGCGTGTGCTCTACCGCACAATGCGCCACCACGCGGTCCCAGTCGGCTTGCGGGATCGGAGGCCATTGCATGCCGTCGCGGGTCGTAATGTCCTGATTCACCGCTGCAAGCGTCGCCGCGTAATCCGTGTCAGGCGTCAGTCCGATGGTGTGAGGATTGGACCGTGCGAGTTCCTTGCCATCTTCCTCAATGACGCGCTGGAAATACGCAACAACCGTGCGCCCTTCGGTGATTTCCATTTGCGAGAGAAATGTGCGCTGCATAAGTGCCTCAGATGTGGAAGGTGACGGAGAAACGAAGGGCGGTCGTAGAGCCAAAGATCGCAGGACTGTTAGTTGCAGAAGTTCCAGCGGCAGTCAGGCTTTGAAACGTGACCAGCGTCGAAGTTGCGTAACACCAGAAGCCGAGGACGTTAGTTGCCAGCGTAGAGAACGTCCCCACCTGTCCCGATGCGGTCCCGTTGACCGTGAAAGGAAGCCCCGTAACCGTGGAGGTTGAGCCGGTGCCAATGGAGTTGATGTTCAGTTCGGCTTGGCAGTTGATGAGCCTTCCAACGCGGGTATAGATGCCCGTCTGCGTCGTGTACGTCGCCGTGCCACCAAGCGAAGGCGTCCACGTTCCCTCGCCGTAGTACGAAAGCGTGGTCTGACCGAAATTGATTGACGGACACGCGGTAATTGCGCCGGTTGAAGATACCGTCATGCCCGATCCGACCGTAATGCCTTGCACAAAAGGCACGCTTGCCGTTGCGGTCTGCGTCCCGTCTTTCAGGATGCAGGTCGAAAGCCCTGTCGCAATATCGGCGGTAAATGCGTTGAATACCGGCGCGGAGATGACTGTGCCTGTGACGACAGGCTGGCCCGTGGTGTTGATAGTAAAGACGCCTGCGGAGAAACTCATTGTTGTGCTCCTTCAATGGCAGCTTTGCCACTTGTCAATATAGGTGCCGTAAGAAGGTAAGGCGCAAGGGCTTTGCGCTCAGCAGGCGTAGCAGATTCCATTAGCGCAGCCATTGCTTTCGGGTCTTGCATTGCTTTGGCTAAAGTCTCCGTTACCTTGCTTGTAACCGATCCGTGGATGCGATTGGTAATGGCACGCAACACGGAATAGACGGGCGAAAGCATCCCGGCAGATGGCAGCGGAGGCTCGATCGCGCTCATTGTTTCCTGCGCTTTTTTCGCGCCTAGTCCGCCGAGGCGTTCATTCTCCATCGCACGCGCTAGGCTTGCGCCGACCTTGCTGGTTGTGGCTACCTGTTCAGGCGTCAGCACTTGATCCAGAGTTTCGTAGCGCGGCATCCCGGTTGAACGTTTCAGCGTTCCCGGCGCGTCTCGTAGGGCTTGCGCGTACAAAGCACCGCGTTGCGACACTCCTGCGCCTTGCTCTGCTATAGGAGCGGTCAACTTGTCGGCAAGGAATTGGCCGACCTGCATTTGATTTATGGGCTGGCTTTCTTCCGCAAAAACCTTTCTAGCTAATTCGTACTTTGGATTCCCACGTGGAGAAGCCAACCAATCAAGCAACTGGGTTTTCGCGTCTTGAACGGACTTCTGCTGAGTACTTGTCAGCGCATCATTACCTGTTTTGCTCAACTGCTTGTCTAACCCAATTTTCACATAGTGCAGAAACTGAGTTAGGTCGTCCTTTGGCGTTATTCCGTTTGCTTCGGCAAGTTTCAACGCCGCTGGCAGTTCATCTTTTACAAACGGATTCGCCATCAATTGAGCTAGAGTAGGGTCAAATTTTGTAGGCTGCGCATAAGCATCGCCGTAATTTTTGGCAGCATTAATCCCGCGAATCTCAATTGCAGCATCAAGCGTCGGCTTGTCTTTGCCAAAGGAACGAATAGCGTTTGCTCTAGCCTCATTTTGCGCTTGCTGAATTGCATCAAAATTGCTCGCCTGATTGGGCGCAACAACCCGCTCAAGCCCTGAAAATTCTGCGCGTCCAGCCGGTGCCGCCGCTTGTCCCGCCGTCAGCCGCTCACCTAGCGGCCCTTCAGTCTGCGACTTAAGCAGATCAAGAATTTCACCGCGCTTATCGCCAGCCAATTGATTTGCTAGTCGCGCCGCAAACGACTTGGACGTGCCAATGTTGTTTTTCGCATAATTCAGCGCAACCGATCCTGCATTTGACATCAGCGGAACAGCCATTGCAGCACCTAGCGACGCAGCCGTTTGCCCCATTGGTCCTGCGCCGCCTTCGCGTGCCATGCCTCCAGCGCCACCGCCCGCAGCATTGGCAAGAATAGTCGTCGGCGTATTTGTAGCGAACAGGTTTGCAACGGACTGCGGAACGCCTTGCAGATAGGGCGCCATGCGTCCCGCTAAGCTTGCAATCCCTGAACCTTGAGCCATTGCCCTAGCTGCGTCACCGACAATACGCTCCTGCATATTCTCTGGACGCGGCAGTTCCAGCTTATCCGCAATAATGTCGCCGCCAAATGCGCCTAGCAGATGGCGTCCAGTCATCAGCGTTTGACGCCCCATCTGTTCGATTGTGTTAGGAATTTTTGCGGCTTCCGCGCCTTTGGTAATAGGGTCGTTGGCTATCTCTGCGGCAATGTCGCGCTTAGCAGGCGCTTGCCTGTGGGTCAGATTGGCCCACTTCCACGCGGTATTTGCGTCCGGCGCATCTACCTCATACGTTTTGCCTTCAATGTCAACGTCAAACGTCGCCATTATTTGCTCTTCAGACGAACCGCACCGGGAGGCGGCCCATCGACGGGATTTCCGAACGACCCAGTAGCCCCTCTGCTTTGAGGCTCTTGTCCGCTTAGTCCGTACAACTTATCCAGCATGTCAAGCGCCTGACGATTCGCCTTAATATCCAGCGTTGGATCAGTAGCTGCTTGCAGATAAAGCTTCATCTCGGCGTTTGAATCCATCTGTTTCGCTGACATACCCGTTGCTTGCTTGATCGCATTAAGCAGTAGCGGTCGAGTTTGAGCAATGTTGTTTCTCAAAGACTGATTCTGTGTTCCGAATAATCTTCCGGCCGCTTGTCCAACGCCCGATGATGCAATTCCAGCGACAGCATTAGTGATGGGCGATCCGTCAGGATTTGTGATGCCCCCTGCTTTATCAAGTTGGTCATAACTGTCGCGCAATTGAGTCACAATGTTACTGACCGTTTCACGTCCAGAATCAGTCTGTACGGCTTTCAAATCAGCAGGACCGCCCTTAATAGCTTCCATATTCCCGTCAGGCGTCATCCGATACCCCGGAGGAATTCTCCCTTGCGCCTGAGTCGCTGAATGCAATGCCGCCCTGTCTGCCGCTGCTTGGCGATTCTGGTTTGCCATGAAAGTTTGTTGAGAGACTTGCATTTCGCGTGCTCGTTTATCTGCTTCCGCAGCCAAATCTCGGCGCAAGTTAGCCGCCTCAGTAGCCCTAGCCGCCCGTTCTTCCCGAGAGAGCGCCGCATTTTGCGCCGCCGCATCCAACTGCATAATACGATCCATCGTCCGAGCATCGCGGTTTGCTTGATTCTCCTCCGCTTGCTGCCGCATCCCAAGCACCGACTGCCCCAATTGCAACGCCATTGGATCAACTTGCGCCAGTTTCCCCAACCATCCCGCTTGTTCCTGCCATGTCGCAGGCGTGCGCGTGGTGATATTGGGCGACGGGATGCCCGAACCGTCATCCGGTCCCGGCGCGGTTTCCACCTTGTCCTGCGGCATATCCCTCACAGCGCCCGTAATAGCCTCTGCACGACGCGCAGCCAACTCCCTAGCCTCATTCCTCAACTGCCCCTGCTGATACCCTCCCACCCCCGCCTGAAGCACCTTGGCAAGCCCCTGCGTCCATGAGATAGGCACGACATAGCCGCCAGCCGTTTCCTGCTTAATCGGCTCTAGCGCCTGCATCTGCATCATTTCCGCCATCTTGCGGCGGCGTGCAATGTCCTCGGCTTCTGCACCGTAGTCGGTGAAGCCTGCTGCTTGGGATCGGGCGATGGTAGCCATTATCCGAACAGTCCTCTAATTGCCGCGCTGCCTGCCGGAGATCCTGCATACAATCCAGCCCCCGTCCCGAGCATCCCCATCAACCCGCTATTAAACGAATTCACCGCCCCTTGCTGTGCGTTGTACAGGTTCATATTGCCCTGCCCTTGCGCCTGAGTTGCGGCCATCACAGGAGCCGCCTGCACATTCGTCCCGTTGTAGCCCGGAAATGACGGATTCTGAATCTGCGAGCCGCTCATCAGCGCGGTCACTTCGTTCAGCGGCAACTGCCTTTGCGTGAGCGCCTGACTGAGCGCCTGTTGCTGTGCGGTGTTCCCGAACTGAGCGGATTGCAAGCCTTGATTAAAGCCCTGCGCATTCGCAGACATATCAAGATTAAGGCCCTGCAAGGCGGCTTGGGTTTTGAGGTCGTTTTGAGCATTCAGGAAGTCCGTCATGGCATTGGTGTACGCTTCAGAACCGGGCGCCAGCCCCTGATTCCTGAGCGCCGTCTGCTGCTGCGCCAGTTGCCGGTCCTGCAAGGGCTGCAACCGCGCCATGATCGCGTCTTGCCCGGTCTGCCCTGCATTGACCGGCATCCGAGCAATACCGCTGGTATCAATGCCCGTCTGGACGCTAGGGCCGTTGAACTGGAACGGCGTGCCTAGCACCTGCGAAACGTTCCCCACGCCCTGCTGCCCGACGCCAGCCAGACCAAGCTGTACCTGCTGCTGCTTGTCCAGCGTCTGCTGCGCAACAGGCGTCAGCGTCTGCTTGATATTTGGCGTCAGTTCGTCAGAAACGGTCGTGAACTGTTCCCGAGTCGGCGGCGGTCCAAGCGCCGTAACGGGATTCATTTTCCCCGCGTTGGCGTTGTACCATTGCCCATCTTCCCGATCGTTTCTCCAATCAGGAGCCATAGGGGTAGGCGCTTGAGTATTTACCCCTTGGTTGTACTTCGCCATCGCCGCGTCATAAGCCGCTTGGTCAAATGACGGCGTGCCATACGTGACTGTCTGGTTCCCGTAAGGCGATGTGATATTCGGGTTACTGAGTTTTGCAGAAGCGATTGCCGCTTCTTTGTCTGCCGCGCCCTGAGCCTGAGCCGCTGCCGCGTAGTCCGGCTGAGCGGGAGGGGAAGGCGAATCCTTGAAGGCGATCCAGCCACCGCCATGCTTGGCAAGGGGCGCGAAGGTTATCGGGTCATGCAGCCAATTTCTCACGGTGAATCCTTTTTTGTATAAACCGGCAGTCTTGCCGCTTCATGCAAAATATCAGGAGGTCACCTGTAGGGTGCGCTGCCCTTAATCTCGCCTCTAGTATAAACCCCAAATGCTGCACAAATCTAGTGCTATCACGATTCCCCTCTCCAACGCAAACCGTGATCCTTTCCGCCCCTAGCTGGTTGAACGGATAGTCAAAAATTGTCCACAGAAACCGCCTCGTCAGCCATCTCTTACTGCGATCCGATGCAATGTGACATTCAACGTTCACCCCGTTCCAATTCGCATACGCCACTCCCGCAACCAGCCGCCCGTCCTTCTCCCACCCAATCCCGACATCCGTCCCGAAATTGCCAAATTCCGCAGTCTGGGCGGCGACCCATTCCACCACGGATTTGCCAATAACGAGCATTTACAGTAGGCCTCCAGACTTGAAAATCACGTCCGTACTCATCCATTGCAACTGGAACCCCTGCGAGACCGCCAAAACATGCGGCGCTGCACAACGACCTACGCCCGTCGCGCCCTGCCATTCTTGAGAAATGCTTAATCCCGCGCCCCACAATGACGTTCCCCATACGCCTGTCCCCCAAACACCATAGCCGGTAGGCGTAAATGATGCAGCAGCGGTCGGGTCGGACAAATCAAAATCAATGTTCATCTGCGTCAAGACCGCAGGCGTGCCGTCCGTGTAGAACACCGGGCGCATGTTGGTGAACATCTTGTTCTGCCCCGGCGTACCGAAGTAATTGAACGCCTGAAGCGCATTTCCGGTGATTGTCGCCCCGTTATCCGCCAGCGTATCCCATGCCTTGCACACCACGCCAGCGCCGCCAAAATAGGGCCGGTCGTTGTACAGTTCCCAACACGACGCATTCCAGCCGGTGAAATTGCACCAGCGCCGGGTAATCGTGTTCATCACGTACTGCTGCTGATTCTGCCCCTCTTGCAACGGAACATTCAGAAAAAGCATGTTTTCGTCGGGGAACGGTAGCATTTGCCAGCCGTAATTTGACCCGTAGCTGCTAATCGAGGTCGATACTGCTTGCTGGATAATGTCCGTCAAATTGACTCGCTGATTCAGCCTGCTGCTTTGCAACGCGAGCGACATAGGCGTAATGCCGTCGCGGGTAATCAGGAGCAAATCCCCCGCGTACTTGACCGCGCAACGCCGCCCAATCGGTGCGCCAATCCAATAGACGCCGATCAGCCCCCAAGTTGCCGACGATGACGGGTCCGTGCCGCGATAGACCAAAACCTCGCCTTTGCTGGTCACGAACACGGTCATGTCGTCCATGCCATAACCCGCGTCCATCGTCCATGTGGCAATCGTCATCAGGTAGCCGCCACGCACGCAGAACGACGACAGATCAAACGCCGTCGCCGCGCCGCCTATCGCGCCCGTGGGCAGATACCACGCTTTCAACGTGTCTTTTTCGGTGAACCAGACACGGTTATGAGACAGGGTAATCCCAATGCAATCAGCCGTATTCACGCCCGTTACGTCATACGGTGCGCCATCGCCATCTGCGTGCCAATTTGTCCCGTCAAACACGCGCATTTTCTCCGCGCCGTTGACGCATTGCAGATACCTTCCTGCGGCGGCTCGCTTGTTGATGTACTGCCACCTACCGTTAGTCAGGCTGGTCACCGATGCGCTTGCCGCTCCTGCGGTCGAGCAATCGTAAATCCGCGTGCCTGCTGCGCCAAACAACTTGTTGGTCGCGCCGCCGACATACGCCATAACCGTTTCGACGGTGCCTGAGATGCCCGTTGACCACACCGAATAGCCGTAGCGCAATCCGCAATAGGTCGTGTACGGAAACCAATTTTGCAGGGTGACCGCTTCGGTGGGAGCCATGTTTGCAAGCGCATCTCGGGCGTTCCAGCCGCCGACAGGCGCGGGAATGGATACCGACTTGCCGGTGGGCTGTTGCAGCGGTCTGCGACGGGCGCGAGCAAGCATTTAGGCTCCAAATCCGCTGTCAGGGATGTTGTTCCACCCCAACAGAACTTCCGGAACTCGCGGATTCATCGCCAGCGTCTGCGATCCCGCGTCGTTTGCCAGCGCGATGAAGTATTCCGCGTCATAGTCGGCTTTGAATACATCGCCTAGCCCTTTGGCTTGGTAATACTTGTGTTTCAGACCAAGTACCATTAGCCGGTCAGGGAACGTACAAGTGTCTGTGTCTGCCGTGAATGATGTTTTTGCCACG
>ERZ869929.1012-NODE-1012-length-11442-cov-4.520594_pt1 | contig 11442 bp, 25 predicted proteins | sample MGYA00579312_ERZ869929 | MGnify/ENA primary metagenome ERZ869929 (study PRJEB32216, sample SAMN09231818) | wastewater metagenome | place: USA: Maryland | collected 2016-08-09 | study: EMG produced TPA metagenomics assembly of the PRJNA472060 data set (Reclaimed... | reverse complement strand
ATTAAGAATTGAAAGAGAATTGAGAGAGGGTAAATACAATGATTAAAGGAGAAGTTGAGGGAGTAGAGTTCGAAGTCGCCGAAAGTAGTCACGAGGCATGGTGGACTAGACAGCTTAAGAGTTTAAAAGAGGAAAAGGTTAAACTTGAATGTCAGGCCGAACTTGTAAACGATATGATTTCAGCAGTAGAAAAGAAAATAAAAGTTGTTGAAGTCAAATAAAATGCACTTTATCTTTATGCCTTATGGAAAAAGAGAACTTGTCGAAAAGCTTTTAAGAGATATGGAAGCACAGAAACATCAATTAATTATGACTAAAGGCGAGGAGAAAAGGGTTTTATGGATTGATGGACAGGTGAGAGTTTTACCATTCGGACTTTACGAGTATGTTTTTCCTAAAGAAGATTTAGATTTAGTCTTAAGAACATTAGTGCCTAGCGCTAACAAAGACAGATACAGTTTAGGAGAAATTAGAAATAAGGTTTTAAGGAAGATTGTTAAAGCAGAGCCTTTACCAGATTATGCATTGCAGGGAAACAAGTTTTTATGGGTCAAAGAGAATGTCGAGGTTATACCGATAGGAATAAGAAAAGACAGCGAGATTGTGGGAAACGCCTTGTATGATGATGGATACACGCATGAAGCAATTTAGATTTATAATTGCTCTCAATAAAAAATATTTTGACACGGGTTTAGGGGTCACAAATTATGTAAAATATCTTATAGCCTTTTTTGGTTTAGCGTCGGCAGATTTAAAATATACTTTAATACTTGCTTTTGTTTATGCTCTATTCTGTTATTTCTTCGGGATGTTTTGGATTAAGTGGGGTCTCCTCGAGGCAGAGCAAGAAGTCAGCAACATCTATAATTTATTTGTGAAAGAGATGAGGGAAAAGTTTAAATAGTTATTCGGTTTAACGATTACATGGCAAACGAAGCAAGACTAATAATCGAAACAGGAAAACCAATTATGATGAAATGCGCAGATGCCACAGGTATAGAAAAAGGCGCTATTCTACAATTAACTGACCCAATGACTGCATCTCTAGCAGATGGAACAAATCAAACAGTAGCAGGTATTTGCTCAGGTGAAAAAATCGCATCTAATGGGACTTTATACGTAGGAGTTTATAGAGAAGGTTTCGCAGTTGTTAAGGCATCAGGTAGTATCACAGTAGGCGACTCCGTAGGAACAGCATTAAGTAATCTTGTAGTATCAAATAGAGCAACTTCAGTTTTATCCGGAGCTAAATGCTTAGGAATTGCAATGGAAACAGCAACAGACGGGGAGGAATTTGTAATAGAAATAAGACCAACTATTATGAATAGCACATTATAAACATGGCAGACACAGCAGGACAAGCATTAATCAGGGGAATTGACGTAGACAAGATTTCTAAAGACTACTTAGATGAATCCTTAGTTTTCAAGAATCTAGTTACTAATATGACTACTTCTTCAAGAGAAATAAGATGGTATCAAAAAACATCAGGTTTCTTGACTGCAACAACTCCAGAAGCAATCGGAGCAGTAGCAGAGGGAGCATTGCCTTTCGTATTAGAGCAGTCTTGGACTAGAAACACTTCTTATGTTAAAAAATACTTCTTAGAATCTCCAACAATAACTATGGAAGATGAAAGCGACAACGATGTTCAAATCTTACTTAAGAACTCTCAAGACGTAGCTCAAGCAGTAGCTTACGAAGTAGATGGCGATATTTGGGATGTTTTGACAGAATCACAATCACCAGTTAATATTAACTCGGTAACTGCAACAGCAGCATGGGACGCATCAAGCGGACAAGACCCATTCGAAGACATAGCAGAAGCTAAGCAAAAGATTAGAGAACAGACAAAGAGAAGATTAGTAGACGGATCTTTACTTGTATCAGCTAAGGGAGAAAAAGACTTAATGGTATGGTTAGTTTCTAACAAAGGAGTTAATTTCAATCAAGTTGCAGGCGCAGTTTTGGAAAATGGAGTATTGACAACTGTGGCAGGCCTTAATGTTGTAGTATCAGAGAACGTAACAGCAGACTATGCAGCAGTAGGAGACTTAAAGCAAGCATGCGAATACAGAGAATTTATGCCATTCACTACTAGAATAATCGAGGAAGTAGGAATCGGAAAGAAAATCAGGTCATGGCATCACGGTATTGCCTTATTGGTAAGACCTAAATTTATGGCACTTATAAGCAACACGGAGGCTTAAAATGGCTAAAGAGACTATTCTTAAATTATACAAGCATTTCTTATTTTTAGCAAATGGAGACTTTTCAGAGGAAGCATTTAGAAAGGAATTTGGAAGCGAGGGCTTTACTTCAATGGGTAGAATGTCACCAGAAAGAAGGGCTTTAATTGTTTCAGACGCAAAGAGAAATATAAAAGAACTAGAGGCAAAATTTCCTTATTTACTTGAATCTAAGAAAGAGGTTAGTGTTGTAGAAACACAGCCTATTGTAGAAACAAAAACTAAATCTAAAGGAGCTAAATAATGGCCGCCGGTGATGTAACCGTAACAGCAGTTAATAATCCAACAAATACAAGTTTGGACACTGCCTTGACAGCTATAAGAGCAGCAGGCGGAGCAAATGGAAAGTATGGTATGGTTTCAGTAGATAACGGAAAAACTGTATTCGTATGGGGGATAACGGAGGCTTAAAATGGCAAGAGGTTTAAGTTTTCCATTAAGTAATATGCATTTTTCTGGCGGTAGTTTTAACCTTTACACAGATACAACAAATGAAGGAATTTATTTAGTTGATGATACCACTAAAACCACTATTGCCGAAATAAGAAGAGAAGCAGACGACGACGGAATAATAAAACTTTATGCTGACGGGGTGGAGGTTATACGATTAAGGGCAGTTGTAGGCTCTTTTATGAATGGAAGCCTTGCAGTAGGACAAGCAGCAGCAGCAGACTCTAAAGCAATATTGGAAGCAGACAGCACAACTTTAGGATTTTTACCTCCTAGAATGACAGGAACACAGAGAGACGCTATAAGCTCACCAACAGCCGGATTAGTCATTTATAATTCTACTACAAACAAATTAAATGTATATACTGGCTCAGGATGGGAAGCCGTAACATCAGCTTAATAATGACAGACAAATACATAAAAACAGGTGGCAAAGTCTATATGGCAGAAAGTATAGACGTAACTAAAAAGTTAGCAGCTCTAGCAGACACTAAGGCGCAACTTGAAGCACAACTTGCCGACTGTAACGCAGAAATAGCAGAGCTTAACGGAAAGAAATAAAATGACTTCTGGCACTGTTGAAGTAGGCACAGGAACAGCCGGAACTAGATTTCTAAATACTAATTGGCCTATTGAGGAAGGTCTCGAGTTAGGAACTACAAAATTACACGATAGAGAGTTTTTACTTAAGCCAGAGCTATCTAATGTTTCCGAAAGGGAACAGGTGGGTCTTTGACAACTGAAATAAATCAAAAAGAAAACCTAGAAGGCAAAATAATTCTAACAACTTGGAGACTCTGGTTTGACCAAATGAGCCGAAAAGAAAGAGACAAAACAAATGATTATCTCATTAATTTACAACTTGAATATAAAGCAAATTATGGAACTTATCTTGACTGTCGGCAAGAACATTGTTCATATTATCGTCGACAAAAAGCAAAGAAACGAAACATTTAAATAGGTGTTACACTTAGATGTAACATGAAGAAAACACAAGATACAAGGATAAGGGTGACTAAAGCACTGCTTAAGAGATTAAGAAGAGTTAAGCAATACTACGGATTTTCTAGTTATGAAAGATTACTTGACGTTATGTTGAGAAGGAGCGAAGAATGAGCGAAGAATTAACAACTAGCGGAATGATTGAGAGCTTTATGATTAAAGTCGGAACTAATCAGCAGACAGGCAAGCAATGGAAAAAAGGTATATTCAAAATTAACGGACTAACTTACTCAACTTTTGATGAAAGAATTTATAACGTCTTTAAGGAAGGCCAGAATGTAGAGATTTATTTTGAAAAGAACGGAATGTATAACAACATTAAAGAAATGAAACTCTTGTCGGGTAATGCGCAGGCTTTCACACCAAAAAACAACTCTTTTAATGCCCTACAAATATCTAACAACTCTGTGTTATCCGATAAGAGACAGGTTTGGATAGTTCGACAGAATTGCAACGAGCGAAGCATAGAGTTTTTTGAATTAATGAATAAGACACAGCCAGAGAAACTTAAGGCATTGTTAGAAAATACCTCTTTACAGGAATTAGTAGATACTCAAGCTAGACATTTCGAGAACGAGGTGTTTAAATAAAAGTAGAGCTAAACAGGGGTGAGACATCCCCTTGACGCCTAAGATTCACAACATGGCAAAAATGATAAAATCACAAGTAAGAAAGAACGCAACAAGGAGCAACAAAAAATGAGTTTAGAACATCCAAATAACGCAGATGAAGCCTTAAGGGCAGAAGAAAAGACAGAAGAGTTTAATTTAAGCGATAAAACAAAGAAGGTATTTAACGCCGTAGATGAAAACGGACATTCTTATAGAGATATGCTTATGATAAAGAAAGATGACGTAAAAGAATTTATTAGATTATTAAAAAGAGATATGCCTATGAAAGCTCCAGTTAGTAAATGGCTAAAAGAACGTATAGATAAACTTGCAGGAGAGAAATTAATATGAAACAGCTTAAACCTTGGATGAAAAGAGCGAAGAATTGTAAGCCTAGAAAAAAGAGAAAAGACGCACACATCACACATAAAACTAAAGAAGCATTGAGAGACAGAATACAGCTAGAAATAGAGGTATTTTTTTAAAATGACAAATAAAGAAGCTATTGGATGGATTTTAATTATTGTTGGTGTGTTGTCTTATCTTTCTTTCTTGTGACATTCTGGGCATAAACATTCTAACTTATCAACTGAACAAAGCAATTCTTCTCTTATGACTTCAACAATTCTATCCCAATTCGTAATCCCATGTTTATGATGCACTTCTATCTTTTGAGGTGTATATTTAGAAGCAGATCCTTTAACACCGCATTTTTGACATGTATTAGAATCCCGTTTAATTGCATTGTATCTTTCTGGGCTTTTAAGCCATAACAGCCTTAAAGCCGCTACAATTCTACTTTTTGGTGTTTCGTTTGCCATTAATATGAGCAGCGCATTTTCTGCAATGTTTAGCTGTTCGCCCTATCTTAACATGACATTTACGACATTCATTAAATCTTTTTGTTCGCTTATTCATCATGGTAACCGTTTTCTTTTAGAAATTGCTCAAAACCCTCATTTGTTTGTTTGTTTCTTGGTGTTTCTAGTGTATATTTGCGCCTTAATTCAGCCTTTAAAGCTAATCTCTCTTTTTGTTTCTGCCATCCTTCAGTCTCTATTTTCTCCGCCTCTTGCTCTTTAATCTTTCTCTGGGCTATCAAGTCATCAGAAAGCTTTTTCTTCTCTTCTATCTGCCTTAATTGGTCTTGGAGAGACTGTTCTCGCTCTATCAACTCCTCTGTGCTTATCTCACTTGGCAAGACATTAAAATACTTCTCAAGTAAGCCATTAACAAGACCGGACTTATTGGGAACATCTTGAAGCTTATCAAAGAGGTTGTCATCAATAGTGAACTGTATGTTTCTTTTCATAACAGAATTAAATTATTCTACTTTATATATCTTTCTATATCTATCTATCTATCTATCTATCTATACTACTATACTATACTACTATACTACTAGAATTATAAAAAATGTTACAAAAACATGCATATACTGCCTCGCTACGCTTCGCTCCGCTCGGCATAGTAGAATATTAAACCATCCTCTTAAGCTAGCCTCAGCTAGCTTAAGCATATCTAGTTTAAGTATTTTCCTATGCCACACGTTTTAAACTCGCTCGGCAGTTCCACACGAAATGAAGGTATTTTAGTTCCATGGGAAACGTAGGTTAAAACCTCCATTTCCAGTGGAGAAGTTCGTTTAATACGCTTTTCCCTGTGTAAAAGTGCGTATAACATTAATTAAAAGAACCTTTTAGCTTAATCTCCATAGGAAATAACCGAATAACTTTCATTTCCAGTGGAGAATGGACAACCTTGGTTTCCTGTGGAGAGTGAGGGCGAAGCCCGAACGGGTAAGCCGACGTTAGCGTAGGGGGGGATAAAGGGGGGGTGGATCCCAGACAAAATTTTATATATAGAAGACACTTAGTAAATAGATGAACTTGACAGATATTTTGATTTTAGTGATGGCTTTCATAGGGGGATCGTATGCAGCAAGAAAATATCAAAAGCGTTAAATGGCCTTACAAGACTATGGATTCATGGCAAGAGGAAGTGCTTAGAACAACAAAGAACTTTATCTTATTATGTGGCCGTCAGGTTGGGAAGTCTGAAATTGTATCTAAGAAGATTGCAGAGAAGCTCTTAAACAAGAAATGTCATTTAATGATTCTTTCAGGTGTAGAGAGACAGGCCAGCGGATTATACAATAAAGTCTTAAGACTCATAGAGGAAAGCTACCCAAATGAGTTTAAGGAAAGACCTCTAAGAACTACACTCAAACTTAAGAACGGATCAATACTTAGAACTGAGCCAGTGGGCCTAGATGGAAGCGGAGCAAGACAGCACACACTAGACGGAGTGATATTTGAAGAAATGCAGCTTATACCAGAGGAAGCTTTCGCAGCAATAACACCCATGTTATTAACAACAGGTGGGTTTATTTGGATGTTAGGGACAGCATGGGCAACGGAAGGATATGTTTACGAAAGACTGAGCGACCCTGATTTTGATGTATTCCGTGTTAATAGTGAGGAAGTGGCAGAACAAAGACCAGAGCCACAGAGAACAATAATGCTGAAGCACTTAGAGAACGAACGGGCTAGAATGACAGAGGCGGAATACGCTCAAGAGTATTTAGCAATTCCTAGCGACAAGGTTAGGCAGATTTTCCCAGACAGCTTAATAAAAAAAACTCTAAAAGCAAGCAAGGGAATGCCAATAAACAGAAATAATGATTATATCTGTGGAATTGACCCCGCAGGCCTAGGAGCAGACGAAGGGAGTATCAGCATATTTAGTTTTGACAGTGAAAACGACAAAATGATACAGGTAGAGCATGAAATAACTAAGAAACTCTTGACAACGGAGACAACAAAGAGAGTTATAAACTTAGAGCGTGTTTACAATTTCAAAAAAATATATATTGATGATGGAGGTTTAGGATTCGGTGTCTTTTCCGAATTGTTAAACAATGATGATACAAAATATAAAACCATTCCTTTAAACAATAGCGCTAGAGCCTTAGATTTCAAGGGAGAGAAGACAAAAAAGATTTTAGGAGAGGAAATGATTTTTAACCTTCTTGCAATGATGGAGCGGGGAGAGATAGAATTATTAAACGAGCCGGAAATAAGAGAGAGCCTTAAGTCTTACAGATTCGAATACAACAAGACAACAAAGAAGCTTTTAATTACCTCGAACTATAACCATCCAGTTCAAAGTATCATGAGGGCGGCATGGCACGCACAAACAAAAGATTTAAAGCTTAGCGTTCACAGTATAAAAGTATGAAATTAGATGAAAAATACATAAGCAAAACAGAAAATGACAAAAAGCCCGATGTAAAAAAGAAAGTAATTAGTGACGAGGCTTTCGCTATATGTGAATTTCTAGAAAATTTAACTCATCAAATAAGAATAAGAGGTATATTGTAAGATGGTTGAAGCAGGAACTTTATGTATTAATGCAGATGTTTTAAAGAAGGCGGGAGCAGACGCAAGTAGCACAAGCACGGCGGAAGCTTACACAAATGTTTATATTAAAATGGCAGAGGCTCAATTATGCACAAGCGCAAGATATGATTGGGTGACAAATTACACAAGCGTTTCCACAATAGGAAAAGAGATATTGAGAGATGCAGCCTCGAGCTATGCGGCTGTTTTAGCCATTAATTATGATATGACGGGATTTCAAACAAGACAGGAAGCCTTAACAATAGTTAATATTTTATGGGCAGGTTTTCAGAAATGTATTAATTTGCTAGAGAAAGATAATAATTACAGAGACTTTATACTAACAGGCTCGGGAGATGTGGACTAATGGCCGATATATTACCTCAAAATTTTCCAATACCTTCAGAAAGCGCTATAAGTAGTTATTCATATAGTGATATTTCAGAAGGAACGGGGACGGTTAGATATATTGTTACAAGAATACAGACAGACAATAGCGCAGCAAATGACGACTATATTTTGACAACACAGAGCGGAGTTGTTTCCTCCGAAGTAGCAGGAGAGCCTAAAACAGTTTTAGCAGCAAGTAAGGAATTTAATTTTGATGTGACATTTAACACGCCTAAGATAGTTAATGGAAATATCTACGGCATGATTCCCTTCGAAGTAGGAGCGACAGCAACAACACCCTCTATAAGAATATTAAAATGGAATGGCTCGACAGAAACGGAACTCGTGGCATCTACAACATTTCAAGCAACAGGGACGGCGGGAAATTATGTCGTGCCTTTTATATTACCTATAAGTAACAAAAAATTTAAATCAGGGGAAACATTAAGAGTTGAGATGATAGTAACATCAAACACAGACGCATATTTACAGCATGACCCTTCTGGCTCAATATCAGGAAGCCCGACAGGTGGCATTTTATCTTTTTTCATTCCATTTAAAATACAAACTTAAACATGGCAGAACTAAACATATCACAGGCAACAACGACGAATTTCAGCGGGACAGTACCCGACTTCATAGTTCAAAGTAAGGCTTTAGATAATGCTAATCCGGACGGAATAGAAACATATTATTATTTCGACAAGGCCACGCAATACATGGGATATTATTTTGGAATTTCAGAGGTGTTTAATGCGGCTAACGCTCTAGCAACATGGGCAGTGGCTAGAGGATGGAAAGCAAAAGACCCGCAGACAAAAGTAGAATTAGACCATGTTAGAGGAATGGGTAAAGATACATTTACACAAATAATGTGGAATCATGTAGTTACTAAATTAATAGTTGGAGACGCATTTATAGAAGTGAAAAGAAAAGACGGAACAATAGTCAATATGATTAATATCTCACCGGAGAGAGTTAGAATTGTATTTGACAAGTCAGGAATGTTAAAGAGATATGACGTATGGAATGGCAGCGAGTGGAAGGAAGTAAGTAAAGATAATATGCTCCATTCTATAAATAAGAAGTTCGGTGACCAGATGCACGGAACAAGTCAGCTCGTAGCCTCTAAATTTGTTATTGACGCTCTTAACGAAGCGCTAGCAGATGAGAGAACAATTAAGCACAGAGACAAGGCTTTAGGTATTGCTTACTATCAAACAGACAAAGCGGGAAAGATTGCATATGCTAATTCACAAATAGAAAAAGCTGTTAAGAATGGGGAAATGGTAGGTTTACCAGAGGGAACAGTTAAGATTGAGGCTTATCCATCGAGAAGCAGCGAAGACCGAAGCGGATGGATTACTTTACTTCAGAATAAATTCTATCAGGATTTCGGAGTCCCTAGAACTATCGCAAGCAGTGACGGAACTAGCGAAGTAGGTGGCAAGATGGGACACGTTATATTTGAGCCGATATATACAAAAGAGCAAATGGATTTAGAGGATGACTTAGCAAATCAACAAGCAATATTTATAACATTCAATAGGCCTCCTAGTCTTGGCGGACTTGTTCAGGATGAAGAAGCGAAGAATACAGGACAAACAAGATTGCAGCCTAATGATACAGCTATCACAATGAATAGAGAATAAAAACATGGCAACAACACAAACAACAACAAAAACAAAAGACACGACATACAAATCACCTTATGAGACAGCTAGTAAAACACAGCAGGCTCTCGCAGGCGTAGCCGCAGCCTTAAGCCCTAAGGAAGCAGAAAGGCAAAGAATGGAAGCAGAGAGAGCAGAAAGGGAAAGATGTCTTGCTAATGGTGGAAGATGGGACGACGCCACAAAGTCTTGTATATTACCTCAAGTTAAAACACAAGCGCCAGCCACAGCTCAAGCACCAGAGGGACAATATAGCAAGGAGAGAGGCGGATTCGTAACAAACACAGGGCAATTATTCCCGACAACTAATCCAGACTTTAGACCATCAGCACCAGACAGAACAACAAAGTTTAATGCAGACGGAACAGTAACTTTAACGGGAGCAGATGAAAAGCCGGTGACTTTATCAAAAGAGGAATATAAAACTTTTTTAGGCAGCAGCGGAAACGTAACCGCTAATATTCAAGAGGCACAAATGCAGCCAAATATAGCACAACAGGAAGCTCTAGGCTTAGCCGGACAAGTCGGACAAGTTCAGCAGCTAGGCGTAAGCCCGACAGGTTTAGATTTCGGACAAGCAGCAACACAGGGCATTGTTGGAGCAATACCTAGAGCTTTAAGTCTTGCAGCAGCAGGAGCAGGAGTGGGTTTATTAGGAGGCGGAGCAGCCGGAAGCGTTGTGCCAGTAGCAGGCACAGCAATAGGAGCAGGAACAGGAGCAGCCATCGGAGCAATAGGTGGATTCGTGGCGGGTATAAGTTCGAGTATTATTTCAGATTTAAAGAGACAAAGAACAGACACAACAAACGCACAAAAGAAAGTATTGACAGAGGGAAAACAAAGCTTAAAGGATTGGGCAACATTAGCCGAAGCAGACCCCGCAAATAAAGCTCTTTATGTAGCAGAATATAATAAAGTGTCGGCTCAAATAGACAGAGCTTACAGACAGATGAGACTAGACACATCCAGAGACTTAGCAAAGTTCGAGACAGCAATACCAGACTTAGCAGAGTTCGAAGCCTTTTATTCCGCAGGCGGAGAAAGAGACATATTGAATTTAGAGATGAGAAACGCTTTAATTAATCCGGTTAGCTCCGAATATAAAATGCTAGAATTATCACAGAGGAGAAAGGTTTAAATAATGGTTTCGGCTTTAATCGGAATGGAAAAAGATTTTTTAATTCAAGCTTTAAAGAAAGCGGCTGTTATGTTCGGATTTACATATTTTAGTATTGCAATAACAACGCAACAATTCACAACGATACAGCCCTCATTAATTGCAACAGGACTTTACTTCTTCACCGAACTAGCAAGATTTTATAAAGTTAATTCAGAGAACACAGCTCTTAAGAAAAGCAAGAAAAAACAACATACATTTACATTCCTAATATGACAGACGAAACACCAAAACAAGAAGAAAGAAAAACACTAGAACAAATAAAAGCAGAAAATGACGCTTATGAAGCAGAACTAATAAGAAGAGAAAAACTTAAACAAGAGGCATTAATGGCAGGAACAGCAGGCTTAAGACAAGAGCCAGCACCAGCAAAGCCAGAAACACCTAAAGAGTATAGATTAAGAATTGAAAGAGAATTGAGAGAGGGTAAATACAATGATTAAAGGAGAAGCTGAGGGAGTAGAGTTCGAAGTAGCCGAAAGTAATCAA
>ERZ869929.1011-NODE-1011-length-11464-cov-3.584626_pt1 | contig 11464 bp, 20 predicted proteins | sample MGYA00579312_ERZ869929 | MGnify/ENA primary metagenome ERZ869929 (study PRJEB32216, sample SAMN09231818) | wastewater metagenome | place: USA: Maryland | collected 2016-08-09 | study: EMG produced TPA metagenomics assembly of the PRJNA472060 data set (Reclaimed... | reverse complement strand
GTTATCCGGAATGAGTGGCGGGTCCAGGTGGGGGAACGGCGGGGGAATGGGTTCCCGGTGTTTTGGGATGGGGTGAAGTTGGAAGGGCTGGCGAAGCGGTATGGGGCGCCGATCCCGGAGTATCGGGATTTGAATGAGGCGGAGAAGGATGCGGCGAGGATTGGAGGGAAACAGGGTGGATTCAGTTTTTGAGATGGCATCAACAAATGAGATTGCGGCTGCAAAGAGCGCAGCTACGCGAAGAACGCTCGCAATGACGGGTGCGATGGGGCGCCAGGTGTACATGTGTACGTTAATGTACATTGGCGTGGGGGTTAAATATTTTTTGCTTAAATCGTTGTTACATAATATTTTTAGCCCCCGGAACAACGTACATCAATGTACACATGTACACCTGGAGGGAGGGAAGGGGTGGTTTGAGGGTGTTTTTGGGCGGTTTTTGGGCATTTTGGGGTGGTTTTTAGTGTATGTGTGTATGTTTATGTACATTACAAAGAGCAAAGCGGCTGCTTTTGTTATGCCAGGTGTACGTCGCGTGATTTTAGTGTATGTCGCGATTTCGCGATGTACACCTATGTACACCTGGAAGATGGAGGTGATGAGATGAGTCGAGAGGTGCAGCAGTTTTTGGAGATGGTTAGGGCGGCCAGGCCGGGGGAGTTGCATGATGCGGGGTGTGGGAAGGTGACGCGGGTGATGTACTGCGAGGGCTGCGGGAAGGAGGCGATGCACGAGCTCGTGATGCATGGGGATTGGGAAGAGTGGAGGTGTTTGGAGTGCGAGGTGTATGGGCATTGGTACAGGACGGGGTGAGGGGAATGTGATGAGAAGGGTGATGGTAGGGTGGTGCTTATAGGGATTCTTCGACGAACAAAGGGCGTTCGTCTCAGAATGACATTAATGGACAGGACTTGGTGGAGGTGTGAGGTGAATGAAAAACAGAAGGAAGAGTATGTGGAGAAGCTGGGGGATTGTTTGTCGACCGGGTGTTTTACGGGGCTGGCGTTGGTGTTGGTGGTGGTGACGTTGTTGCTGCTGAGCGGGTGCGATGTGGCGCATGATCCGGTGAGGCTGGGGAAGTAGGCGGTGAGCGAGGCGCAGGCGTACGATATCAGGAGCCAGGCGGATCAGGATGCGCTGGATCAGGAGCAGCGACGGCAGACGCAGGTGCGGCAGGATGAAATTATGCTGAGGGAGACGGCGCAGCAGTCGGCGATATACCTGGAGCGGCTGAAGAAGACGGCGCCGTGGGTGGCCGGGATCACCGTGTTTGTGCTGGGCAGCCTGGCGGTAGCGATTGCGGTGGTGACGGTGGGGAATGCAAGTGCGAATGTGATCCGGCAGCATGCGAAGGCGGTGGAGCAGTTCCGCCTGGCGGCTGAGGTGCACCCAGATGCGACGGGGGCGCTGCCCAATTTGGTGCTGCCGAAGGGCGTGCAGGTGAGAGTGCTGGATGCGGCGACGCAGAGCGTGCTCGATAGTGGGGTGGATCACCGGGCGACGGCGCCACAGTTGCAGGCGAGGAATGAGCTGTATGTGAGGGCGGCGGCGCAGAAGCGTCTCGACGAGAGGGGGGTGGAGTGGCCGATCCAGGCCGCGCCGATTACGGCGGAACCAGTGCTGGCCACGCCGATGAAGAGGCTGGAAGGGGGGAGGCGATGAGGCGGTATAAGGAGGTGGTGACGGGTGTGCTGGTGTGGAAGTATTACCGGCTGTTGATGTGCGAGCTAGAGAAGGTGCGGGAGGAGCTGGGGGAGGGCTGGCAGGGAAGGCGGCGGAATCTCCAGGGGGTGGAGGAGCGATATTACCCGGTTTTGGACGGGGTGTATAAACTGGCCAGGGCGATGCGGTCGGATGCAGAGGCGTTGATGGAGGTGGAGGAGAGGGAATTAGAGATTGAGACGGAGCAGGTTGTTGGAACGATTTGCGAGAACGATTTCAAATGGCATGAAGTTGCAGTGATTGGTCGAGAGAATGGAGACGGTGGAAGATGGAAAAAATTATTGAGAAAGTTAAAAATATTTTAGCGAGGGAAAAATTCCTGGAAAAGTGCGCGATTGTGTGCATGGCGGCGGCGGTCGGCGGGATGTATGCGACGGTGGCTGTGCTGCTGGGGAATTGGGAGTTTTATTTGATGGGTTTGTTTGCGGGTGGGTGCGTGGGTGTGTGTGCATGGCCGTGTGTGTGTAAAGATCACACACACATCACTCCCCCACCCCAAAATTACGTCTCGGGTGAGCAAAAGGGCGTTAAAAAGGACGGACGGAGGGCGAAAATGTTGAGTTTACGGAAGGGATGGCTGGTTTGGTTGGCGGTGGTGCTGCTGGTGGCGGTGGTGATCGGGTTGGCGCTGGCGGTGAATGTGGCGAGTGCGACCTGCCCGGAGCCTGGGCCACGGGTGAATGTGATTTACCTGGCCAATGTGCAGCAGGGGCATGTGGATGGGATGTGGGCGTGCCTGGTGCATCCGTATCGATGTTTGGGGAGGTGAGCGATGTATGTGCGGAATGATCCAAGGTTGGTGCCTCCGGTGTTGGGGCTGCTGTTTGCGGCGCTGTGCGTGGCGCTGGCGTGGAAGACGGATTGGCCTGCCTGGCTGCGGTTTGTGCTGGTGATGGCGGCTATCGTGTGCGGGACGGCGAGTGTGATGGCGCTGGTGGATTGGGCGGTGCACGAGACGAGCACACGGATTAAGGAGATGAGATGGGCGCAGGTGGCGGATGCGGTGCAGCTCAGCAATGCGGTGAAGGGGCTGAGCACGGCGCAGGTGGAGTTCGTGAGGTCGCAGACGGTGGCGGAGGTGTTCGGGATCCCGGGCGACGATGGGATGTTGTGGAGGATCCGGTTCCCGGGGGGGGATGTGGAGCTGGAGTTTATTGAGGAGTTCCTGAGGGCGAGCATGGAGGTGCCCGGGGATTACTTGTGGCCGGTGAGGGACCATACGAGTGCGCACTGGGTGGCCTGGAAGGATTTTATGGATGTGGAGCTTAAGCTGAGGATCCTGACGGATGGGCTGGTGCACTTCGGGAAGGCGGACCCGGCGACGGGGAGGTACAGCGCGAAGCTGAAGCCGGGGGTGACGATTGGGGACCTGGCGGAGTGGTTCCGGGTGGATCTGTGAGTGCTCCTTGTAGGCAAGGTGGTAGGGATGGCGATGGTTGTAGGGATTTCTCGCAAAGACCGCTCGAAATGACATTAATTCGGTGATGAGTTATTCAGGTGGAGGGTGAGATGGAGACAGTTGCGATTGTTGGGAATGCGGGGGCTGAAAGTGTGGTGGCGCTGATGATACTTTTCTTTGCGCTGATTTTGATTGCGAATATGGGACGAGGTGGAGGGTCAAAGAAATGAAGAAGATCAGTTCGTATCATGTGTTGTGGGCGATTTATATTGCGCTGCTGGCGGTGCTGCTGCCGCATACAGCCTGGTTGTTCATGCAGTTCGAGGCGGGAGGGGGGATGGGGGTGGCTGCGGCCTGGGGGGGGGCGTTTGCGTTCGAGGCGGCGATTGCGGTGTTGACGCACCGGCTGTCGAAGCGGATCGAACAGACGCCGAAGAGGCTGCACGGTTGGCTCCGGTGGTGGTGGCAGTATGGGAATGTGTATGCGGTGGGGCTTTCGGCGGCGGTGGTGGTGAGTGCGCTGGCGAACCTGGCACATGCGGTTGAGTTCGGAGGGGTGTTGGAGATCTTCGCTGATTGGGGGATCCCGGCGAAGGTGTACCAACTGGCGTTCGGTGGGGTGCTGCCGATGGTGAGCCTGGTGTTCGCTAAGGTTCTGTCGAGGGAGGTGGAGGAGGATGAGGCGCCGAACGAGGAGGTGGAGCGGGCGAACCGAGAGGTGAAGGAGGTTCGGAGGGAGCTGAGGGAGGCGCACCAGCGGTTGGAGGAGAGCGAACGGCTGCGAAGGGAGGGCGAACAGCAGTTGGAGGGGGTGCTGAGGCTGGCGAAGGGGTTGTTCGCTGATGAGAAGCGGGTGAGGGTATTAACGGCGAGGGAGGCATGGCCAGAGCTGCCGCAGAGTGTGATTGCGGCGGTGGCGGGGGCGAGTACGAGTTATGTGTCGGAAGTTCTTCATGATGAGAGCAGGGTATGAATGGCTGTGCTTATAGGGATTCCTCACACACAAAGAACGTGTGTTCGGAATGACATATGGTGGGTAGGGTAATGACGATGGAGGTTGGGATGGATGAGAGGTTGGTTTGGATTGATGTGAGCAGGTATCAGAACCCGGAGTATATGCATTACGAGGTGATGGCGGAGCAGGGGCAGGTGAAGGGGGTGATTGCGAAGTGCAGCCAGGGGATGTTCGGGCAGGACCGGAGGTTTGTGGGGCACCTGGAGGCGGGGAAGGCGGCGGGGATGTGGCTGGGGGCGTATCACTGGCATGATCCGATGCATGACGTGAACCGGCAATTAAGCAATATGAGGGAGGTGATCAGGCCGGTGGTGGAGGAGCTGAGTTTCCTGGCGCTGGATGTGGAGCAGTATTGGGCGGATTGGCTGGAATGGTCGGCGAGGCGGGTGGTGAAGATCATTCCGGGGGCGGTGATCAGCCGGTCGGCGTATGAGCTGGTGAACCTGATGCTGGCGGAGTTTGCGCTGCCGGTGGTGGTGTATACGCGGCGGTCGTTCATTGTGAGCTGGGCGCCGCAGATGAGCACGTGGATCGGGAGTTATCCGGTGTGGCTGGCGCAGTATCCGTACACGAAGGACCAGGTGATGACGACGTGGGAGATGTTTTATGAGCGATACACGCCACGGATGGATGGGCCGACGCTGCCACATGGGGCGAGCACGTGGGCGTTCTGGCAGTTTTCGGGGGATAAGTTTAGACTGCCGGGGTCGGGCGGGTTGATCGATCTGAATTATTTCAACGGGGATGAGAAGACGTTCGAGGTGTTCTGTGAGACGGGGAGCCTGCCGGTGGCGGAGGAGCCCGTGGCGGAGGAGTATATGACGCTGTACCGGCTGAACCTGAGGGACGCGCCTGGCGTCGACGAGAAGGGGGCGTTGAAGGGGAAGATTGTGGGGAAGGTGGCCATGGGGAAGCGGGTGAAGATTATGGGGTATGTGAGGCAGGGGGCGGATCTGTGGGGGTTGGTAGGAAAGGACTTGTGGCTGGCGATCCGCTTCAGGAGTGTGCAACTGATGAGGGCGGTATGACAAGCTTGATTTATGTGATCCGGGATGATGTGAGTGAGCACGGGTTGAGACGCTTGCACGTGGTGGGGATGTCGAACACGGAGGCGGCGGAGGCGGTGCTGCAGAAGGCGGAGTTGGAGGGGGGACAGGTCGAGCTGCGGTATGCCTGGTTGGATGAGGTTTTGGATCAGTGGCATGCGTATGGGGTATGGAGGTGTGGGATGGGTGGGTATCCGATGTATGCGGTGGGGGTTGGGGGAAAGAAGGGGGCGCAGGAGGTGGCGGAGGCGATCTGGAGGGGGGTGGAGAGGTATAGGACGCGGATGAACGCGGAGAACGCGGATAAAGAGGAGTGGAGGGTGATTGCGAGGAAGGGGTTGGTGCCGGATGAGGTGATGGTGGTGGGGGATGGGAACCACCAGGTGACGGTGAGGCGGGTGGAGGTGGAGAATGGGTGGCAGGCGGGGGTGGTGGGTGTGTGGAGGGAGAAGGCGGCGGATGGATGATGGAGAGGTTGAGGGAGTGGGTGTGCGAGAATGGGCATGTGCTGGGGATGGCCGGGAGGGATGGGCGGGGGGTGAGTGTGCTTTTACTGTACCGGGAGGCGGTAAGTGATGGAAACGGGGTGGGGGAGGTGATGGCGGTGGTGGAGGGGGCGACGGATGTGCGGTGCAGTATCTGCGGGAGGACGCGGAGCTGGTTTATGGATGGGAAGCTGGTGAAGCGGTTGGCGTTGGCTTTGAGGGAGTGAGAGGAGGTGGAGGATGGTCGATGTAGATGGGAATGAGGTGAAGTTGACGAGGAGGCAGGCGGAGATGGTGGCGCTGCTTTGCGAGGGATTGACGTATAAGGAGATGGGGACCCGGTTGGGGATTAGCTGGCAGACGGTGAGGGGGACACTGCATGGGCTGTATGCGAAGCTGGGGTTGGGGGGGGCGAATGCGCGGGTGATGGTGGTGTTGATGGCGTATAAAAATCCCCCAGCGGTAGTGCTGGGGGATGATGTTGACGGTTGTGGGGTTATTCTTTGCTGAGTGCGTCCCACTCAGCGGCGATTTCTTCGGCGGTCTCACGTGGATCGTCGTAGTAACCTGCTTTGATCCAGTCCTCCAAGGTAGTATCGCCATCGGTCGGGGTCTGGCAGAGCGGTTCAACCTCAGCCAGGATCGCAGCATAGGCAAATTCCGAATGGCCTCCGGTGGTCAGGTGGGCGATTGCCTCGTCGTAGGTCACGGTCTGCGAATTGATCCAGGTCAGGCAGTCCTCGAAAGTCGGGGGCTCCGGGTAGTCGTCCCCGAGTTGCTCGGTAACGTACTCATGCAGATTGCGGGCTGCGGTTTCGGCGTCATCGTAGAGCAGGACTAGCTCAGAGGTTGATGATTCTTTTGCGATAAACTTTTCAAAATCCATTGTAGCCATTTTAATCTCCATTTTTCCTTTCAAAAAATCCGTTTCCAGCTTTCGCCAGGTCGGGTAACCGAGTGCCTGGGCTTTTTGGTTTAGAGCCGCCTGGCGGCGGCTCTGGCGTTCGGCGGTGGTGAGGGCGGTCATAGTTAGCTCATCCTATCGTAGCAATCTGGGCAGGACGTTCCCATACTGGCATTCATAACCAACGCCCTTGGGATAGTGTGACCGCAATCGCAAGCCTGCATTTCTACGGCTGGGGCATCCCTTCGGCGCCCGATCAGAGCGTATGAGTGGTCGTAGTAGAAATTTGGCGATTTTCCCCATTTCAAGGCCTTGCCAGATTCCAGGGTGGCGATAACCTGCTCGCGGGTCATGTTGTTCATTTCCATTGCTCCCGTGATGGCTTCCTCGATGGTGGTTTCTGTCGGGGTCTTCCATGATTTACCCATCCCGCCTACATATCCGTCTGTCATAGTCAAGTGCTCGAGTTTCATTGCTATCTCCTTTTCTGTTATATAACTATTATATACCGTTATATAACATTGTCAAGGGGTTTAGTAAACTCGCTTGAAAACTCTAATCTTACGTTCTATTAATCTTAACTAGAACTGTCGTGCTATTGTGAGTTAGGGGAGAGGGATGGTTAAATGGGGGAGGTGGTGGACAGAAGACTGGCCCCCCCCAGCGCAGGCGATCATCCCCCCCCACCATCGTTCTGCGGCTTCTGAAGACCACCCGGATTTATAAAAATTTTTATTGCAGGCCTGCAGAAGGCCATTGATGAAGATGAGCGCCCATCGTATTTGATGGGCGCTAGTCTTTTTTTATGTGAGTAGGAGGTTATGAGATGACGGTTCCGGATTATTTGAATGTGGCAGTGAACGGGGTGCCCCTGGTGTTTGTGATCATGGGGTTGACGTATCTGTACGGGATGTTTGGGGCGACGGGGAAGCTGCAACTCGGGCTGAGTGTTGGAACGGGAATTGTGACGGGCGCCGGTTATATGATCAGCCAGAGCGGGATGCCAGTCGATTTTGCGGGTTGGTTTGGAACGGTGGTGTTCGCGCTGGCAATGGGGCTTTTACCGGCAGGAACTTATGAATCGGTAAAAGAGGCAGCAAGGAAGTCCCGAGAGTGACGGCTTATTTGTCGGGATCCACGCGGAACGCCAGGAGTTAGGTTCTTATGGCGTTGATGGTTATGCGGGGGGTGATTGTGGCGGGGGCTGCCGTAGTGAGTGTGTTGTGGTTTATCTACGGGTGCAGGTCAGGGAAGTGGTTGTGGCCGGTGGTGGCGTTGTGCTGGCTGGCGCCGGTGATGGCGTTTTTTATAGCGAGGTTTTTGTTTGATATCGATGTGCAGGTGTTGAATATGATCTCGCTGGGCCTGTATCTGATGGGAATCTCATCGCTGGGCGGAGTCGCGCTTGCAAAGTTGAAGTCCCAGCGGGAGGGGTATGAGTGATGGTTTGCAGCTCGTCATTACCACGATTGTGGCTCCGCTGTTATCGATGTTGGTGGCTTATGTTGTAACCCGGAGGAAAGAGAGGGCGGAGACGGGGAAGATGGCCGCGGAGGGAAACGGGATTGCAGCGGATACGGCGAAGAAGTACCGGGATTTGCTGAATGATGAGATTGCGCTGAGGCGACAAGCGGAGAATGAGAGGGATGGGTTTGAGGATGAGGTCAATCGACTGCGAGAGGAGAACCTGGCGCTGAGAAGGCGATTGGGAGAGACGGTATGAAGTGGAATGAGTTGCAGTTGACGTTCGGCGGGGATTTCGATGAGCTGAGCGAGACGGCTGCGCAAAGCGCGCTGACGATGGCTGAGGCGAGGATGATCAGCGAGGCGGCCCGGGCTGCGTTCGTGGAGCAGAAGAAGGTCCCCGGGTGGTTTGACGAGTATTTGAAGCTGATCGACCTGGGGTGGCCATGGCGGGTGGCGTGTTATATGGCGTGGGCTGCGGCGCCCAAAATCAGCAGGCAGCCGACGACGCTGGACGAGCTGGCGGTGATGCTGGGTTTGCGGTCGCCACGGGTGATTTATACGTGGCGGGCGAAGTATCCGGCGATCAACCAGGTGGTAGCGATGCTCCAGGCGGCGCCGTTGTGGGAACATCGCAGGGAGGTGATCGAGGCGTTGGTGAGCGTGGCGAGTACGCCGGATTACAAGAGTTTTAATGACCGGAAGCTGTTTCTGGAATTGACGGGGGATTATGTGCCGAGGTCGGTGCAGCAGACGCTGGTTGGGCAGAGCTCGAAGGATTTGACGGAGATGAGCGATGCGGAGCTGGATGCGATGCTGGCGGGGGCCGCGGAGCGGCAGGATGGGGTGACAACGCAGAGCGTTGTAACCAGTGAGGCGGACGAGGGTGATGAGGGGGAAAAAGATGAGTGAGTATGTGGCGGGGGTGACGAGGGGAAAGGTGGTAGAGGAGCGGGTGCGGCGTGAAAAGGCGCGCAGGCACCTGGTTGATTTTTGCGAGTATATGGCGCCGTGGTACCGGGCGGCGAGGCACCAGAGGGCAGTGGCTGAGCTGCTGGAGATGGTGGAAACGTATGTGAAGACGAAGGGGAAGACGGGGATCGGGCGATTATTGATTTGCGAGCCGCCCAGACATGGGAAGAGCGAGCAGGCGAGCCGGTTCTTCCCGGCCTGGCTGCTGGGGAGAAACCCGGATGCGAGGGTGATCCTGGCCAGCTACGGGGCCGACCTGGCGGTGGCAAATTCGAGGGCATGCCGGGACCTGGTGATGAGCGAGAAGTTCCGGGCGGTGTTTGGGGATTTGGGATCGGTGGATACGCCGGTGGAGGTGTCGAACGACAGCCGGTCGGTGCAGAGCTGGGACCTGGCGAGCCCGCACCGGGGCGGGATGGTGGCGGCGGGTGTTGGCGGAGGGATTACGGGTAAGGGTGCAAATTTGTTCGTGCTGGACGATCCATTTAAGAACCGGGAAGAGGCGGAGAGCGAGGCGCACCGGGACCGGGTGTGGGAGTGGTGGACGTCGTCGGCGTATACACGGTTGGAAGATGGGGGAGCGGTGATCGGGATGCTGACGAGATGGCATGAGGATGATTGGGCGGGGAGGCTGCTGAGGGCGATGAACGATCCGGTGGGCGGATCGAAAGCGGATTGGTATGTGACGGCGTTTTACCCGGCGATCTGGGAGGGGGAAAAGGCGGACGAGCTGGGGAGGCGGAAGGGGGAGGCGCTATGGCCGCAGAAGTATGACGTGGGGGATTTGGAGCGGATCCGGGCGAACGTGGGGGAGTATGACTGGATGGCACTGTACCAGCAGGAGCCATATAACCGGGCGGGGGGGATGTTCAAGCGGGAGTGGCTGGTGGTGGTGGATGTGATCCCGGGACGGGTGCTGGCCAGGGTGCGGTATTGGGATAAGGCGGGGTCGCAGGGTAAGGGAGATTACAGCGTGGGGGTGCTGATGGCGCTGACGGAGGATGATGGGGTGTACGTGGAGCACGTGGAGCGGGGGCAGTGGTCGCCGATGGAGAGGGAGCGCAGGATTTTGGAGACGGCGCTGGCGGACCGGGAACGGAAGGGGCCACCGGTGGAGACGTGGAGCGAACAGGAGCCGGGCAGCTCGGGATTGGACAGTGCGCAGGCGACGACGATGGCGCTGGCGAAGGCGCAGGTGAGGGCGCAGTTCGAGCCGGTTAGCGGGGATAAAGTGGTGAGGGCGGGACCGTATTCGAGCGCATGCCAGGCGGGACGGGTGAGGCTGGTGAGGGGTGGATGGAACCAGGCGTATGTGGATGAGCTGGCGGCGTTCCCGAGTGGGAGACATGACGACCAGGTGGACTCCAGCAGCGGGGCGTTTATGAAGTTAGTGAGGAGGAGCGCCAGTGGTGGAATCTATCTTTAAAACACGAAGTGCACTATGAAATACAGCCAGAGATTGAAAATTGCGTGGAATCTGGTGACGGGGAGAGGGGTGAAGTCGCGGACGACGACGGAGGTGGCGGACTGGGAGAATGATAAGCCGACGTATCCGGATGTTTCGTTCGAGTCGATGGTGAACTATGGCTGGCGGAAGAGCGAGCTGATCTATGCGTGCATCAATAAGGCTGCGAATACGGCGAGCCAGGTGAGCTTGAATGTGCTGAGCGCGCCGAATGGGGCGGTGATGACGGAGCATCCGTTGAAGCGGTTGATCCAGAAGCCGAACCCGTGGATGAGTGAGAGCGATTTTTGGTACAGCGTGATTGCGTATCAAAAGCTGGCAGGCCGGGCGGCATATGAGAAGGTGCGGTCGAGGGCGGGGCAAGTGGTGGAGCTGTGGCCGCTGAGGCCGGACTGGTTGTATCCGATTGCGTCGAGTACGAAGTATATCGCCGGGTACGAGTACGGCGGGCCGGGAATGACGAAGAAGACGCTGCGGACGGAGGATGTGCTGGACTTTAAATTGTGGGATCCGCTGGATAATTACCATACGTACCCACCGGTGGCGGTGGCGGCGAGGGTGGCGGATATCGATAACAGTGTGACGGATTATGTGAAACTGTTCTTTGAGAAGGGCGGGGTGCCACCGCTGGTTTTGACGAGCAAGCTGCAACTGTTAGATGACCAGGTGACATCGCTGAGGGCGCGCTGGAAGGAGCGGTATGGGGGGTATGAGCATTGGATGGAACCGGCGATCCTGGACAGTGATGCGAGCGTGCAGAAGATCGGGCTGACGTTCGAGGAGATGGGGTTCGAGGTATTGGACAGCCGGGATGAGGCGAAGATTTGCATGGTGCTGGATGTGCCGCCGATCCTGGTGGGGGCGAAGGTGGGATTGGACCGGAGCACGTACAGCAATTATCAGGAGGCGGAGCGGTCGTGGTGGCAGGACAGTTTGATGCCGCTGTATACGAGTTTTATCGACGTGATCGAGAACCAACTGGGGGATGAGTT
>ERZ869929.1010-NODE-1010-length-11506-cov-12.171513_pt1 | contig 11506 bp, 21 predicted proteins | sample MGYA00579312_ERZ869929 | MGnify/ENA primary metagenome ERZ869929 (study PRJEB32216, sample SAMN09231818) | wastewater metagenome | place: USA: Maryland | collected 2016-08-09 | study: EMG produced TPA metagenomics assembly of the PRJNA472060 data set (Reclaimed... | reverse complement strand
CGCCTGAGTGCATATCAGAGAGGGATACTATTAGGGTGTCTCTGTAATCTAACAAATTACCTCACTTCCTACGACAAACTTTCCAGAAGCGGGTACACTCTAAAGAAAAAAACGATAGCTTGAATGATGAAGGCTAGAGTGCCTGATACCGCAATTGGAATAACTACCCATTTCAACTTGTTCCACTGGTCTTTCTTGTACTGTTCTTCCTTGTCCTTCTGTGCGATGTAGCTCCCTACGGTGTTGGTTAGGTTGCGAACGACTTCGGCGAGGGGTAAATGCTCCTCGTACCCCACTACTAATATCTTTTCGTGGTGATCTGTCCTCTTTTTCACGTCCTCCACCAAAACACGCAGCGCACTTACTTCAACCTGCAATGCGTTTACTATCTGCGTTTGGTTCATGTACCCTTTCCTAATTGATTTGATTTTGCCAGCCCGCGTGTTTGCCATTTCAGCCTGATTACTGGCGTAAGGTACTCACGGGCTGGCAGGATTTAACAGGACTATCGTACTGCCCTGAAATCTGCTAGATTCGAGTCCCACTCGTCTATGGTGTGAGACTTGCCAATAATCGGTACGAGTGAGTTACTGAGAAAACTGTGTACCCTGGAAGGCAATCCCATCTGGACGATGAAACCAAGAATATACAAAGCGGCTACCGCGAAATCGGCAGCCTGTGCGTCAAGTGCTAGAACGTCAACATCAGGCGCAAAGACTTTCAGCCCCACCAGAACAGCAAAAGCGGCAAGTGATAGACCCGCACTGAGTTTTGGCGCAGAACCATCTGGAAGTCCGAATACCTTTGCCACGTTCACAAGCGCGGCAACTAATGCAGCTACACCCGCAAGAGTTCCAAACTGTACAATCAATTCTTGAAGCATCTTATTATTCTCCTATTTGTGATTAGATAACAAAAAAGGCGCATCCGCAAACCTCGTGAGAGATTCACAGCTACGCCTTTCGGGATTACTGTTTGTTACACTTCCTCTAGTAAGCCCTTACGGGGATGGGAGAGGAGTTAGATTATCGTGATTTTACCACGTTTTTGATTCCATTATGTTACGGAATTACCTAACGATTAGGCGTGCCACAAACACGGCAAATAGAACTACCTTTTTCCAAAACCGTGCCACACTCGGAGCATATATTAGACTTTCGATGTGACGAAAATACGTCACCATATAAAAACGCAATCAAACCACCTACGAAAGAAATATACGCCCATAAATCCACTTCGCCGTTTCCAACACCAACTGAGACTATCATAAAAACTAAGCCAAATTTTTCTATAATATTCACAATGTTCTCCTGTTAGTTATTATACCTTTCTAGGCGTACCCATAAAGATACGCCTAGAATAATACCTAAAATAAATGTTACTTCTGCCCATGAATATTTTTGACAATCGCCATCGATTGACGATACACCCAGTCTAATTGTCGTTGTAATTCCTTTTGACGTTGGCGGCGTAGTTTGTTCAAGCATTTCAATTTCGCATTATCTTTCCGTAACTTATCTATTACCTGTTGCGGATTCGGTTCCACTCTATTCCTCCTTTCGGGATAACTTCCAATTCAAGAAAAAAACTAACGCCAAAAGTATCATGCCGACAAAGACCGTAACAGGGTCAAGGCTTAGTAGATATTCAAAGATTGTCATTATATCCACCTGATTACTGGCTCGGATTTATGGCCTACTTCCCAAACATACCAAGCAAACGCTATCATTCCGCTGTTTTTCATCTTCACTCCATTTCTGTAAAGTGATAATCTCTTTCTGAAAACATAAGCAGCTTTGAACGGTGACTTTCCTAGCCACTCTGTTCTTTCTTGACCTTCCAGAAAAGCTAGCTTTCCAAGTAAGGCAAGTTTTTTACAACCTAGATTTAACGCATGTTCTGCAAATTCCTGCATTATTCTAAATGGCGGATTAGTGACTATTGAGTCGGCTAGTAATGTGTTACTTAGAAGAAAGTTCATTTCACATCCATAACCTCTAGGCTCTAAATCAGTGCTAATAACTGAGTAACCGTATTCCTCTAAAACTTTACTCATAGCACCATCACCACAGGCAGGTTCCCATATATTGTTAGTGAATTTTTCGACATCTAAAATAGACGTAGTTCCAATTCTAGGTGTCGGGTAAAAGTCATTTTCTGGCCTTCCGTCTGGATTACTTCCAACTAAACTATGTGCCCTTGATATTGCGCTCATTCTTCCTCACATAAATAACGGGCGTTTACCCATCCGCTGTAACCGTCCCGATCCACCACCTGCAACCACAAACCGCCGTCCTTCGCTTCCTTCTCACGGCCTGTCAGTTGCAATCTGTTACCAGTCAGGGCAATTCCTACCCTCTCAAACTCTACACCAGCACCAGAACGCACCCACAACGAACCACAAGCAACGCGCTCGGACGGCGCGGGTGATTCCGTTACGCTTCGGCTGGGGACGGGAAATGTCACAATCGGAGGGTATGGCTTGGGCGACTTTACCACTGGCATACCGCAAGCCATGACCGATATACTAAGACATATGACCGAAAGTATCACTTTATACCCAATCTTTGTTATATGTTTTGCGGGTTGCGTTACGCATTTTGCATCAAAATACCAATGGCCATTACGCATCCATTGTGTAATCCACAAAACAAAAATAGCAAAAAGGTTGTACACAACTTTAAATCCGCGAGCATCTACATAAAGAAATCCATCTTTCATTGTTTACCTTTCTTGAAAAATCCAGCAACTTCCACGCTAAAATCTTTCATGTCATCAGGACTTAAGCGCATCATCAATACGTAAAACATCCCAAACGGTACTATTAGCAGAGTGAAAAGTATCTTTTTCATTTCATCACCCACCCCACGTAATACGGAAAGGCGGGGTCATTCTCCATCTGTCGTCTAAGCCAGTCCTTCATTTTCGCCTCGGCTTTCCATAGTAAAACTTCCCGTCCTGCTGATACCCTTCGGGGGCTAACGCATCTACCAAGCGGTATAAAAAATAAGCACATACCGCACAAATAACGATGATTAGAATTATCTTCATTGCTTATGTTCCTTTCTATGGCACTCTCTACAAAGTGCCTCTAAATCACTCAACTTCTCACGGCCTAGCCGTATGTAGGTCTTATGATGTACGTCCAACCGTTTCCGCTCTTTGCACCGTTGGCAACGCCAGCCAACTTGCGCTCTCTTTGCCCGTGCTGTCTCTTTCCAGTGTCGGGAGCGTAGATACCAGTGCCGATACCATATCTGCCTCATGGTCAGGCGTGGGCGTAATAGGTACACCCAGCCTGCCACGAGACCGATAAACATTACAGCGTCGTGCATTCCATGACCACTAAACCGCTTCCATGACCGAGATTCCGTCAGTTGTAAACACTTTTTCCGTGACCTTCTTACCGTCTACAATCTTTTCCATGACCAAAATCCCGATAGTGTGATTTGGTATCTCAATTACTGGCAGAGAGCAAACTCTCCCATCGAACAGGATTGCCGCCTTCGATACCTTCACTTGTGCCTTTTCCATGACCCTCAGGCCGTCCATGACCATCGCCAATCCCTCCCTTGCGGCAATTATGTCTACTTGTCCAGTTTGCGGCGTAGGCGGGGCATTTTTCACGGGCGTTTTCAAAAGTTCCTGCATATATCCTTCCTTTTGAGTATCCATGACCAGTTTTTGGATTTATTGCGGCTTTATCCATCTTGTACAGGTAGTGATTTTTCCCATCACATTGGGCGTTGTACCGCTTTCCTTCTGTCCATGACTGGCTTCCATGACTGTTATCTAGGTCATGGAGTTGGTCGAGCAGGGCATCAATAAGTGCCTTATCCATTCCATGACCATCTTCCATGACCGTCGGGGCGGCCATTACAGCCGCCCCTTCGTTTTCGGCGGGGTTAGCCTCTACGACTTCCCCGCTTGTGAGTTTGGGAGTTTTGGGGCTTCGGTTTCCTGTGCGAAAGCCTCCCGCATTTGCTTTGGTTTGTAATCCTTATCCTGATAATTGGGGATTCCGTCTTTGTCGTCATCTGCCAACATTTCAGCAAGTACAGGGTATCCCATTGCTCGGGCGGCAAGTTCGGCTTTTCCTTTGCCTGGAAACTTCTTTTTGATTTCTTCGAGTTTTTCCAGTAAATCTTCCATGCTTTCAATTTCCGCCTTGAAGTCATCGGCAGTATCTTGTAGATCAACGCGAGAGGCTATACTTTCTTCACGCTTTGCTTCGGCTTCAATTGAGCCATCAACCTGCCAGAAACGGGCAAGCATTGCACCTTGTGCGACTGTCAGTAAAACAACCAACGCCCAAAGCCAATCCGCGTTTTGCCCGCCGCCAATCACAACGTAATCAACAAAGGCAAGTACGCCAGAAACACCAATACCGATTCCTGTACCCCATAGAGCAATCTTTTCCTGCTCTGCGTTCTTATGTCGGCGGGCGTGGGGATATAGGAAGTCCCACCAGTACAAAGCGGCTGCGCCACTAACTAACACAGTAGCAATGGCAAGAAACCAAGAGCCTGTGATAATGTGTACAGCATGCATACCGCGAGCATCCAAAGACAAGAACACGATATTAGCAAAAATCAACGCCGAAAGGGGAATACGTTTCTTTCGTGCGATTTCCTTCGCCTCTTGTGCGCTCTTAGCCTTTGCACTTTCGGCCTTCTGTTTGTTCTGTGCAATATCTGAAACTGATTTCATTTCTACAATTCCTTTCTAATAATATGGTTTATGAATTTTGCTATCTCTTGCGCCCACTGTGCAAAGTGCCAGTCGGCGAAATTACCTAAAATCAGTAATCCTCGCGGGATTTCTAAAATTCCAATTGCAATAACAATAGATAAATAAATCTGCATCCACTTTGGAGCCGATAGATACAGTGGGAGGGTGTCGGTAAAGATGATGGACAACAGCAGGGCGGAGCCAGTCACAACGCGGAGAAATGTCAGCATGGCTTCAAGTCCTCCATAAAGATACTCATCCAAACGGGGATGAATCCCGTATCGTGTGGAATCATCACATGCCCGAAAAACAGTTCATTAATCCGCTTTGTGGCTTCAAAGGTGTATCCCGTCAAGTCGCCGTGCTGGGTGAAGCGTGTTCTATCTGAGGATAGAATTGTGTATTTCATATCACTTCCACGTCCTCGGCCTCCATCGTGACGGGGCCAACCAATCGAGAGGCCATCCCGAAAAGAGGGAGGCGGATGTAACCGCGTAACTTTCCGTTGATTGGTTTGCCTTCAAACGTCACGCCGTTGGCTGTAATGTCAGTTTTGTATTTCTCTGCAAGTTCGTTGGTGTGTTGTGTGGGTTTGATTCGATAGGCTGTGCTTATGTTCACTGCGATTTTGTAAGTCTCTAACATGATGTAATCCTTTCTAAAAATAACCCTGAAAATTTATTCGACCAATTACGCCTTTATTCCTCAATTCGCGCATTCTGAAAAACTCTGCTTTGTAATGTTCGGCTATTTCGTTTTTTTCTTTTCTAGCCTGCTTTCCAAGCATTACGTTATTTGATTTCTCTATCAATATCTCGTATAAACTTCCAAGCCTTTCTTTTTTCCATTCAGTGAATAGATGGGGGTTCGCTTCAAAATACCCATGACAACCTCGGCAATGAGCATCTGCGTCGAGCGGGTCATGCCTGACCGACCAATTGCCACGCCCGATAAAATGTGAGCAATCCAATCCCTGTGCTTTCGGTAATCCATCAATTGAGTATTCTTCTGGAAATTTTCTTCCGCATCTTTGGCAAGTCCAGTCTGCCCTCTCTCTTACGCAAAGGCTAAACCACTTGTCTGGATTGGTTATTTTTATTCCGCCACTGCTTTTCTTTTTCTTTTTCGATAAAACTGCCACACTTTTTTTCAAGTGTGGTATTTTTATTCCCTTTGTCGGCTTCGGCTTTGGGTGAGGGAGTGTGTTTAGCATTTTCGATTACCTCCATAATCAAGTGATGGTCTGCGGCGCGTCTTATGTCCATTGCTCCGCCATTGCCTGAGCAATACCGTCAAAAGAACGACTACGTTCTTTTCCGCCGTGTCTAGCCTCTGTTAAATGCCTCATTTTTATAGTTCCATCTTCCCTGACTGTTGAATAAACAGGCTCGGGATAGTCGGTTGCTGTAGTTTCAAACAGTGAATTTTTATGTTCCCAATACCAAAGTTTTGGAAGCCCCTTTAGCCATAAGCAGGTTCTTTTCAGAAACCTATCCCCAAAATAATAAGGTTGTATTATTTGGTCTGGCTTTCTGTAAACCGTATTTGGATAACCAACAGGATTTTCTACACAGATTTTTGGTATTGGAGCATTTATAAATTTCATAAAAAATTCAAAAGCCGCTTGTCTTTTTTCTTCTCTCCCTGGCGCATTCCATACGTGATTCGCGGCATACGACAAATATGTACAAGGCGGATGGGCAATCATCAAATCCCAGTTTTCATTAATTATCTCCATGACATCACCTTGATAGTGATTACCCTTTGTCTCACTTGGAAGTAAGTCGCAAGACCACGCATCATGTCCACGAGCTGCAAAAGCGTCTCTGGCTTTACCAGTAAATTCGCACGCAATCAGCACTCTCACGCTCCACCTTCCTCTCAGGATGTTTACAAAGTCCCGTTCGTATGTGCCTGTGTTTGTACCTGTCAATGACTTCATCGAATGCAGCCCACACTTGCACACCCTCAAACAAGTTTCCACCGCATCGGTAACAGACTGTCGGGGAGGCTAGAACTACGCGGCACGGGTTCATGTAATATCTCCGTACTCTTTCAGGAGTTCAACTCCCGCTTCAAAGTCTTTACACGGGTATCCGTTTTCTTCAATCGGGTATTTTCCTTCCAGTTCTGCGGCGACTAATCGGATTCTCCCTTCGCCCCAATACCATGACATGCCGTTATCGTCTTTTACTATCATGTCATTTTCAATTGCTTCAAGTAATACTTTTGCATGTGGGTTTAGTGTCATTGCGCTAACTCCATTTCGAGTTGATTCTCATTCGCTCCGATTTTCGCCATAACCGCATCAATGATGCTTTGGAAGTTCGGCTCTGTTGGAATCCAGCCGAGCGTCATACTCTTATCAGCTTTTATCATCTGACTGACTGCATACCATTCGGCCTCACTCCAATCTTTTGAGTGGGCAGGAAGTCCTAGAGCCTTTGCAAACTGATAGCGGTTCTCTTTTGAGCCGCAAGCCTTATCCAGTATGCCGATGATTACGCCTCGTATCTTTGGGTGTACGTTTATAGGCTTTTGCTTCAACTGTTCAAATCTTTTTTGTATGTCCTCGAATTTCATGTCAAAAACTCCCTTCCCGCATCAAGCCATTGGGTAAATCGGCTAGTCTTTTCGGAGTCCCATTTGAATTTACTGGGAAACTCCCCCAACTTGTGAAGCAGTGAACTAAACAGCCTTCCAACGCCGCCCGTCCTGTCTTTCTCGCCTAGTGCGAATGTTTCCATTTCATCAACGGTCATTCGCTTTCCGTCAGAACCACCTAGTTGAAAAGCCGCGTCTAGGATTTGCGCCGCGTCATAGTGGCATTCTTTGACGTTCTGCAATTCGTTGGCCCGTTCGATATGGTCAAACGATAGGCCGTTGCTAATCCATTGCTTTAGTTTTTCGTCTGGATAATTTCGGACGATGGTCAGATTCTTTCGGACTGTCTCCCCTGCTGAGTCCATCCAATCCCCCGCCTCTTTGTAAAATGCCATCCAGCCAATTGATAAAATCTTGTCCTCGTTCTCTCCGATAAAGTCCCTGAGTTCAAGGTAGTTATCCAATTTCAACGCTGTTGATTTCCTTGCGCGGGATTGCAGGCGTTTTCCAAATTCAACGGGGAGGAGGTTGTCTGTTACTGTCATAGGTTTAAAGGCAATCATGCGGCACCTCGCGGGCGTAACATTTCATTTTGATAATCAGCAGGAAGATAATCTTGCAAGTCTTTTTTGAAATACGCTTTCACTCCAAGAGTCTTAACGACTTCCAGCATGTCCAATGTATACCCTCGCCAGTCCGTTGTTTTTGTCATTGGTAAATAATTCACGCGCCCGATCTTGTAGAAATCAACAAACTTATGCGTCTGTTCTACAATGTGGATACTGCTTACCGCGTCCAATGTCGGTTCTAAAGATACCCATGTGAAAATCCCGTTATCGTGAAATTCTTTGAGTGTTTGGATTCTGTCATTTGGCAATGCTGCGCCTCGCTCCCACTTCAAGGAAAATTCAGAATCCAAACTTGTCAGCGTGCTGGCGAAATGGTCGTACTTTGTATATAAATCCATGTCGCGCAAGGCACGCTTGCCGCCTTTAGTAAGGACTGTGAAAGAGTGACCGTATTTATGGGTTAGTTCTAAAATATCGCGAGTCGGTTCGGTGATGTATTCGTTATACATGTCGGTGGTAAAGCAAAAGAATATATTGATACTCTTGCCTTGCTTCTGCAGAAGTGCCGAGTCATGTTCAAATGCTTTCATAAATCCATCACGTAGCTTTGCGCCTGCGTCAAACTCCTCACGCTTCATTTTCAGCACAAGAGGCACATAACAATAAGCACACTTATGACCACATCCACGATAGGGATTACTTGCCCATTCACCGTATTCTTGCGCCTGTCCGCTTGGTTGATATATTGCTTTCATACGTCACCTTTCTGAGTTTTTTGCCAATTCTTTGCTGCTGTTGGAAATTGTCGGCGGTAGAAATCCCGTTCCGCCTCTGCCTTCTCTGCCCTCTCTCGGAGGGAGGCGAGTTCGGCGGCGGCTTCTCGGCTCTTTGAAATAATTACAATTGACTCAAGAGCCGAGAGGGGTTCGCGGTTGTTGTATTTATTTAGCAATTTTTGGGTGTCCATATTATCCTTTCCTCTGCCTCATCAATTCAAATTCTTTGTAAACAGGTCAACGTCTTCAAATCTCATAATCGCGCCGTTCCACTGCATATCAATATCACCCTTGCCTTTGTCGTAGCTAGTCGGGCCGTTTCTTTGCTTCGCCACAATCAGCTTGCGAATCTCAACGGCTTCACGTTCGGAGGATGCAATGTCGTCACCCTCTTTCTGATAAAGAAATAAAACGTTGTTCGCGTCCTGTTCGATGTTTCCACTTTCGCGCAAGTCAGATAATACGGGTCGCTTGTCGGCTCTCTGTTCAACTGCTCGGCTAAGTTGTGCGGCGGCTAAAACTGGCGTGCCTGTTTCCTGTGAATAAACTTTCAAACCTCGCGCAATTGTTCCGACTTCTTCAACACGGTTGATTTTGTTCGACCCACTTGAAGCAAGTTGTAGGTAATCCAAAACTAAAAGATTATCCTCGCCATTTTTCAAGTGCATTCGAGACTCGTTGCGTATCTGGTTGATTGTCAGAGCGGCCAAGTCATTGATAACAATTGGTAGTTTCTCGAACACTCCGATTGCATCATTGAACCTTTCCCACTCATCGGATGTCAGCTGTCCATCTAAAATCCGCGTAGTTGTGACTCCGCTTATCTGTGATAAAAAGCGGGCAGTGACTTCCTCAACTGACATTTCCATAGACAGGAAAAGGATTTTTCCAGCAATACTATTTTTATAAAGATACATTGCATAATTCAAAACGATTGTCACCAAGAAAGCGGTCTTGCCCTGTCCTGGTCTTCCTGCTACGATGGTAAGATGCTTTGCCCGCATCCTAAACCACTTATCAAGAGCTGCGATTCCAGTTCGTACAAACTTGATAACTCCATTGCTTGCAGATACCGCTTCGTCATACGCTAGGGAGGCGGCATTCTTTGCGCTTATGCTGTTTGTGCTTCCTGTGCTGATTGAGGCGTACACATCGTCAAACAAGCGGCGGGAGTCTTCCCAAATATCCGTAGCCCTTCGCCCATTCGCTGACCACTCCGCAACCCGTCCGGCCAGCATAAGGTATTGACGCTTCCCGTAATAATCCTGTACGTTGTAAGCGTATGACTCCGCGTTCTTTGGTGTGCCAGCGTCCCTGAGTTTACTCAGTGCGGCTCGGCCAAAATGCACATCAAACTTAATTTCGTCCAACACCCCGTCACGCTGCAATTGATCTCCAACTGTTACCGAGTCAATAATCAATCCCGCGTTATGAACCTTTGTCATTGCTGAAAATACATCTCGGTAAATAGTTGAGTGGAATTTATCTGCATTAACAATATCTATAATGCGTGGAAAAATTCGCCCATCCCGTAAAACACTGCCTATCAATTTGCTTTCGATTTCAACTGTTGCCGCTGGGTTATCCATTTAGTCCTCCAAAGACATTGGTATATAGTCTGTATCAAGAGATTCGATTATTTCTAATAACGTATCCGCGTACCGCTGTAAAAGTTCAAGTCCTATTGCCATGTCTCTCTGTGCCTCCTCTCTCGTCTGATATTCTTTTTTTTCCATAATGTCGGCGTGCTGTAAAGCAGCGTCAAGGTACTGCCCTGCGTTCATCGCTTCCTCGGCGGGGCTGGGACGTATTCAGGCTCAATGTCTTCGGCTGGGTTGTACGTCTTTGGAGTAGGGCGGCTTTCCTGTGGCTTTTTCGACATTTGGAACATATCCCAACTATCGCGAAACTCAGTAGGAAACCCGCGAATCCTTGTATTTGCCATTCCACCCTTTGTAAACTTCTCGTTACGCCAGATGTTATATTCACCAAATGATGTCTTACTTTTGGCGTATTCTTGACACACCCATTCAGAAAAAGCCGTCCATTCCTTACTAGACCACCAAGGGAGTGGGTTAGAAAATCCAAGAGCCTTTTCAAATCCCCTAGTAGAGTTTTGCTTATGCTGATACTCGGCTAGTGCCTTCTCTATCATTTCCTGAGTGTGTTCGCCAGATAAGAGCATCCATTCAAGACCTGACTTTTTGAGAAGTTCAAGATACTCTTCTGACAGTGACTCTGATAATGAATTAGATGTAGGAGTCTTAACCTGTTCGGGAACATGGTTAAGACCCTGAGGTAACCCTGAATCGTCTGTGGGTCTGCTTTCGTGACTAGTCACGCGTGCGTTTTTGATTTCAGAGCCGTAATCTCTCGGATTTCGCCATTCCATAATACAGATTTCTTGTCCGCGTTGCTTTTGAGTGCAGCGGATATAGTCGGCATCCTCTAGCTTTTGGCGTTGACGGCGTAAAGTGTCAACGCTCATTCCCATTTCAGCAGCTTCTTGACTGTCTTTCCACTCAAAAGCAATGCCAGTTTCCCAATCTGCGCGGTCTATAATGTGAAGGAAAAGCCAGATAGCCTCTCCCATTTGCGCTCTATGCTTTGGGTCTTCACTTAATCCGCGTTTTACATATATCCAATGTTTCTTAGCCATGTAAAAGCCTCACCACTTCCACCGCATCCAAATCCACCACGCCAGGCTTTACCATCGCCCATGCCGTCGGCTTATCCTTCCAATCCTGCGTCAGCAGTAGAACGTCACCCATCTGCCACCACGGGAACAGGTGAGGGATTGGCCCCCATCCGTACCGCTCGTTTAGC
>ERZ869929.1009-NODE-1009-length-11512-cov-3.924151_pt1 | contig 11512 bp, 19 predicted proteins | sample MGYA00579312_ERZ869929 | MGnify/ENA primary metagenome ERZ869929 (study PRJEB32216, sample SAMN09231818) | wastewater metagenome | place: USA: Maryland | collected 2016-08-09 | study: EMG produced TPA metagenomics assembly of the PRJNA472060 data set (Reclaimed... | reverse complement strand
TTGGCCTCTACAGGCTCCGTTGCGTCCATATCGATGATGCCCTGATAACGGTCGGGCTTTGCGTTGCTTTCAGTCTGTGGTGCGGGTGCAGTTTCCTGTCCGCTTGCCGGTGCTTCGGCAACGGGCGCTTCGCCTTCTAGCGACATGAGTGAACATTCCTCTCGGTTGATGTTCGTTTCGGGGTGTGATGAGTGCGCCGCTTACCCTTGGCGCGTGGGATCTAGTTGATCGGCAAGCCGAAAGCCTTGCGCTGTTGAGCGCCGGCTACATTGACTTCCGTGTCCATACGGTTGGTTTCGGCGTTGAACTGCGCGGTGGCGTTCTTCTGCCTGTTGTTTTCCGCGTCGTTCTCAACCTTGCGGGCGTTGATGGCTGTCTGCGCCGACTTGTCGCCAAGCTGCGCCTTGAGTTGCTCGTTTTCCTTGGTCAACTCTTCGATCTGCGCCTTGCCGGCCTCAATCATCTGCTGAACCTGCGGCGGGATTTGACCGGCGTTCGGGTTCATCAGCGCCCGGAGTTCTTCGGCGATATCGTCGGCGCCGGGCCAATCGCTCATTTCCGCAATCTTCGGAATGAGGACCGGAGCCGTTGCCGGTGCACTGCGAACCGCTTCCGTCATGAAATAGGCGGCTTCTTCGCGGCGTGTCGTGAAACTCGGTCCCGACTTGACCACCACGTCATATTTGCCTGTGGCGAGGTCGTGTATCCGCGTGACGGTCTGCATGATCTCGTTGCCTTCGGCGTCCGTGCCGGCGGTGTTCATTTCGGGCTCGCCTTCCGGACCCATCACCTCGTAAGGCGCGTTCACCTTGCGGTTTTCCGGAGTTCCATCCTCACCGAGGATACGCATGACACGCTCCCCGGTGTAGACGCGGGGGATCATGTCAACGAGGATGCGACCTGTGTGCCGGATGGCGCGATTCAAGTTGTCCTGGAAATGGAATGTCGAAACATCCCCTTCCCGTTGGCGGGCTAGAATGGCGCGACCCGAGGTCTCATTGGACCGTGCCCCGAGCGATGCGTCATACATGCCGATGACGGCCTTCATGTTGTCAGACGCGCGCATTGCCTCTTGGATGGCGCCAATCGCCGCACCCGAATCCAAAGGTTGACGCTGCGGCGGCACAGGGCCTCTGTACGTCAAATATGGATGGTTTTCGGTATTGACCGTATTCCAGCCAGGATCGTTTTCAAATGCCTCTTCCGGGCCTATAAACGGCACTTTTGGCGCGAGAGCGACGAGTTCTGTAGCGGCGCTCTCCCAATAGTTTATTTGGCGCTGATTGTCGATCGCGGAATGAATGAGGCTGCGCCAAAGCCGCTTGCCCTGAACGAGGATCTCCGTGCCATAAACCGGAATGATAGGGATGTAACGGCACGGGAAGACGGTTGCCTCTTCCAGCACGTCGCATCCCGACATGATCATGTATGAGACCTTCTTGGTCCGCACTGGCCTTGTGCCGCGCACGACCAGCTCACCAACGGCAAGCCCGCGCTGTAGGTCTACGTTCTTCTGTAGATCCTCCATCGGGAATATGCGGCCATCCTCAAGGAATGCCGTATCCCGCTCAACGTCCTCCCGGAACCAGCGTTCGGCGATGAGAACGCCATCCTCGTTCAGCCAGTCGGCGTTGAGCTTTGCCCACGCCTCGCTGTCCCAATCGACGTTTGCCTTGCCCTTGTACTTGCGCTCAAATACGCTCTTCGGCAGACGATCGGTGACATAGGCCGTATCCCAATCCGAGGAATCGGCTGCTGTCGAATTCGGATCGCCATAGACCGAGAACTGGTTGATGACGCGGTCAATCAGAATGTCGAGGTCGTAGTTGTCGTCAAAGGCGTAATCGACCTTGACGCGCCAATAGCCGAAGCCAGACGCCACGGCTTGCTCTGCTGCGGTATCATAAGCCACGTCAGCGTTCGAAATCGCCTCGATATTGCGGATGATGCCGGACAGCACGTCCGCTGTCTCAGGGTCCGCGTTGTCGTCTACTGGCTGGACCTTGACCGCCGGCTTGTTCTGGCGAGCGTCGTTGACCACCTGCCGAATGAATGACGGCAACTTGTTGATGGTCAGCATAGGACGCGCGTCGATTTCACGCTGACGCGCAACGACATCCGGCCATTGCTTTTCGAGCAAGGCGAAGTCGATGTCCTCTAGCGCCGCCCTGTGGTTGTCGCCAAGCGCTGTCTTGTGCTTGTCGAATTCCTGGCGGTATTCGGAAACGTCGTGGGCCATTCAGTCAGTACCCGCTTTCGCGATAGCCGAGAAATTCAAACCACTCTCGCCATGTGAACTCGGCTCCTGATGCCTTCGGGATCTCGCACATGATGCCGCTCCCCTCCATCTGCTTAAGCATCATCCGCATTTCTTCGTTGGCGCGGGAAACCCAGCCTGCATGTGTTTTGGACGGACCCATTGTTCACCTTGCGCGCATAGAAAAAGGCGCCCCGTGAAGAGCGCCCGCTGCGTTTCTCGTCTGTGAGGTCAATGCCTCGGCTTTTCGCCCAATACGAACTCACCACCGCGAACCCACACGGCAGAACCGTACATGTCCAGATCGCGGCGGTATTCTTCCTCAGTCCTGCTGACGCGGTATGTCACGCCATCAAGCGTCACCGTGTCCCGCATGTCGATCGGTGGCGTCGGAATGTTCATCGGCAGCGGGCGGGCTTCAATGCGGCGCTTCATGCTCATGCTGCGCGATCCTTCGGAGGACGACCACGACGCGGCGCCGCTACCAGCGTTTCCGCCTCTTGCCGCTGGTCAATGCTGACCACGAGCGTCATGTCCTCAACCCGAGAGGTGATCGCCGCGCCGGGTCCGTAGCCTTCTTCCATCGCGGCGTTATAGAGGTTCTGCATGGCGGCTCCGACAGCGGATGCTTCCACCATGTAGTTGCGTTGGAGAGGGATGTTTACGGAGATGGTCATGCCGACTCCCCCGGCTTGTTGGCTGCACGGGAAAGCCTGTCTTCGATCATCGCGTCTATCAGGTCGTAAAGACGAGGCATAAGAAAAGACGACCGCACGACGGACTTCAACTTTTCCTGTATTTCTTTTGGCTCTGCCGCGATCCGCTCGTAAATGGCGAGATATTCTTGTTCGCTCATCTCTCAGCCTCACATCATGCTGAGGATCGTATGCCATAGCCAGTAGGCGCTTGGGTGCCCGGCCAGAGCTAGTAGGTACGAACATGCGCACGAAACCACTAGCCATATCGCTACGAGAGCGATCGTCCGCATTTTATCGGATCTAGTGGCTTGAGGGTATGGCGGAAGCTTGTCCATCTCTCAGCCCTCCCCTTCGGTGGGGGTGGTGCCGTTTAGGATGTAGCTAGCCATGGCTGTGGCGCGCTCAATCAACTCTGTATTTGTTGCTCCTGACGACAAAAGCCCGCTAGCGAGGCTAATGCAGGTAAGGCGCACTTGCCGGACATCATCGGCTGATGGCCTACCATTTTCGATGGCGGCAATTTGTGACTCCGAGAGATAGGAGCCTTTCGCTCTCACCATTCCAAGGCCGCCGGCCGCAATGATCTGTCGCATGAGGTTTTCCGCGCCAAGTTCATTGGTCCCAAGGGCCCTGCGTAGCACTTCAACCATTCCATCTGTGACCGCAATGCGGCTGTATTCGCGTTCCATTTCCTTATCCTCGGCTCATGTTGGCTCAATCGCCCCGCCGCCTTGAGCCGCAGCGGCGGGGCGCTCGTCAACCCGCGCGGAGAGGGAGGAACGCGCGGGGAACTCGATCATTTCAACTAAGCGTTGGTATAAACCCCGTATCCGAGGTCATTTTCGGGCCGTTGCCTAGCTAAACTACAACTTCTAATCAGCCCATCCAGGACCCAGCCATTGCCGGGCGTCGATCTCGCTGGCGTGGCTGTGTCTTCTCTCTTCCGCCCATGATGGCGTATCGGAATGCATCGCTCGAATGTGATGCCCAATCGTGCAACGGGCGGCTCTTGAGCACCTGGTTCTTTTCGTCGAACTCGGAACGATACATCCGAAGACAATCAATGCCGCGAGCGCAGTTGGCCTTGTCGAACCATACGCGATTGAACGTTGTTCTCACCGCGTTGATTCCGTCGTCAACCTCATGCCTCGGGACAATCGAGCAAGTGAGCCCGCGCCCCTTGAGGTATTCTATGCGGGTCTTCCCCGTCTGCAACTCCCTCGCCTCTGCGTCATGTGGGAGATAGTGATTGTGCACTGTGTAAGGCAGCGCCTTGATCCAATCGACGTAGTGATCTAGCGCAAAGCCTGAATTCTCATAGTGGTTGATGAAGTGCCACTCTTTGCCGACGATCTGGAATACCCAAAGCGCCATGTTATCACCAATACCCAAGTCCCAAGCCGCGAACGTATCCGCCGCTCTGTCATGCGGGACACTGGCTATCCTGCCATCGCTTTCAGCCTGCTCTACATCCTTGCCGTAATAGGCGCCCTTGACCGCAGCGTCGAAGCTGCATTCATACTCCTGCGCGAATTCTTCCGGCGTCATGGTCTTTCGAGCCAGTTCAAGTTCCGATTCCGAAATGAGACCCGTCTTGGATGCCTTCAGGATGCGGACGCAGAAATCCGGGTCGTCTTCATGGTCTTTGAGAAGACGGTAAAAGTGATTGCGCCCCTTTGCCGATCCGATGAACGTAGCCGAGCCGCCGTAGTCCGAAAGCGCCGGCCTTACGACTTCACCCCAGATTCGCGGGTCTTGATCCCCGTATTCATCGAGGCTCGCGTGGTCGAGATAGAGCCCGCGAAGAGCATCCGGGTTATCCGAGCCGACAAACATCAGTCGCCCGCCATTCGGGAATGTCGCGGTCAACTCGCTTTCGCTGAACTGCATCCCTGGTATCTTGGCGAAATAGTGCTTGGCATAGGGCCACGCATTCCGCTTTGACTGGCGATAGGTCGGGCTTATGAACGCCACTTGAGGCGGGGGAAACCGTCTCGTGTTGGTGAGAACCTTCTTTCCGTCCTCATTGACTTCCGCCACTGTCTTGCCGGCGCGGCGGTGCGCCACAGTGATAGCAAACCGTTCCTTGCGATTGTGATACTCACGGAATGGGCCGCGAGGCGCATAGGGGATTTCAACCCTCACCGGACCAGACAATCTCCATTTTCACCGGGGCGTCAGGATCGCCAGAAACAACCTGCTTCTCCCCGTACTTCTTGGGGCGCAGCTTTCCGGCCATCCACTTGCGGGCGTCAACGCGAAGCTGTGAGCGGCGTAGAGCCTCACCGTTGATAACCCAACCCTCGTTCTCTTCGTCGCCGCCGTTGCGCTTCATCCAGTCGTTGCTGCCATTGTCGGCAATGTCGAGGATCTCATCAAACAGCGTTTCGGCCTGCTCATCTCTGGCCCGCGCGTATTGGTCGCTGAATTCGGGATACTTTGCCAACCACCGAAACACAGTCGCCTTGTTAGGCATCTCATCTTCGGAGCAAATCGCTCGGAGGCTCTCTCCATCTGCGATGCGCTCACAGATTACGTCTGCTACCTCTTGCGTGAATTCTGATGGCCTTGCCATGGTACTCGCACTTCCTTTCGGGATTGGTGCGCTAGTGTTCTACTCGTTCCCACCGGAGAGGAATGCCGCCTTCGATCTCGCGACGTTCGCTGAGAACAAAGACCTTTGCCTTGGTGGATTCGAGCTGCTCGATTGCCTTGCGGCGAGACGGGAGGATGTATGTCACCTCGTCGTCATGACCGAGGCGGTATGCCTTGATGGTTTTCATGCTACCACAGCGCGACGATGTTGCTTGCGGCGGTCCCGGAGGATAGCACCTGCTTGCACTGGACAGGTAGAAGACCAACAGGGACGGAATTGAGCGTTAGCGTTGTCCCGTCAATGGTGATGAGTTTGACATGCCCCGATGTCCCGACCCACAGGGCGCGGGCGAATTTGGTAAACTCGGTAGGAATGGTATCGCTCGGGGCAACGGCCTCACCGCCGGTATAGCCTGCGATAAGATCGAACGATGTCTTTCCGTTGGAAACGGCAGTCGCCATGATCAATTACCTTCCTTGGGTTAAGTCCCCGCCTGCATGGCTTGCAACGGTGCATGTATGATGGTGGCGCCTTCGATTACAGATCCGAGCCTGGCTTCGCCATTGTGGCGCGAAGCATCCAGCCGTGTTTCTGGTGAATGTCGATGCGGCCTTGGAGCATGTTGGCGAGGCCGCAGTTGCCTTGCTCCTCGGCAAGGTCGTTCGTGGCCTTGAGAGCCTTGATGACCGTGTCGTTGTCCTTGATCAGTTGAGACACCATGCCGGCATCGTCTGGCACTGAGGACGGGAACGAGATGCTGGCGCCCATTGCGATCTCATCGAGGGATCGGGGCGCGTCAACGTCGAGGGTGCGCAGCCGTTCCGCCAGATCGTCAACAGCGCCGTGTGCGTCCTCGTAGATGCCGCCGAACAGGTCATGGAACTGCTTGAACAGGCCGCCGCGAATATTCCAGTGAAAGGAATGCGCCTTGAAATAGAAGGCCCATGTTTCCGCGAGAGAAGCCCGGAGGGAAGAGACGAGAGCGCTATCGGCCATGATGGTTCCTACCGATTAATCCCAGGGTCTTCGGGCGCATCCGCTTTCTTTACCACGACACGTAACGCCTTGGTTTCATCGTGCGTCATACATTTTAGGCCGCTGTCTTCAATCCAGTCCAGACCAACCTTATGCAGGAGCGCGCCGCCCTCTATTTTGCTCTCAGTGATGAGCCCGACATCTCCCGTTGCCCTTATGCGCATGAATGTCCCCACATAAGCGTACAGGCATCGTGGATGTATCCCCGACTTGGCGTATTCCACCTCTTGTCGGTAATGGTGAGAGAAAGTGCTATCCGGCCGAAGCTCAAGCATTTTTGAGATGATCCAATACTCAACCATCCCGAATCGCTCAAAACACGCCTCTGCGAAAAAGCCGTTCATTTCATCGCCAAGTTTTACCTCGAAGCCACCGTCCCACATTGTTGAGATGTGAAAATTGGTTTCGCTATCATACAGGTCTTGGAAAACGCTCATGGGTTCTTGCACTCATCGAGGAATAGCCAGTGGTCATCTATGCGGACGAGATGACGGCCATCAGGATGCTGCGAGGTGGCGTCTACCTTGCCGGTGATGCCCGAGAGTGGATGATATAGGGTCATGCCGAGCATGTTAGCCGCCTGTGCCGCCTGGTTTAGTCATCTCTTCCCTCATATGGAAAGCCCCGACTATTTTCACTAATCGGTGCATTTGCCTATTGACCGCCGCACTAATTGGTGCTATATTCAAATCATCGAAACGGAGACGACGGACATGGAAACTCTCAAGAACTCAACCATCAGCGCCAAGATCATCGAACTTCGCCTTCAGGGCCTTTCGGTTCGCGAGGCTATCGCCGCGGTACTCGGTGCCGGTACTTATGACCGCCTCGCCTCCGAGGTTTATCACTCCCTTCGCGGGGAGTGATGGACATGAAGATCGAAGAAATCAAGAAAGGTGACGTTCTAATCAACGTGGATAAGAATGGGACAGGCTATTATCTCGTCACTAAAGTAAACCGCACGACGGTTGATGTGCGTGCGGAGAACGGCAACAAAGTCCGAGCCTACCCGCTCATCTTTGACAGGGCGGTAACGTATGAAGTCCCCGCATTCAGCAAGCAGGATACATACACATGACCGCTCAAGAATTCCGCGAATGGCGCGAACGCCTTGGCCTCTCCCGAACCGGAGCGGCTGAGGCGCTTGGCCTTGGACGAAACCAGCCGCAGCGCTACGAGGACGGGCAGGAAATCCCTCTTTATGTTGCGCTAGCCTGTGCCGCTATCTCGCTTGGCGTTCCGCCGTATGGAAAGCCCCGCCAGCAGTGAAGCGGACGGGGCGGGAATGGTCCGAGGGGAGAGAATTCGCACTCCCACAGCTTTACACGGGGCGTTTACAGCGCCTTGGGCTCACTCGTGCCCAGCCCTCGGGAACTTGGCGGAAGAATGAGGTCTTGATCCCCACACCGCGAGGGTGCCAAAGGCTTAGCAAGCCCCGGTGCGCTCCTGCGCACTTATCCTTCCAGAACTGGCGGAGAACCGACGTGTCGATCGCCACTCCTTCCGGAGCCTATCCGCTTCAAACGGTAGCCGGGAGCCGTCCCGGTTGATCCTCCTGGCGGATGACGACGGTCCTGACCCGCATCTCTTTCGAGACGTACCGGCTTCCAACCGGCCCAGAGCCCCGCTCTGTTCATCATCCATAAACTGGCGGAGAGCGGGTGCGCACGATGCCCATGCCTTTCGGCACCACTCGTCTTCGAAACGATGCCGGACCCCGTCCGGTTCACTCTCCAAATTCACTACGGCTGGCGATCAACCCAGCCGGCCTGCGGTGCAGGTCTTGAGAAAGGGTCGGCACCTATCCTTGGGAGGATGCGATGCCTACAATGGAGGCCGGGCTTGATACCGCTATCGGGCCGTGTCGTTTCTAAGCGATCCCGGTTTTCCGCGCTACTCGCTGCGTGTCCATCCACGCCGCTCCACTGATATCGGTCCCACGAGAACAAGGCCCGAAGGCCACCTTTCGGCTCCCACTACTCTCGGCAGTGAGGTCTCCTCGCGGGATTACGTCACCGGGCGTTCGAACCTTACGTCACGGCTGGCTTGGCCAACCCCTTGGAACCCGGTGATAGGCTTCGGAATGGGATAGACGCCGGCTTGCAAGGCTCCCGAAACAGGATCGGGCGGCATTCCGTTTCGGCCCCTCTGCCAACAATCGAGCAGACGCATGACCGCCATTCCGAACTGCGACAGGACGACCGCCGGGCCGCGTGAGATGTACGGTTGAACGAGAAGCTGCTAACCCGGTACAGCACCGTACATCATCGTCCTGATAGGCTTCGGGGCAAGTGCAGGGCTCGTCAAGGCTCTAGAAACCTATCCGTCCAGCGGCTTGCGTTACTTGGCGCTCTTGACCACTATAAGCTACGGCTCCGTTGCCAGAGCCGGCCGGAATCGAACCGACATATTCCAAGTCCCGAACTCGTCGCCCTCTCGGGCAATTCCTACGCCGCGCGCTTGCGGCAGGCAATACTTCTCAATAGCCTCGATCATGCGAGGCCGTGGGCCGGCGAAACAACGCTCTGAACACCCACAAAATCAGTTGGCGAGAAGTTATAGCATTACGTGGTGGATTTCAAGCCACCCTCTCCAATTCGCCTTCACCCGTCAACCCGTTCAACTCCCGGACAATGCTGGTCACACGAGCCCGCATTTTCTCAGGGAGAGCGTCTATGATCTTCTGCGCCTGATCTACCATGTTCACCCGCACAGCGCGCCCCTTGGGCAGCATTCGGCGGAGATCGGAGCGCAGCGCCTTGACCCGCTCTTGCCTGTATTCCTCTCGTCTTTGGTGCTGTTCCATGAGATAGTTTTGACGAGCCGCAAAGTCTGCCATCATCAATTCCGAAACGACGCCCTCGGGGAATTCGATAGGCCCGTAATGCCTCCCTCCCCTGAGAAAGCACATGATGCCGTCAACGCCGCGAACGTCCTCAAACGACGGTCCTTTTTCGTGTAGGTTGATGAAGCAATACCCGACCAGAAGCGGATAGCGTTTCTCAATCCAGATCTTCTTGCGATGGTGAACCGTCTCGTTCCAGTAGGCTGGCGTATAGTGCTCAACGCCTTCCCGGCGTAGGTTTCTTTCGATGATAAGCTCACCTTCAGGACGGCCCTCGACATGCGCCGCCATGCGTTGATATCCAGGCTTGATCCGTGCCGCGTACCACCTGTTTTTCATGCTTTCCCGCCGCCGTTTGGAGTGTTCCTACTATAGAGGATTAGAACGCTCTCGTCAGCCAATCGTCATCGTCTTGCTCGCTGTCCACAGCATGTTGAAATCCTCTACCAACCATGTTTCACTTTTGAAGAATTTCTGGACGGCGTGAACACAAGTACTATGGTCCTTGTTGAGAAAGCGGCCAATCTCCGGATAGGAAACATCAGGCCGCAACGACCTGATTGCCGCAATAACATGACGCCTTGCCAGCATGATCTTGTTCTTGCGGCTATCCCCCTTCACGTCATCGAGGTTGACTCCTGGATGTGATGCTAGGACCCTCAACGAAATCTGCTTCAGGCTTGGCCTATGAGCCCCTACGAGGAAGACGCTTGCCGGATGGTCGCCTTCCAAAGACAATCTTCCGGATGCAGTTCCCCGTGTGCCAAAGCCGGAAGCACATGCGGCCAAGAAGCTGGCGTACCTCTGGCGCCTGAACTCCTCTTGGCGCTTGCCTTCCGCCGCTGCGGCCATTGATTCCTCAAACTGACGCCGCTGCTCTTTCCGATACGCCTCTATGAGGCGCTTTTCTTCCACCGCGACGTTGACCGTCTTCACAGGCCATAGTCTGCTGCGGACCTGCTGATAGTGGTTATGCTGTCTTATGGCTTCTGTGTGCATGGTTACGCCCTTACGCTGCCTCCATGTATGCCGCTATGAACTCCGCCGCGACCTGGGGGACGATGGCATTACGGGCGGCATCAGTTGCGCCCACGCTTCGGGGTAGCCCATCACCCACAATTCGAAAGCGGGACAATGCACCTTCCCAAGGCTCGTGCCACGGAAAGGGTTCGATGACCCGCCCCACTCGTCCAGCCTCCCGGCTACATGGTTCTTCCCGTGGTTGCTCGTCCCACTGGGCGTCGGCAACAAACCAGTACCGAGGCCGACCGTGCCTGGCCCCGACGGTTCTGGCCTTGATCGGCATTGCCCCCACGGCGTATCCCATTTCTTCCATGTCACGCCTTGTCCTAGACAACCAAGGCGCACTCGTAACCTGCTCTCCAAAGAGAACTGTAGGCCTTCGCTTCTCGACAAGGCGGGCGACGTGCGGCCAAAGATCCCTGTCGTCATCGAACCCAACTTGCAATCCGTCTGCGGAGAATGGCTGGCATGGCGCGGAAGCGGACCAGGCTGGCCTGTCGTCCTCCCATCCAGCCAATCGAAAAGCGAGGGACCATCCTCCGAGACCGGCAAACAGGTGACATTGCGTGTAGCCTCGTAGATCATCCTCGCTGACATCGCATATGCTCCTCTCGTCAACATCGCCTGGTGCAATCAGCCCGGCCCCGATCAGGTTTCTAAGCCATTGGGCAACGAATGGATTGAACTCGTTGTAATAAGCCGCCATCACACATCCACCCTTGCTTTAGCCCCTGCATTTTCGACTCTGTCTTCTGCCATGGTTACTCTTTCCACCCAACAATCCGACGCGCTTCCTGGTCACCCCGCATGGCCGCTTTGAGCGCCTTCATTTTCGTCGCGACCTTTGCCTTTTCCTCTGGCGATATCACCCGCTCTGGAGGGGTCGGCAGAGACGGACGCCTATTCTCCCTCGCTACGATGGCGTCATGTTCCGACCGGCATTCCTGACCAAATTCAGCCGAGGTCGGAAGATAGCTTGCCTTGTGGCCCTTCACCTCACCTCGGATAAACCGTTTGCATGCCGAGGTTATCGCATCGTCCCGACAACCGTCCGCAGC
>ERZ869929.1008-NODE-1008-length-11513-cov-4.351545_pt1 | contig 11513 bp, 16 predicted proteins | sample MGYA00579312_ERZ869929 | MGnify/ENA primary metagenome ERZ869929 (study PRJEB32216, sample SAMN09231818) | wastewater metagenome | place: USA: Maryland | collected 2016-08-09 | study: EMG produced TPA metagenomics assembly of the PRJNA472060 data set (Reclaimed... | reverse complement strand
ATGACGGAAGATGGTCACAAATGTGCAGTCGGAGGAACAGATGGTTGCGATATAATTGATCAAGACGATGCCAAACCTATCAATCATATAGGGTTCTATACCGATAGAGCAGACTCGTTACGAACAGCTGCACTACAAGGTGATCAGAATGCTCTAGCCAGTTACACCAATTGGCTAGAAGACGTCATCAAGAACGTCCCAGGAGTCTTCCACTACAGCTGGTTCGACATCCGTAGAAAGATAGCAACTTATGGATGTTCGGAAGGAACATTCAAATGGTCCAAACATTGGGAAAGCCTGTTCGGCAAAAAGTATATTGATAATGCAGAATCCAATATGTTCTTTGACAAACCGTGGTCAGAAGTAACGACCGAAGACATGGACATACTCGCTAAGCGACTTGCCAACGAGACTGGTGGTCACATATGGCATTCAAAATGGAACGGACAACGAACTCCGCATGTCACTTTAGGAATAAAACCTCCTAGTATTATGGAGGAACCCAAATGATAAAATACGAAGTCGTAAACATAAAGGATAAGCTTGTTTCTCTTGGCATAAATCTTGAGGATCTAAATCTTGGAGATGCTGATTACATCATCGAGCACACTGGAAAGAAAATGCGTGATCGTGAGTCTGACGGTTGGAAGAAGCACGGTGCGTTCTTTCGTCCAAATCCAGAACGTTGCATTTTTATTGGTGAAATCATCAAAAAGTACAAGTTAGAATCATTTTTTGAAGTTGGATTCGGTCGCGGAGCGGGTTCTGTATCGGCTTGCAAAGCCTTCGATGAACTTGGTGGCAATGGCGAATGTATGGTTGTAGAACCTAATGTTGACGAGAACCATATGCAGTTCCTATCCAAGGTGTTCCCCGAATCTTGGCTCAATCGAATTCAAATGGCCAGAGGCACTTCTGCCCAAGTACTGCCGCAACTAACGGACGAATACGACTTTGTCTACGTCGATGGCGACCACCGCAAAGACGCCGTAAAGTTCGATTATGAGCATCTAAAGGATAAGTGCAAATACTTCATGCTATTCGATGACTTTCGAATCAACGATCCACAAAAGGATATTGAAGTATTCGAAGCTTTCCAAGAACTATCCATTGATGACAAGTGGAAAGTGGAACTCATCAAAATGGATCGTCGTATTTTCGTCGATGATAGAAGACTATCGGATGACGAATTGACATACGGACAATTGCTTCTAACGAATACAAAAGCAGTCGAAGAACTAACGAGAAGCAAAGAAGTGAAGTTCGAGTGGTAAACAATCATTTCACATTCGTCGTACCGACACGAAACTCATCTGCAACATTGGAACAAGCTATGGCTTCCGTAGCATATCAGAGCTACAAAAATTGGGATATGATTGTTGTCGATGATGCTTCTACTGACGACACAGTTGATAAATTGAATGAGGTTTGTGCCAAGTTCAATATAGACAAAGATGAAAAAGTCAAGATACTCCAGAACACTGAGAGGCTTTGGGAGGTTCGAAATATTCTTGAAGCACTCAAATACGTCAAGTCAGATAGCATCGTTTGTAGACTTGATTTGGATGACTATCTTTGTGATTTGAATGCACTAGAGATTATCAATAGAGCCTACAACGAGAACGAACTTCTAGATGCTGCATGGACTTCACACCGATGGTATGACTCAACTGGTGTGACTCCTAACAATATAAGTGGACATATGCCAAATGGTGTAGATGTCTATAAATTTCCTTGGGTTTCATCTCATCTAAAAACGTTTCGGAAACGTCTCATTGAAGGCATGAAGGATGAAAATTTCCGTGGCCAAGATGGCGAGTATTTCAAACGAATCGGCGACCAAGCAATTTACTTACCAGTTCTGCATAATTCAAAACGATATGCACATCTTCCGTTTGTTGCATATGCTTATTACTGTGACATGTCGCCAGCCACATTTCAAAGCGATGATGCCAAATTCCAAAAGAGCGAAGCTGAATATCTTAGACATAGGGGGTACATAAAATGAGTTACGATCCAAGAGAAGTTGCAAAAAAAGTAGGTGTTCCTGGTGGTGTTAGATTCGCCGACATGTTAGAATACCATCTCAACTTGAAATTACAGAAGTTTCGTGATGCCAAATTGAATGCCGAAACTCAAGAAAAAATGTACCTTGAGATATTCGATACGGTGTCTAAAACTTTCGAAAAGTTTGGCCAAGGAGTATCCGAAGAGTGTGTACGTTGGGTGACCGAAAATTACTACGAACTCATCAAGGTAAACGATGAAGAGGAAGTAACTCGCGACGAATCTACATGGAAGTACAAGACTGAAAGATTCTATGAGAAGACCGACACGAGCAGATTACGCGAGGATGAATTGCGACTCCTCTCAGGTATCTTCAGTGAGACTGACTTCGCCGACAAAATATGGACGGAGCTTAAAAGTAGAGGACTAAGGTAATTGAAGATATACTTTGACAATGTGAATTTTGAAGCATCTCATACTGGGCCTAATTGTTTTGCCAGTCGTCTTGCTATGCAATTGTCATATATGGGTCACGAGATAACCGATCCTGGCTCAGATTACGATGTTGCACTTGTCTTTATAGAGCCTACAAAACAGCTCAACCTAAAGAAACCATTCGCTTCCAGACTTGACGGGATTTGGTTTCGTCCCGACGATTTCCATACCAAAAATGTAGGAATCAAATGGGCATACGACAATGCGCAGCATGTAATTTGGCAATCAGAATTTGACCGTTCCATGAGTCAACATCATTGGGGTGAACGAACTGGTTCTGTATTGCGCAATGGTGCACCTACTAAACAGAACGAAGTACGCAGTGAAGCCCTTCTTGAATTACGCCAAAACAACGAATACATTTTTTGTTGTTCGTCCAATTGGCATCCTCAAAAAAGACTTAGTCAAAACATTGCTCTATTCAAGAGAATTCGTAAGGAACATCCAAAGTCAAAGCTGATCGTTATGGGATCCAATCCTGACATGGTTGAAGCTGATCAAAACATTTTCTACACAGGAAGTCTCGACCATGATTTATGCGCAGAGGTCTATCAAATAAGCGATTGGATGATTCATCTTGCATGGTTAGATCATGCTCCGAATGTGTGCTATGAATCTTTGGCGTTGGGCACCCCTGTCATCTGTTCATCCGAGGGAGGGACCAAAGAACTCATCAGAATGGGCAATGGAGGAGTTGTTTTGGATGATGAATTAGAGTACAAGTATCAGTTGCTTGATTACGATAGTCCTCCAAGAATTGACGTCAACCAAAGATTCATATATGAAGACATTCCCACAGTTGATCGAGAGCAATATTCTATTGAAAAGTCTGCTAAAGAATACGAAAGAGTACTTTTAGATGTCCTCAATACTCATCAATAGGGCACCCATTCGAAATAAGCCATGGGGAGGCGGAGCACAGTTTGTAAATGCGTTTTACGACAACGCAAAACAGAACGGGTTCAGTGTAGTCAATAGACTATCTGACAAACCTGATTACTTGTTTTTGTTCCATCCAGATCCTGACGAACTCAGGATCGGCATCGATGAAATCTATAGACACTCTAAGTTGCATGGAACTAAAGTAATCTCCAGAGTCAATGAATGCGACGCTAGAAAGGGCACTGTCGGAGTCGACAAACTTTGGCTAGACATAGGCTCCATATCAAACCATTCCATATTCGTGTCTGATTGGATGCGTTCGTATTATGAAGAGCTAGATTGGAATTCTAAATCTTCCAACGTCATTTGGAATGGTGTTTCAAAAGAGCGTTTTGTGCAGCTCAAGAAACTGTCCGACGAAAACAAAAAGATCAACATCGTTTGTGCGCATTGGTCCGATAATGAAAAGAAGGGCCAGAAAGTGTACGAGTTTTTAGATGATTTTGTTTCGAAGAATGATGATTTTACATTCACATTCATCGGCAGAACAAAAGCAAATCTACCTAATTCGTCACTTGTTCCACCGCTATCTCCAGAAGATTTGGCAGTCGAGCTGACTAGATACGACATATGCGTCAATGGAACCGTAGCCGATCCTGGACCTAATGCCGTGATAGAATCGATAACAGCAGGACTTCCGACCTATGTCCATTCATCAGGTGGTGGCGCATGTGAATTCGCAGGAGCTGATCATCTTTTCACTACTTCCAAAGAGCTAGAAACGCTACTATTGAAACGACAGTTCGAAAATAATTTAACTCATTTTGACGAATGGGATATTGTCATGCAGAAAGTGTTTGCAACCATCAAGGACTCCAAATGAAGAAAGTGTTCGTTCTACGTGCCAAAGAAGACTGGATTTGCGATCGTCTGGTCGATGAGTGGACACAATGGAACGGTGACATAACGACTTCAAATCCTGTGGAAGCTGATGTGCTATGGATACTATCCGAGTGGTGCTGGAAGCAAATTCCGTATGCTCTACTGCAATCAAAAAGGGTTGTTGTAACCATTCATCACATTGTTCCTGAAAAGTTTGGCCAAGCAGAGCTAAACGATTTCATGATGCGGGACAAAGTTACAGACCTCTATCATGTGTACAACGATATTGCATTACAGTTCATTTCTAAGTTAACGACTAAGCCAATCAAACTCGTACACTACTGGGCCAACAATCACTTTTGGCAACCAACTGAGCTTGGCAAGTATGAGTACCGCAAGAAGTACAACATTCCGATGAGTGGTCCGACAAAGGTAATTGGAAGCTTCCAACGTGACACCGAAGGTCATGATCTCATTTCTCCCAAATTAGAAAAGGGTCCTGATTTGCTTGTAGAATTTCTCAAGGCATATAAGCAAAAACTTGAATTAGTACGAGACAATATTCATGTTGTTTTGGCTGGCTGGCGTCGACAATATGTCATCAAAGGACTTCAAGCAGCAGGTATACAATACACATACTTTGAACGACCTCCAATAGAGCAGATAAAAGAGCTTTACCAAACACTAGATTTCTACGTTGTGTCGGCTCGATGTGAGGGAGGACCACAAGCACTCATAGAATGCGGTCTATTGGGTGTTCCTGTGATTTCTACTCCTGTTGGCATAGCAACACAAGTACTTCCCAAAGACGCCGTAAACGTCGATCTAACGCAAGCAATAAGGGCAGTACCAGATGTCACTTCATGGCATATTCCTGTTGCGTTCGAACAGTACAGAAAGATGTTTGAAGACCTGTGAATGTTGACTTTCTTTACGTCTCTTGTAACAAGGAACAGACTCGATTCGATCTGCAGGATAAAGTTCTAGAAAATATCCGTAAAGAACTTCCGCAAGAGGTCGTCAAAAGATTCACTTGCGTAGACAACGCGTCCACAATCGTAGGAACGCCTGCGCAACTAAAAAGCACATTTGACTACGTTGTACAACTCGATCAAAACTACGGTTTGTGGTCTGCGATCAACTGGTGGCTCCAGAACACCACATCCAATTCAGAGTTCTGTTACATCGTAGAATCTGACATGTTTCATTATGATTTCGACAAGTTTTTCAAATTGCTTGATTGTCTAGAAGCCAATTCGGACATAGGCGCGGCAAGATGTCAGGAATACAGTTACGTCAACAGGCATTTGTACGACAAGCATAAACCTATAGAAGGCTCCGTAAAATATGCATGGCAAACACACAAGAATAGAGTCACATCCGAGAAGATTTTGCATGAATCTATTGACGCCAAAAACGAGATATACTCATCAAATTTTTTGACGCAGCTTCCTGCTATAAACCGCAAAAGCGAACTCAAAAGAATATTCGATATCTTGTCCACCAAAAGGAGGGTAGACGAGTTTGAATTCCAAAAATTGTACTTTGATTCGTACAAAAAAACATGCTATATCGAAGGCGGGATCTACAATTGTCCCAACAATCTAGACAACGTTACGATGAATGGCTCTTGGGAGAGCGAATCAAAGATCAAACAAATAGGATATAGAACCACAAGAATCGACAAAATAGAAAAAGTGGAAAGTCATATTCTACTATAGATTGTATGACCATTTTCGAATTTTTGGGATTGTCACTTGCGTTCGGATTCTTGTTTGGTGTCGGATTACGAATTTTCGACACAATCGTTAAGTCAAAATAAAGGTAGTAGCATTGGAAAAGATTCTTATCATCGGCGGAACAGGTTCTTTAGGTAAAAAGCTCATCAAGAGACTTGGCTCAACATACGAGCTGGTCGTGTATTCTAGAGACGAATCTAAGCATTGGACTATCCAAAACGAACTTAGATCTTCTGGTACTAAAATCTCTTTTAGGGTTGGCGATATTCGTGACAAGCAGCGAGTAAATCAAGTCATTCAAGAGACTCGTCCAGAAATCATCATCATGGCTGCTGCCCTAAAGCAGGTAGACACATGTGAACTATCCCCTAGAGAATCCATTCTAACGAATCTCATCGGTACACAAAATGTCATTGACGTCGTAGAAGATCTCAATAGGTCATCTATGTTTTCGTATGCGCCAAAGAAAGTTCTATTCGTAAGCACCGATAAAGCCTGTTCGCCTGCGAACGTCTATGGTATGTGCAAAGCAATATCCGAACGGTATGTTACATCAAAAGCAGCCGACGAGAATCTAGTCACACAGTTCGTTGGTGTACGCTATGGAAACGTACTTGAGTCTAGAGGCTCAATCATACCACTGTTCAAGTATCAGTCAGAAAATGCAGAAGCTTTCACGGTAACCCATGAAGGCATGACACGGTTCCTGATGACTCTCGACGACAGCGTTGACCTCATTCAGCATGCTTTAGCAGAAGGTAAGTCTGGTGAAATTTGGATACCAAGACTTAAGGCGATGCTAATCAAAGACTTGGCCGAAATCTATTCCAAGATGTACTCAAAGCCGATCAAATACATTGGTCTAAGACCTGGAGAAAAGCTTCATGAGTCTCTTTTGAACGATTCCGAATCTGTTCGAACACGTGATACTGGTGTTCATTACGTGATTGGTCCGGCATTCGAAAGTCCAAAGACGGAAAAGATGTTTGAGTACACCTCCGCAGACGATGTAATGTCGAAAGAAGAATTGCGAAATTACCTTGAGAGTATCCACATATTCGACAAGAACCTTAGCGACTTCGAAGGAAAGTCAATCGAGGAGATTCGAACCAAGTGAAAGAATACCCGCTTTTCAAGGTGCACGTTTCGAAAGAGGCAGCCTTATCTGAGATTGGTAAAGTATTGGATTCGAGCCACATAAATGAAGGCGTGCAAGTAACACAGCTAACAACAGAGCTATCGAAACTGCTAGAAAGCGATAAGCTGTGTCTTCTGAACAGTTGCACATCGGCCATTACAATTGCGCTCAAGCTGTCTGGTGTTACACCTGGCGATGTGGTCATTTCAACAGCTATGACATGCGTTGCAACGAATACGCCTATCGTTACTATGGGCGCAGAGATCGAATGGGCTGACATTGATCCTTGGACTGGCACTATTGATCCCGTATCTGTTGAAAGGGCTATACTTTCTGCCAAACATCGCGGAAAGAAAGTACGTGCAGTTATTGCAGTCGACTGGGCTGGCAACCTATGCGACTACAAGGCTCTTAGAGAAGTTTGTGACAAACATGGTACCAAACTTATACGTGATGGTGCGCACGCGCTAATGGCCAAATACGAAGGAGTACAGGCACATTCTATCCCGGACTATAGTACGTACAGTCTGCAGGCCATCAAACACATTACTACTGGTGATGGCGGAATACTCATATGCAAGAATGAATCAGATTTCAAACGTGCTAAAGCTCTAAAATGGTTCGGCATCGATCGAGATAAAGCTAAAGACGATGTAGGAAATTGGAAGGGTCAGCATTGGGACTTCGACATCGAGGAAGCTGGATACAAGTTCAATATGAACAACGTATCTGCAGCCATCGGACTATCCCAATTGCCATGGGTTTCAAAAGTAATCGAGAAGCATCGTGCCAATGCCGATTCGTATCGAAAGTATCTCCGCCAAATTACGTCGTCTGAGTTGTGGTCGCTGAGTCTCGCCGATAAATCAGAGTCATCACATTGGGTGTACACTGTTCGTCTTCATTATCCAAATGTAGAGATGCGCAATAAGATCCTCCAGAAACTCAACGAACAAAAGATTATGGCCGGAGTCGTACATGTGCCCAATCATGAATACACTTGCTTCCAGAGTTCATGGAAAGAACTTCATGGTGTTGATGAATTTTCGTCCTCTCAATTTTCTTTGCCATGCGGTTGGTGGCTCAATGATGAAGATGTGAAACACATCGTAAAGACTCTTATGACAATCGAATGTGAACTTCGCAAAGAGAACCTATCGAATGGAGTGCCGCTTCATACGACGCGTGGAGACCAGATAGAGAAATCTATACTTGACGAATTCGAAAGAGAAATAGAACGATTATGAGCCCTGAGGAATATGAGCTTCTAAAGACTAATTTGGAAAAATCCAAGTTAGAACTGGAGCGTTTACAAGACGAATTGCATCGAAGTGAGAATCCACTAAACAACACGTGTCTGTTTCCGATCAATCAACAGATACAATTCTTTGAGGACAAGCTCAAAAATGCACATCCATTTTGGCTCGATAATCCCTCATCGATCCAGGATCATCAGTTTCTTGTTGAATTACACAATGATCCAGAAGTACTCAAAAATATCACCAATCCTTCGCCTATTACATTCGAAGAACACATGGCTTGGTGGCTAAAAATCAAGGACAATCCAAATGAGAAACGATTTATACTTCGTTATGGTCAATTCGGAGGAGCTGCCAATGGTTGGTCAGTTCCTATTGGATTCACAAAATTCTATTCAATAGATCGTAACAACCACAATTGTGTTCTTGGTGCAGACCTCGCCAAAGCTTACCGAGGAAAAGGACATGCCAAAACCATGTGGAAAGAAATGCTTAAAGTGGCATTCGATGGCATGGATATGCATCGTGTTTCATTGACCACCGCCGAGTACAATCATGTTGCACAAAATGTCTATCAGAAACTTGGCTTCAAAATTGAAGGCACATTGAAGGAATCACTCTATCGAAATTGTCGATATCATGATCAAATTTGCATGTACATGACGAAGCAAATGTGGATTTCAAATTATGAGCTTCAAAAATGAAATTCTTTCGATGCGGCAGTGAAACAAATGAAGAAGGACTTGAGTACTACTATCTTTTCGTAGGTCGATTTATCTTCTTGTATTTCCCAACGCATGAAACCTCTAGTATGAGAGGTATTAGCGTAAACACATCGAGAAGATGGTATTTGTTTGGTTTTGACTTCAAGAAAAGGTTGACATCTTTCGAACACGGCGAAACAGTGGAGTTCATTCAAGGAGAATGATTTTTGTTGGCACTTTAGAATCTGGCGAGGGTGATTTTGAGCAGTGCAAAAAGGCCATTGCCGACCAAAAAGATGTACAAGTAGTCCACAAGGTCATATCTGGCCTATCGGAAGCTGACGCACATAATGCACTTTGGAATTCGTGGGCGGAAGCCAAATCTAATGGATGCAACCTGTTCGTCAAAATAGACGCCGACACTGTATTGAATGATGTTACGGCACTCAAAACGATACAAGGAATGTTCCAATCAGATCCGACGCTATCTGGTATGCAATGCTATCTACACGATTACTTTACGAATGAAAAGATCTACGGACTCAACTGCTTCTCAAGTTCGGTAATATTCAACGAAACGAAGGATCCTCTCATGTGTGATAGAGGAATAGATGTAGGACACACAAATGTGCTGCGAGGAAATTCATTGCCTAGCCGTCTCAACCCTGCGGCGAGTCATTGTTTTCGTGCCATCCCTAAACAGGCATTTCATTACGGCGTGCATCGTAGCCTCAAAGAGCAAAAAGACACACTTCAGAAAGTGAAAGTTCAGTGGCAAAAGAGTAAGGACGACATCCGTATGTGGGCTCTACTGGGAGCCAAGTTCTCTACGTATTTCACCAAGACGTCAGGATTCAATTATACCGACAAGCAATTCTGTGATATATTCGAGTTCGTGAAGAGCAACCTAAAGGAATTTTCTGCAGAGCTATGACTTACGTAATCGTCAATCCAGGTGCCGGACCTATTCGAGTACAAGGAAACACTGCAAAGCAATCTGAACGAAACTTGCGTAAATTGCTGCGACAGGCCAATGTCAAAACCGTTTACAAACGTGACAATCAATTCAAACAAGATGGTCGTTTTTACTACATTGTAGGAAATCGACTATCAGTAGCTATTCCTGGTATTCCTTACGATGGCAAGGATCAGTTCGATTATCCAAGACTTTACGTGGATGGAAGTTCATGGTTTTGGAATTTTGCTGTGGATGCGGTAAAGGATAGATTCGATACATGTCCATGTAGAGGTGGATGCTGTGGAAAGCCTAGCACGTACACGCCAAAACATACATGTACGGAAAAGGTGTTTGAAGATTGCTATGTAACAAAATGTCGCAATTGTAAAAAAGAATGTACTTGTGATTTCTAAAATATTTAGTTGACTATAGCATCGAAGTATGAGATAGTAGATACATGAACAACGACAACGGTTACGAGATGTCTCAACAGCTTCGTGTATCAGAAGCATTAGTAGAATACGAATATGAGTGTGGAGATATGTTGCTAATTGATCATGATGACGAAGGTAGCTATTTTATTGCTACTTATCCTGATGGTTCAAGGTATAAGGTGTCTGTCGAAAGGGTAAAGTAAGATGATTCGTACACAACTAAAGGACGGTATGCAGGTGTACACTTATCGTACCGTTACAGATGGGTTTTCAACTGTCGTTCGAGATTTAAAGAATACTGAAATTCTCTATTTGGGAAACAATTCAACGTTAGAGAAGGCGTCTGAACTTCATACGATGGCTGCGAGGTTTTTGAGTTTCGATTTTAATTGAAAGAACAAAAAATAAGCAAGGATACTAATATGGCGAACAAGAAAAAGTCTGCGAGCAAAAAGAAGGTAAAGCCATTCGATCCTGGTGAGCTGATCGATCTCATCAAGGGTGTCGATGAATATAGCTACTATAGTGGCCAGGGTGCAAACTTCACTTATGAACGTTTAGGTGAATATTGCTGCAAAAACGAAGACAAAGTCGTCAATTTTTTAATGGAAGCCATGGAGAATAAGTCTAATGTGCTTCGAAAAGAAGAAGAAATTAATGACCTAAGAATGAGTCTTTCAAATGCGGAAGATGAACTTGCGGCACTCAAAAAAACGCGTAAGATGATGGGAGATTACTAACCATGAAAAAAGATACCAAGAATTCCTGCAAGAGGCCACCAACCGAGGCAGAATCAAGACTTACAAAGGCCAAACTAGACGTTGACACAGAACGTTACGGAAATAAGAAATCAAAAGGTCCGAAATTAGACAAGCCTGTGTCTCCTGTGGCTGTAAAATTGATAGCCGAGAATATCAAACTCAAGAAAGAATTAGAAGACCTTAAGAAGAAAGTAAGACCACGCTCGACATCCAAGATTCTTGCCGAATTAATAGAGGGTTACCAGGATATCAAG
>ERZ869929.1005-NODE-1005-length-11594-cov-5.886472_pt1 | contig 11594 bp, 20 predicted proteins | sample MGYA00579312_ERZ869929 | MGnify/ENA primary metagenome ERZ869929 (study PRJEB32216, sample SAMN09231818) | wastewater metagenome | place: USA: Maryland | collected 2016-08-09 | study: EMG produced TPA metagenomics assembly of the PRJNA472060 data set (Reclaimed... | reverse complement strand
ATTGCGGTCTCGGCATTCCTGCTGAACCGCTCTTCCGATCTGCATCTTTATTGATTTTGTATAGTTCAATAAATAAATCCTTTGCATAGCTCGTATAAATCGAAATATCTTTTGCATTCCTCGCCTCTGCGAAGTTGTCTGCCTTTGGCTGTGCTTGAGCCTGAATAGGCGCTTGAGCCTGAGCCTGAGCTTCTGCCTTTGCGTGTCTAGTTGGGCGGATGTTCGTGAAGCCGTTATTGCTCTCTAAGTCATAAAGGCTCACGGCTTTTCCTATGTTCGCTTCTAGAATTTGCACAATCGGATAATCAAAACAAGTTGCGTTTCCTTGGTCAGTTTCGATTTCCCAATAAGTTTTTCCAGCCTTTGAAGCTTTTGCGTTAATTCTTCTTGGTATAAAAGTTGTCATGTTTTCTTTTAGTTTTTGTTTAACCTCCTGCTTTTAGTTGAAATGAATTTGTGAATAATAATCATAAGCCCGACGACGACGGCTAAGTCATACATAAAAGCCGTGTTCATGATTAAGAAGTCTGAGATTAAGAAGTTCATGTTAGCTTTTCTCCTGCGAGTTTTATTCTTCTATTACAATATTCTGTAAAGGTTATTATTCCTGTTTCATACAAATTCAAATTCTTTGTATCTCTTTTTATGAACTCTTTGACTTTTTCTTCGGCATAACAAAATTCGCTTCCCCATTTCTTTTTTTCTTCTGTATCAAAAGTATGAGATGTGCTTTCTATTTTTTCGTTGCTCAAACAAAAATCTTCCTTGCTGTTTTGTGGTTTATTCATGTGCATTCTCCTCAATAAACTTTTCTCTTTCTTCCTCGTCGATGCATTTCTGACAATAAAAACAATAATCCACGACGGGATAACCGCCGCATTTTATGCAGAGGCTCGAAGCTTTTTCTTCCATATTGGCAGGCTGGCGTGATAATAGCATAGCCCAGATTTATTTAGAGAAGGATTGATGGCTCTTGTGCATCCTTTTGCTTTGCAATTAACTCGTCTTATAAGTTTCCTTACTTTGCACATTTCTTTTCTGCCATCTCCAAAACAGCTTTTTCGATTATTAAAGTATTTTCTAGCTCAGTTATTCTTGCTTTTGTGTTCTCTACCATTCTGTGCCATAGAGCTTCAATCGGATTCTCTGCAATTTTTAATCCTAGTTTTTCATCTTCTATCATTAGTTTTTCCTCCTTAAATTTATTTGAAATAATTTCTGAATATAATTCTCCCATGTTATTTCGCATCCAGCGACGGCTTCTTTCCGAGCTTTATCTTGTTTCATTAGAAAAAACATTTCTTCATTCAATCTTAAAATAATATTCTTTACCATACTTAAAACTATGAAAACTTAGTTTATAAATGTATCGTTATGCTGGTTCAAATTGAATTATCGCACTTTTATAATCACCAACATATCCTGTGCTTGAACTAACATGACCATATAAATCAATATGATAGGTTCCAGCATTTACTGCTACTCTTCCCTGAACTGGTAATCCAACAAAGTTTGGTTGAACTGCAATATAATTATAAGTTCCTATGGGTTGATCTGCAACCCAAAATCTTAAATAAAAAACTCCTGTCTCACATCTCGCTCCGAATGCTCCTGTAATAATTAAATACCCATCAGATGGTGTAGTAAATGTTCCTAAGTCCCACAATTTAACTGGCGATGTAGATGAAGTACTTAATTCAGTACTATGAACTACTTCAGTAGAACCTACACCATCAACATGAGTATCAATTTGTGCGTGAGTATGTGTTCCAATGTTCGATAAGGTTGTGTGGTTTATCTGCTCTCCGTCTCCTCCGCTATGGTCGTGGCTGTCTCCATTTGTTACGCCCTTCGCTGATGTCGCGAATGCCGCTGCATGATTTCCGTCTAGAAGGTCAGCATTAAGGTTTGTGCAGGCTGTCGTGCTTGCGATTGTTAGAGGAGCTGTGCCTGTTGTTATTGTTGAAATAAATGGTCCGATATGACTAATTCTGCCGTCGTGATAAATTCGCATTTTTTCCGTTGATGTTCCAGTATCATAATTTCTTGTAAAAAAAGCTATATCTGCTTCTCCATCTTGGTCTGTATTTTGAACTTTTATTCTTGCTACTTCAGCATTATGTATTGTAAAACCTAAATCTATCCCATTGTTTGCTGTGTTATTTGTATTTGTTAATTGAAGTGCGTTAAACTCTCCTATTGAGCTTCCTGTTATTGTTTCTCCTCCTATTGTGATTGAATTTGTTGTTGTTGCTCCTCTATCAGTAACGCTATCGAGTGTGTCTGCTTCAGCATAAAGAGGAGGAGTTGCAGTTTTCCATGCATTAAAAACTGGGTCTGACTCTGCTGGAGCTGCAGGGATTGTGACATCTGTTGAGTTTGTTCCTGCATTATCTGTTGCTGTTACGCCTGCTCCTGTGAAGTTTAGATTTCTTCTTGCTGTTAAGTCTGCTCCTGCTTCGTCTTTGATAACATGCCCTGAGCCTACTCCTGCAATCGCATCATCAACATATTTTTTATTGACGGGATTTAAGTCGAGAGTTGGAGTTGATAAAACTTTTCCGTGAGATAAGTCTCCTGAGAGATTAGGCAAAAACATCCCGTCCATGATTGGATTTTGCTTTTGCACAACTCCGCTCTTAGAAATAATTTGTTCGTTTGTTGGTCTGCCTGAGCCTTTTCCTCCCATGTTATTTTTCCTCCCATTTAAAATTCATGTGAATGCCTTTTGCGTGAGCATAAGGATAAATCTGTTCCGCTTCTTTCTTAACAGCTTCGACAATCTCAGGATATTTATCTTCTATCTTTTGACAATAAAACATCAGACAAAATTTATTTCTTTTCGTGCATTTTCCTTCGACTAAGTCTTTACATGCTATTCCTGTTTGTTTATTATAACAGCATTTGCTTCCACAATCTTTGCATAGTTGTTCGCACGGCTTAAACAATTTGATAAGTTCAGCATTATTCATTATAGCCCCTTCCTGTTTTTTTCTAAAACAATAGTTCCATCTGTAGGGATTAAATTTTGAACATGTCCGACGGCTTTCGTTGAGTCTGATGCAGTTAATGCATCCCAATCAGTTCTCAGTTCTTTTTCGCCTATTGTGTTTGCCATGAGAAATTAAGGCATACAATCTTTTTAAACATTTCTTTCTGATTTTATTAAAATAGTTTGTGTATTTCATTAGAAAATTAAGCTGCTGCTCTAACAATCTTAGTAAGATAAAAAACATTGTCATCTGCTGTAATTATAAAAGAAGTTGTATCTGCTCCTGCTGTTGCAGCTCCTGAATTCTCAGCATCTAAAGCTGCATTAAGAAGTGCCATCGTCGCATAAGCGACAGTTGTTGCAGTTAAGTCTCCTAGTGCCATTATGCCACCGTCCCATTAACTACGCCTTTTCTTATTAAGTCTCTTATCAAAGTAACTAGAACTGCTGCAATATTTCCGGCTGTTGCTTCATTTCCTGCAATTGTATAATCCTCAGAAAAAGCTGTAACTGTAAAGCCTGTAGTCTGTCCTGTAAGGTCTCTCTTTCCACCTTGAAGAATTTCAGCCATTAGTTAATAGTGTCTGTGAGTTTAAAGACAGCATTAGGATTTGGTCTTATTGCTTCTCCCTCACACCACACCCTCACGGTTTTTCCCATGCCTGGCTCGTCTATAATTGCAGAAGTTAGAGGCATGAATTCTCTCCATACAACTGCTTTTGATGGGCTAAAAAATGTTACTGTGTCAGTTGGTCTATTTGGGTCGCTTACAATTCTAACTCCTAGGAATTGCATGACATCTCCGCCCTCTACTTTTGAGCTTGAAAATCCGGGTATGCTTGAGCCTTTAACTGTTATAAGCCATCTTAAAAGCCATTTCTTTTCTGCTGGATTCATGTATGCGATTAAGTCGCTTGATGAATAGCCATAATTTTCTATTGATTCAATAGCTGCTAAGAAGTCTAGCATAGGATCTGCATCAGCATCTACATTCCAGCCATTTCCTGTTGCTGCTGCTGTTTGACATCCTGCTGCATCCAATACTGTTAAGAGTCTTGCATCTACTTTCTTATTAACTGCTCTTGCTGCATCTCTTATGATGTCTCCCCATATATCAGGGTCTGAGTCTTTTAAGTCTTCTATACTCAACATCGGAGAAGTTGCGAAAAATTTCTTGACATAGCTTGTTGCTCTTGTATAAGAATTTTCAATAGCGACTGGTAAAGCTTTAGAAGCTGTCTCTATTAAATCAGAAGTCATAGTTGTAGTTGTTGGAGAAGACAAATATCCAGCTGTCTTAGAATACCATCTTATTTCTCTCGCTGAAGTCTTAACGACTCTAACATATTTTTTAAGAACAATATCAACATCTGCAAAACCCTCAACTAGTTTAACGATATCAATTCCTCGAATTTCTGCTTGTGCTGCTGTGTCTGCCATTATGCGTATGCAGTATTATTGCATCCTACATTTAGTTCAACTAAAACTGTTTCAGTATCTCCGCCTGAAGCTCCTAGAGCTAGTCCTAAAGTCTTTGAGCCTACAGAAGTCTTTGTTGCAGCTTGCACTTTATTTGCATCTGCGCTTGAGCTTAATCCTTCGCCAATATTAAAAGCGGCTTTTGCTGTCATCTTGAAAATGCCCCTTCTATATACGGGGATTTTTGTTTTTCCATCATTAGCGACTTTTTCTTCTGCTGCAATTCCTGCAATATTATCTTCTGCATCTGTTGATGCTGTTACTGTCATAGGGTCTGCTAATTTAAGAACATCGCCTTTTTCAATAGCTGTTGCATCTGCAACTAGAAAAGGAATAGGTAATTCTGTTTCGAATACTAAAACTGCTGGTGATGCGTCTCCCATGAAAAGATAATAAAAAACAAATATTTAAAGGTTTCGGCTAACCGAACAACTATTGCTTGCCTGCTAAAACTCTGTCTGCATACTCTTTTGCAGTTTCTTCTTTAGGCTTTTGCGTCGGCAATCCTGCTGGACTTCCTCCGCCTAATGCTCTTAAGACTTCCTGCCTTGCTAAAAGTTTTTCTTCTTTGTCGAGGAGTTTAGCCTTAAAATCAAGATTTTTCTTTAGTTCAAGATTTGCGGTTTCAATTCGTTCTGCAATACTGACTTCTTCAGATTTCCCGACATTAGTATCTCCAGCATCGCTCTTTGCCTCAGATGTTTTGTTCTCTTTCGGTATTTCTTGCTCATTCTCATTTGTTTTGTCTGTCATGTTCTACCTCCTTACAATCGTATAAAAGAAAATAATTTAGTTGTGCATGTATATTCTTTTGCTTCTCCATCCCAATATTTTTTAAATTGACTTACTCCGACGACAAGAGCTGCGAATGCTGCTGCACATAAACTTTCTTTGTCTATGTTTCCTGTTGTGAATGCTCCCAATAAAACTAAAAGTCCAGCGAGTCCAGCATTTATAAGATTATAGATTATTTCTCTTTTCTGATTTATTTTTTTATGCTTTGACATCTGCTGGGCGAGCTGCTGATTTATTTCCGTCTTTCTTCATGCTTGCAGGAGAAGAAACCTGACTTGATGCTTGCTGAGAGCTTTGCAATCCCTGGGCTACTCCTGCTGCCTGAGCTTCCATTAAGTCTGCAGGGAATTCTAACTCTATTTTAATATTTAACTGAGCTTCTATCATTTCCTCGTTATAAAGTTGTTTATCCTCGATGTCTTGCTGAAAAGCTAAATAAACTATTTTTCCAGCTGCTTCTGTTGAGCCTTCGCTCCATCCCATAATAATCTCAGGCATCCCGCATCCTGTTACGAATTGTCTGACTAAGAATTTGATGTATGGCAGAGAGTCTAATGTTGCATACTGCCCTGTCTTACTAGATTTGATTTCTTTTAATACTCCCGTCGGAATAACAACATTCTCACTTTTCTTATAAGCATTATTGATTGTTGTCTCAAGAGAATTCAGTTTTGTTGTGTCATCTGTTTCGACTTCGAAGAAGTTTATCGGCTTGATGTTTCTATGATAAAGAATTTTCAAGTCATCCATTGCTTCGATTTTTGAGAGAATAACATCTTCCATACATTCTGCAAAAGGAATTCCATGCCCTTCATCTGCTGATGCTTCGTTTGATAAATGATAAACTTCTTCAGGAGAATATTCTTTTATAACTTTTATTTTTTTATCGTCTGTTATTGCTGTTTGTTCGTATCTTATTATTATTCCCTCGTTGTTTCTGACTATTGTGAGATTTCCTAGAGGTTTAAGATTAGTCATTCTTCCCTGAGCATCTTTGATTATGTGAGCAAAACTATCTCCGCAGATTAAAGCATTTTTCCATTGTCTTTTTAAAACTCCTCTGCTAGAGTCTTTTCCGAATCCTTTTATTTTATCTAGCTTTGCCTGATTTGCATGGTCTGCAATAATTCCTCTGCCAAAAGTCCAGCTCGCATATTTGTCTATTACGGCTCTGTTTTCTGAATTCTTTCGATAATAGCCATACCATTTTTCGAAGTCAGGCGTATATCTTGTTTCGCTTAGAGTTGGGCTGTCAGGAGTCTGAGGACTAACCGAAGCCTCTGTTCCCTGAGAAGAAAAATCTGTTGTCTGGCCTGTTCTTGATGTTGTCATGTATTATTAAGTAATTGCTTGTATTTAAATGTTTTTGATTTATTGTATTCCTATTTTTGTTGATGTTGAGTATATTGAACAATCTGTTGCGTCTAAATTCTGTATTGTCATCCTATTTGCTATTTTTTTTAGAACTGCGTCTGTTTGAAAACCTTCTTGCCCTCTTTCTAAAGTTGCAATTAAATGTCCATCAATAAACCATTCGATTAAATTTCTTACCATGATTATTTTATAGTCGTGATAAGTTGTTGTGTCTAAACTTATGCTATAATTAAATGATTCTTCTCCGCTTTCTGTTACTATGTTTGTATGAGCGTCTATTGTTGTTGTGCTACTTGATACAAAATTTATATAAATATCTCCTGTAGAATCTTTAAATCCCCAGCTACATCCTGCGTGTCCTGCGTTTGCGTCTGATTTACATCTTGCTTCCCATATAATTAGATAATCTTCTTCTAAGTTGTAGTATGTTTTTCCAATAATGCCCGCTATCGATGCACTTGTTAATCCTGTTCTTAATCTTACTTCTCCGCTTCCGACGGTTATTGTTCCTGTGAATTGAATTTGTTCTGTCCATATTGCTGAATTTAAAGCGACTCCTGAGAAATAATCTTTAAAAATCGTTGTTACGCTTAGATATCCAGGATTATTTATTCCTGTTAAAACTTCTATTTCTGACGCTTTATGTTTGAAAAGTTGAGGTATTTTATATGGCAATTCTAAAACCATTTTAAGCTCCCATGAAGTCTTGAATGTCTGCTTTCAATAAAATTGCTTCGATTTTTTCCATTCTCCATACATGAATATTTATCATATCCTCAGCTTCTATTCTGCTCGTGTAGCCTGCCATGTTATACTTTATTGCCTCTACGGCTATTGCTCTGCAAGCATACTCAGAAAATATTAGTTTATAGACTGCATTAAGAGAAGCCCAATTTGTTACAATATCGTATTTTACTAAAGCGCACAAATACCCCTCGATGTAAGTTCCGAGTAAATCTCCCATCGTTCCGATTGTATAAGTTGCATCGACTAATTCTCCGCAAAATTGCAGAGGGTCTGCTTGGTCTGCGATTATGGTTGTGTTTGTGAATGCTGCCATGCTTAGAATGAATGAGCGAATATATTTAAATCTTTGTCTTTTGAAGCGAGCCATACTGCTCTGATAATTCCCTCTGTTATGTGAGAATAAGAGCCAAAAACCTTTTCATCTTCATATTGAATTGAAGCTAAGCTCGCTTTTATTTCGTCGTCGTCGAGAAGTTTTATTTTATGATTTTCCATAAGAGTCAGAAGATTAAAATACATTTCTTCTTTTAGGAGCTTTTTTGTTTTTTCTCCTTCTCTGTCTGTTGGTCTTGATGAATTATTCAGAGCTTCTGTTTTTCTTTTTGTGCTTTCGTTATCCATCAGCTCCGAAAAGACTCCGAAGCCTATGCCTCCATCATCTACTCCAATTTTTTTAAGTTTGTATTGCATGTTTATTTCTATTGCTTTTCTGCTCGTGTCTGTTGTTTTGTTTCTTTTCTGAATAATATTATCTCTTTGCTCGATTATTCCGTTTGATAATTTTTCTACAATTTCAAAAGTGCATTCATCTTCTCCATAGCCTGCAATATCCATGCCTAAATAAAATTTCCCTCGATAAGTGATGTTTATTCTTTTTCCTGTGCATATTTCTTTGATTATTGAGTCTGAGAATATTCTCAAAAGTTCGTCTGTGAAAACTGCTTCATACTCTTGTGCATAGTGAAATCTTGACATCGTCGCTTTCATTCTCGCTAAGAATTCTTTACTATGTCGAGGACAATTTTCTAAATTAACTAAGAATTTTTTATAGTGTTCATCTTTCGAGCATTTGAAGAAAAACTTCTCTGTTCCGTCGGGATGTTTCGTTCCGCAGGGGGTTGAAGCGATGTCTATGCTTCCTCTGCTTACTGAGAGCATCGGCAAAACTGCTATAAAGAATTCTTCTGTCATTCTGCTCCCTTCATCAATCATTAACTTTTTTATTGTATATCCTCTCAATCCTTCTCCTGTTTCTCCTGCAGCATAACATAAAATTGCAGCTCCATTCGAGAAAACTATTCTATGCATCGTGGGCTTATCATCTCTTTTCTTACTAATATAAGTCGGATATTTTTCATTTGCGTATGCGAGAGCCTTCGCAAGCATCAAATATCCCTGTTTTTCAGTAATGCTTGCGATTAGAATTGCTTCTCCCTTTTTCAGTTCATGCACACATTTTTCGACGGATTTTATTGACATTCCCGTTGTCTTTCCTGCTTGTCTAGGAGTTAGAAGAAAACAATCTTGTTCTACGGGAGTATTGACATAATCTTTTTGCCATGCATCGAGGCTGTTCCATGGGCGAGTTAAATCATAATCTGTCATGACATTCAGGGCATAGGGCCTCGAGTTTATCAGGAGTCGTTAATAAATCTTTTCTGATGCATTCAACAATTTCATCCCAATTAAGAATTCCTGCTTTATGATGGACTTCGACTTTCTGCTCAAAACCTTTCTTTTGACTTTTCTTTTTCCCGCATCTTTGGCATGTATAGCCTGCGAGCTTCAAGCATTCTGCTCTTTCTCTGCTTCTGAGCCATAGTTTTCTGAGGGCATGGATGATTTGGCTTCGGGGAGTTATTGGGTCTTTCATTCTTTCCATTTGCCGATTTTTATTAAGAAATTTTTCAGACTTTCGAATCTTCCTGATAAATATTCTTCCGCTTCTTCAGGAGTTATTTCGATGTCGAACATGTCTTTGACATTAGTATAACATTCTGTTATTTTGTCTGCGAGCTTGCAGCCTTTTCTGAATTCTACTGCTTCTTTATCTCCCTCGACTTTCTCGACTTCCTTAATTATCTGCGTGATGTGATTTGTTTCTTCTGTGTTTTCCTTCAGCATTTCTCTTGCCTTTGCCTCGAGCTTTTCTTTCTCTGAGATTAGGGCGGGGATGCTTTTCTGCTTGAGGAGATGCTCTTTGAAAAGAGTCTGAATTAGCTCTGAGAAGTTTGCGATGCTCTTTGCTTCCTTCATTAGTTCGTCTGTGAGATAAATTTGTTTGTTTGGCATGGGGTCTGTTTCCGATGGAGTAGTGGAGATTATTGTGACTACCTACTACTATATCTATATCTATATATATCTATATCTATATAAGTGTTTCGGCTCAGGTTTTACAGAAAATTTTTTGTGAGGTCCTACATCTATGTTTTTATTGTATTTGTTAAGACTCGCATGTATTGTTCTTTGTTTGTTTTGTTATGTTAATCTCTTAATGTTGTTTTGTTGTTGTGATGTTTCTTCCGTCGTTGTTTGTTTATTTCTTACGGCTTTTTAAAAAGAAATAGGGTTTAGTTGTGTAACACATTCCCCCAAGATTGGGGGCTAGGGGGTTGATGACGAAGGCAATAAAGCCTGAGGATTATGCTGGCTCTACTGCAAGTTAAGCCTAATCTAATCCAAGCGGCAGGCATGCAAGAGCCTGAAGCAACAGAGTAATGTAGGCTAAGCCCCCCAGCGGGGGGAGAGGGGGGGAATTAAAGGGCATGCGAGCTGGCAGGCATCAGCCCGAATCAGAGCGAAGCTCTGTGCCAGCTGGCATGCAGCCCGTTTCAGGCTGGCATTCTGCCGCTATGTGCCATCTGCCTGCAAGGCAGACGGCAGTATGCCAGCCATCCGAGCAAGCGGACTTATAGGGCGTCTGCTTGCGAGCAATTTCAGCCCGCCCTCTGCCCTCCAAGCCCGAGGCATCCCACGGGCTTGAGAGCTGGCGAGCTGGCGGGCATAATAGGGGGGCAAGCTGGCAGAGCTGGCTGGCAAGCCCATGGCAAGCAGCAAGCATAAAGCCAGCCCTCTGCCCTGCCCCCCTGCAATTCGTGCAGCCCAGCCGGCTATCTGACAGAATGAGAAGCATTGCTGGCTGGGCATGAAGAAAAGCTTTGCTTTTCTTAGGGAAGCTGAGAATTAAAGCTTTTCGGTATGCCGGCTGGCTGGATGGCTGTCACGAATAAGGGTGGCACACTAGAGGCTGTATGACAAAAAAGGATGGCTCGCAAGCCTTCAGACGGATGTCTGATCCTTTTTAGAAACAAAAAAAAACTTAAGATGTGGTGATTAAAAATTTAATCTCTTTAATCATTTCATCTCTTTTCTTGTGTGTTATTGCCACACCTTCAGCTAACATCTGAGCCATATACTCAAATATTGCTTTCGCCTTAAAATAATCCTCGTCCATGTTTATTCCTCCTTACAATCAATGTTAAAAATGCCTTAGGGGCTTTTTCCCCTAAGTCTGTCACGAAATTCTCACTTAATAGCCAATCTACTTTAGTGCTTCCAGCTCTGCACAATATCGTTATGCCCTGCTGTTCCAAGTAATGCTCAGCTACTTCGTGAGCGTTGTTGTATAGATAATCGAAGCTAATTGTTACAGATTTGTTGTTATGCACATCTGTAATTTTTACTCTTGAGCCTAAATGATTTGTAGGTCCAAGATATTTGACTTCGAACGCTCGTAGAAATGTTTTCATAGTTTTGTGTCTCCATGAATTTAATTGCTCAATTTTAAATTCATGGCTGTTTGCAAGCATGCGGGGCGCTTAATAGCGAGCGGCTATTTACGCTTTTAGTGCCCGCTCGAGCTGGCGGAGCGGTAGCGGAGCCCTCGAGCAACGGCTCGAACGGAGTGAGAGCAAAAGCCTAAATAGCCCGAGCGAGTGCGGGAGCATGCTTGTCTAAATCAGGGGGGTTTTCTAAAGGGAGGGGCAGAATGCTCCCCCTCTCTAAGAATAAGAAAAAAAAGACTAGGATGCCCGCAAATACACCCTAGTCGAATGTTAAGCAATTAAGCCGTCTTAAATATCTCACTTCTTTCGAATGAGACTTTTGCTTGCTTGATTAAATCGACGCAGAGTTTCATTAAGCTTTCCATGCTTGCATCTTTATTGATTTTGTATAGTTCAATAAATAAATCCTTTGCATAGCTCGT
>ERZ869929.1003-NODE-1003-length-11605-cov-5.200866_pt1 | contig 11605 bp, 20 predicted proteins | sample MGYA00579312_ERZ869929 | MGnify/ENA primary metagenome ERZ869929 (study PRJEB32216, sample SAMN09231818) | wastewater metagenome | place: USA: Maryland | collected 2016-08-09 | study: EMG produced TPA metagenomics assembly of the PRJNA472060 data set (Reclaimed... | reverse complement strand
TCCGTGGCAGATCTTATAATAAAACTTTGAGGTGCCCCTAAAATAATTTGAGAAGCTCTTGTGCAATCGGCAGCATTCCGAGCGGCGTGGCTTACGCAATTATGACATATATACCCCTCTGATATAAAACTATGGTCTATATCAACCTCAATACAATACACATATGCTTCTTCTGGCTCGCATAGTTCTACGGACTTAACTTTTGCAGCCTGTCCTAATGATGTTAGTAATTTATGCTTGGTATATATTTTATTTTTAATTCTAATACTAGGAATAATATCTACACCGGAAGATACTCCTACATTTAAATTATAAGCGTCTTTATGAAAAACATCATCAGATTCATATTCTGGTCTAATACTTGTAGTAACTCTCAATCCACAGCTATTAGCTACAGAAAACATATCTTCTATTAGGCTTTTACTTACAGTGGTAGCCGATAATCTATCTTTATTTTCGTGACCATCTCCGTCTATCCATCCATGCAATAATGACAATCTAACCGATTTAGACGATGTGAAAAACTCCTTAGATAATGACTTAGTATAAGTATTCCCATTTATTAGATATTTAAAAAAATTAGCTATTATTTTAGAATGAATTCTAGCATATAAAACAGTGGGTTTTGATGGGACTTGATAAATTTCTGTATCTACACCAAAAATATCTAATATGTGTTCTTTAATTAATTGAGCATAATGACCTTCTGTATGACCTAAATTAAATGTAATTCGTTCATTACCATTTACACCATCAATACCACCTTCTGCTGCATATAATCCTAGAACCCAAGCTAGTCTATCGTCTAAAATAACAAATCTTTTTACAGGATTTCTACCGCCTTTTAATTTAATCATACCCTTCGGTGGTGAAACAATACGATTTTGTCTTGAATAAATATTTGTATCATAAATACATTCTATTTCATCACAAAAATCAGACATATCGAATTTGTGTACAGTAATTTCGTTTTCATCCACACACTTTGGTAAAATTAAAAAGTCGTCTTCTGTTAATTCTCCTATAGGCTTCCATTCTGCCCGTTCATTATTGATAGCGTCTTGGTTTTTATATGTTAAATATAGGTGGTCTGGTGTTGCTATAGTTGGGAAGCTATACCCATCAACAAAAACTTTTACCATTTTTTTATCATATGGTTTTTTAAATGTGTTTATGACTAATCTTTTATGTCCGTATCCACTAATTACATATTCGCCAACCTTAATATCTTTAATCTGTTTAATTGATCCATCTGCCATTCTGACCGGAGCACTGCCATTTTTGCAGTCGCCGGTCACTTGTCTTTCTGTAAAAGACTTTCTATCAAATCTTAATACATGCTTGAATAAAAGAGCCACCTTCCCCTTACCAGAACCCTTAACGCCCGGACCAGAAGCCGCCCCAAAGTATGGATTTTTAGATTCTGATAATAGTCTTTCGCGACCTTCTTCATCGCAAATAGATCCAATAAGACCATTTTTGTAAGCATTAAGAATTTCTAAAGGGGTATTAAACATTTTATTCTCCGCTATATAAAGCTAAGTATTTTTTGAGCCGTATTATCCCATGTGAGTTTTTTAGCCGTTTCTACACCTTCTACGTTAAGCGAAAATCCTACTGACTGTTTAACCTTATGAACTTGTCTCATATCTTCTATAATATGTTCTTTTTCCGATTCGCCTATCTTCGCCCATAAACCCTGACCGTGAAACCAGATTTTATCGACTGCGGGCTCTAATTCATCTATTTCAATAAGTAAAGAATTAGCAGGTGTACAAAATTGACTATGGGCAGAATAATTGGTTGTTATAACATTTTTTCCACAAGATAGTAGCTCTAGTAATTCTAGGTTCCAGCCCTCGGCTCTAGCTGGAAAAACGCCACAATCAACTTGTCGCATTATATTATACACACTTTTTTGATCTGGCTGCCTTGGGATTATTTGTATTTTATGCCCCAATGGAGACGACTTTGCCCTCTTAACCCATTCTTCACCATTATTAGGTAAAAAGGGATTAGAACACATCAACCAAAGTGTTACATTATCCTTTTGGGAAAACGCCCTATTAAAACATTCTATTAAAACATCGTGGCCCTTTCTTATTTCCCATTTTCCGGCATTAAAAAATACAGTTTCGGCCCTTGTTAAATTGTTATTTTCATTAAAAATTTCCCTATCTACTCCAAGGGGCACAATTTCTGTATGAATATTGATTTTGTTTTGCTCTATAATACTTTTACCCCATCGAGAAGTTACAAAAATAGTATCACAATGAGACAAGCTGGCCTTTTCCTGTTGTGTAAAATGGGTAAGCTCAAAGATAGGAAAGCCGCATCTGTGGCCCTTGGTAATCCACTGGGTCATTTCGTGCTGATGCCAAATCTTTACTTCTGGCAAATTAGGCTTATATTCCTTATTAATCCAAAGCTTTGATTCCAGCTCTTTAATTAAATCTGGATCTGGTTGTCCAATTGGATATAAAGAGCAAGGTGTTCTTTTGGCGACATGGTAGCCGGTGTAGCCATACCCTGTCGTATTCACGGGGACTTGTAATAACATTTCTTGTAATCTCCCACTTTTTTCCATTTATTAGATATTTGAATATTGTTATTGTAAATTATGTCATATATATAAGATAAAAAATTTAATGCTTTTGTATAAGACGCTTGCATTTTATATAAATCTACTTTGCAATCATTTCTTTTCATTATTGAAATTGAAAAATTCAAGCTCTCATTAATCCATTGTAAACAATCCTTTGAACATAATAGTGTAAAAATAAATCTATACATTTTTTTGTATCTTGGTTCTAGGGTGTAAGATATAGACCCGTCTCCATCTATTAAACCCGCCACATAACAAGCTATTAATTCCTTATTTTGTATATTAGGAATAGGCAAACCTGTTTTACTTTTATTATCAGTTATTCCAAAATTATTTTTTAAATCATTAATCATTTTCGAACTTGTAAAAACAATGCTATATTCTTCTGTTCTTTCTCTATTTCTGTAGTAAATATTGTTAGAAGCTTTTATAGAATTTTTAATATATTCAACTAAATATTTTTCCTTTTGAAAAAACCATATATTTTTACGTTTTGTGCATATTGAACCATCTGCCGCTATTAATCCGGCAATATAACAATTTAATGGATTTGGTGTTTCAAAAAAATCATGATCTAATTCGTTTCGTTTATTTGTTATAATTCTATCTGCTTTTAACCCTAGTTCTTGAGCCTTTCCTCTAATAGAGGATAGAGTTCTACCTAGTTTATTAGCCAATGTTTTAATTTTTACTTGACCATATTCGTTAATAAGTATATTTATTTCTTCGTCTGACCATTGCATATAGTAACCCTCCAATGTACTATACACAATAATCCTAGTATAATGATTGGTTTATCCAAACATATTTATTGATATTTGTAAAATCATTATATTACCTCTTTTAGTTTATTTATTAAATCACGGGCAAAAACATCGCCCCTTAAAAAAGACTTGTCCATTTTCTTTAAGTATTCATGGGCTTCGAAGATCATATCATCGTTGATATAATCAACATCATAAATTGGATAATCTTCTCCTAGATACTCTACGGTAGCTGGAAGTCTATTAGTAATAATGGGCGTATTTCTAATTAACGGCTCTATAATACCATTATTTGCACTAGTAGCATGTAAAAATACTACAGCGACAGTAGAAGACAATAAATCATCATACTTTTCATTATCTAAATTGGTAGGCGGATGAACTATATAATCCCTGCCCTCTTGGGCCATAATTCTGTTCCAGATATCGATATACTGGGCCTTAATTCCGGGTAAGCAATAGGTTTTTAAATAAGAATGTTTGTTCAAAAATTCATTGCATTTAACAAAATCTCTTAGCCAGTATCCTATTTGAGATATTGATTTATTTTGTCTATATAAAGAAGGGGCCCAAAATTTAGCTGACTGTGTAGGGTGTCGTACCGATACAACGGGGCACTTGACGAGGGGCCTAATTTGCCTCGCTAGATATTCCGATAGAGTTACAAGCCCCAGACACTTTTCTAAAGACTCTAAAAACTTTTCTGATTTAAATAAAAAATCTAAAGAATTCCTTTTGTCAAATTCGACCCTGTCATGGCTCGGTAAATGCACAACACCAAACCACGGAAAAGTATATGGTTTACTTTTTACCTTATTCCAGATAAAAGTTCTCTCTACGAAGTCATCTAAGAGCACCCCGGAGTCGCTATGAAACGGCTGTAGGCTCTCTATGGCGTATGACCACCCAGACCTATGAGAAGTAAATCCTTCACATTTAGACAAATTCAATTTCAAGGTTTTCATGTGTTTCGTAATAACCTAAATCGAAAAATGTTTTCCATTTACCCACTTCTGTATCTATTGATTGCTGAAGATCACTGTTTTTTAAGGACGGACCACTACTAACGCTTCCGTAATTATACCAGTATTCATTCATTTTGGGAGTAGGTTCAAAATTAAAAACATTTAATCTGTTAGACCAAATAATATCTGTAGAGAAAATATTTTTACAAAAAGAAGTGGTAAATCTTTTATTTTTTTCTAGTATTAATCCGCCGACACTGTTGTAATAATGCCCAGAAATAACAACGCCTTGAAATAATGAATATTCTAATTTTGTTTTGATCATTAATTCATGCGGAGTGTTTCCGATTTTTCTTGTTTTATATAATTCTGTATTATCTTTTAAAGTTGAATGATCGCCCAAAAAAACATACGACGATCTAAAAAGATTATTGATAGCCAAAACTCGCCCAAGATAATCTACTGGAATAATACTTTTATTAGACAAAAAACAAACTAGAAAATTTTTCGTATTTGTTGGTATTTCATCTTTAGAAACGTGTCTTATATTAATAGAAACATTTAATTCTTGGGCCTGTTTTTCAAGACAATGAATGCCGGTATATGGTATTCCTTTATCTACAGGGCTGGAAGTGTGAAAACTTGTTGGGGGACTACTTCCATCATTTACTACGATAACATCAATCATACTTCTATGACCTCCTCAAGCTCCAAGGGGCCCTCTTGAATCATCTCGCAGTCTGGGCACTTGAAAACGTATACTCGCCCAAACGGCCCATCTAAAATATCACAAATTTCACAAGCGCAGCTTTCTTTTGAATCTAGACAAACGCCACAATAAAAGATATACATGTTAAATCACCTTAAAAGCATCAATTAAAAGTTCACCAGCGGTATTATATTTTTTCTTTTTTGACAATGTAGCTACTACTTTTTTTGCATCCTCCTTTTTGTGTTTAACGGCAATAAGGGCATCTAAAGCGTCTTTCATTACTTTTTTGTTTGTTAAAAATTTTACTGACTGCTTCTTTTGTTTTTTCTGTTCTGGAATAAAAATATTATCCATAACCCATTTACGAGAAGCGTTATCTCCCTCTGCCGCTCTTTGTAGGGCGGCTTGCTTGACATCTTCAAACGTAATAGATGAAGCTGTAAGACCTTCCCCAGACGAAGAAAAAACGCAAAGTAGTTCAATCAAACCTTTTAAAAAAAATGGCAAAAGGAAAGCAATTAAAAAAATGCCAGACCAGCCGCTACCAGTATATCCAAAATTTTCCATAAACTCTCCAATAAAAAAGGGGCGATTGCTCACCCCTCAATTATACATCGGTTTTATATTTTGTCAACTACAAAATCAAAGTATTTTGCTTCCAAATACAAAGTTCTGAATCTAAGCTTTCTTCTGGAGAATGTAAACTTAATATTTGTATAGTAGCTATATTGTCTACAGACTCAATAACAAGAGCTTTTCTATAAATATTTCCAAATTTATAATGGATAACCATATCCTTTTCAATTTGCCCAACTGTTGGAACTTTGATAATTTCAGTTGGTAAATGTCTTGGATTTCTAATTGGCTTAATCTTATAAAGTTCTTTATTCAAACTTCTTTTGATTTTTTCCAGTTGCCTTTCAGCGGCTCCATTTTTAATTTTAGCAGCCCTAATTTTTTTCATTTGGGCCTTGACTCGTTTAGTTCGATCCAAGAGAAACTCCTCGTCTTTGTAGGGCTCGCTTAGTAAGCTCTCTAGCCTTCTCAACGCCATTGTTTCGTAGCAAGCCTCTTACGCCGCCACCGTATGGTGTATTGGCGAAAAGAGAATATAGCTGACGGCCACTACATTGTCCCTTAGCAAAATGAGTAAAATAGTTAAGAGTGTTCGGATTCAATAATTCATTCCAATTCATAATAATACCTCAAAAAATTAAACATTGTTGCAAAGTCTACTAACTCTGCGATCTAATACATCCAAATAACTTCTCATATGAGAGAGTTGCTCTAAAAGGTCTTTCCTATCTACATCTTCTAACTTTGCGGAATTTTCACTCGTTAGAAAAGTTTCTAACTTAGAAACCTTCTGCATAAGCTCTGTTCGTTCTGTCATTAATCTAGCTCTAAAATCACTCATTATACTTTTTCCTACCAAATAACCAAAAGAATTGGGCCATTTACTCACTTCTTGTTTAGTAAATTCTATTTCTTTTTGTAACCAGCCCGGCTCAGGATTGAATCGTTTCATAATAAAGTCGGAGATATGGGAGTTGAACCCGTCTACTGACCGCACCGTTTTGTAGTAGAACTAAATTTATAAGATTTAGACGGCCTTATCTCCGATTGCTTACTTATATTTTAACATCTTTTTGAAGAAAGTCAAGAGTCTTTGCCAAAAATTTTCAGGTTTTTTATCTTCAGATAAGGAGTTGACAAAAGTATTATACACACCACAGCGTTCACGGAAGTTCTTTTGGGCTTCCATAAACTGGCTATCGCTCATGCCGGAATCTTTCATGTTAATATTCCTGTCCTCTTTTCATTTTAAATGCTTATTGGCAATAGTAACCATATTTTTTGGAATGTTTATAATTGTAATAGATTCTCCATCATCAAGAATATTCGAATTTCTTTCTTGGACTATTAAATTATAATGATGGTGAAATTCCACATAGTTGTCTATAGCAAAGTCTATTTCTGGTTTTATGGTAGCTATTCTTCTAGTTGTTTGTATCCCAGAAAAATCTGATTTAGTATACTCTATGATAAAATATAAACTATCGGCAAAATTTTTAAATCTAGCTGTTAGGCTCATTTAATAGCTCCGGATTTTGAAAAATATTACCAATAATAACCCAGTTTTCTCCGGGCGATTCTCCATAATAATATTCCACTGCTCTTCGTTCGGTATTTACAAATCTATCTTGTTTGGGATCAAAAAACGCTATAGATAAAAGATTCCAACCTAAAACTTTACCATAATTTTCATTATTAAAATCAACGAGAGCTATTTCTTTATTGTAAATAGACATTACAATGTCACCCTCGTAAATATCTTTTCCATCGCGGTCTTTAAGGCCGGTATATTGTTGCCAAATACATTCTTCTTGACTAATAATAAGAGGTAATTCTAGTGATTGAGAGGCATCTTGTTGTATTTCTTCTATGCTCATTCCGTCAATAACAAATATTTTTCTGGCTTTTGACCAAACTCTGAATTTAAATTCTCTCATCTTACACCAAACTCATACTCGCCCATTGGTTCTCTGTAATACTCAACTACTTCAATTATATCATCCATTTGGATTTTGTCAAGGTCAAAATTATCTTCTATTACTTTTTTTAGAGCGAGCCATCTATCCAAATCATAGGAAGCTTCTACATTATAACACGCTATACAGACAGCATCATCATACCAATATAACTTGCCATCCTTAACACAGGGAAAAAACCAGTCTATAGGTTCTTCGCTATAACTAGGAATACAATGACCTTCCACACTTTTATCTGCAAACACCTGAATTTGAAACTGAACAAAACTAGCCCTGACAATATCATTTTGAGCCTTTGGAAAGGCCCTAGTGTGCTCGCCAAACAAGCCTATATCGTGGCTATACTCTTCGCCCTTGGGACTAATCCAAATTGTATGAGTCCCTTCTTTTTTAGTCCAGCCCCACAACTTGAGAAACTTTGCCTGATTCTTCAAGTCTTTTAGGGCGTCTTTAAGCATTCCTTTTAAGTCGGCGTCTGGGCTCATTTACCACCATATTTTTAAATAAGTTAAACCAGTTTTATAAATATTGACCGGATTTCTAACTATAACTTCGTGATGAAAAGAATAATTGAATCCATTGTCTCTAAGCCATTTTTCTATTTCTGCCTTGTTGTCTTCAAAAAAAGAATCAGAAAGCCCCAATCCTAGTTTATTAGGATAGACTGTCATGCTGTTGTCAAAATTATTTATTCTAGTGGCTTCTTCTTCTAAAACAGAAAATAGTGTTAATAACTTTGAACTATTTTTTGACTTTTCTTTTTTATTTCTTTCTTCTCTAAGTTTTTGAGCTAATGTCATAATAACCTCAAATAAACGCCCGGAACAGCAATACATCTAACAAGACCAAATTCAATTTCCATAGGATTGTCTAGTTGTACAATATAGTGAAAAATTATACCAACATGAGCAACACCACATATAACACCTTGAATAACTAGATGCTGATCATTTTTAACTTCTACGCGCGATTCCATAGGAAATTCTTGATGTAGGGCCGGTTTAGGAGTTTTCATTTTTTCTTCTTTATTAAGAATAAGTTATTCCAAATTTTGTATTTAATGTAAAGCTTAATCCAACACCACCAACAAGTGCTAAATCCAATACGGTTAATTTTTTTATGATTCCAATAAATATCTCTGAGATAATTAGAATACTGCCAAGCTCGCCTAGTTTCTATTTGTAGCTTTTTAATGGTAGTATTCAAAGATAAATCATTTTGTAAAGTCGATAGATCGTGTTCAAGTTTTTGGCATCGTCTATTTAGCCTCTTATTGGTTTCAATTAGTTGTTCTTTGGTTAACTCTTCCATTATACTGTCACTTCGCCCATGTCAATAGATGGATGTGGATCATAACCAATCAATTCTACTTCATCCCAATTCCATTCAAATATAGAAAAATCACCATTTGGTTTTCTTTTAATTTTTACAATTGGGAGTTCTTTTTCTTTCCTAGAAACTAACTCTTTAGTAGCTTCTAAGGTATTTTCATACAAATGACAATCCGCAAGGGTTCCCACTAATTCGCCCGGCTCTAACCCAGACTCTTCGCACAATAACAACAGAAGCAATCCATAGCTAGCGATATTACTAGGAATTCCGTGGGTGGCGTCACATGATCTTTGATGCCACACTAAATTAAGCTTCGTGCCATACACTACCACATTAAAGCCCCAATGGCAAGGCGGAAGGGCCATCATATCCATTTGATTAGGGTTCCAAGCGGAACAAACCATGCGACGATCATAAGGACTTGTTTTTAGCTTGTTTACGATATCTTTAAGCTGATCAAAACCATAAACGTGTCCATGTAATTCTTCGCTTGGACAATTTGCCCCATGATAATCCCAAAAATCACTACCAGTTGTTACTTTTTGAAAGTGTTCGGAGTAAAATCTTACTTTGTCAAAATCTTCATAGTGCTGATCAAAGTTTCTCCATTGATAGCCATAAATTGGGCCCAAATCATTTTCTTCTAGTTGAATTTGTTTAAGAAACTCTTTAGATGGAGAAAACCCCTCTTTAGGAATCTGGTAGTCGGCTTGTTGAGAAGCTCTCTTAAGAGCTACATTTTGTACAGTCTCTGGATTGGCCCACTCATTCCAAAAGCCGCACTTTCGTTCCTGATACCACTTTTTATCAGTAACGCCCTTAATAAACCCCTCTAATTCAACCCTAATACTACGCCACGGCATTTTTCTTAGAGTAGTAAGGGGAAAGCCCTTAGACATATCGTGTCGAAAAATTTCGCTGAATGTACCAATAGTCCCATTGCTAACTGGGATCACGTTTCCATTGGAGTCGTATCGTGTCGCCTGTTTTGGTTGCCCGTTTTTCAATACATTTTGAATGATTTCTAAGTAGTTCATTATTATCCTTTTTAATATAAATTTATGATACTGACTATCTATTATACGCCCAAGGCGGCACATTGTCTACAATATAACCGAATTTTCTTAGGATATCTTTCTGTTCTTCAATATTTCCAGTTACAAGACACTCGGCCCCGGACTCGATACAATAATGAAAGCCCTCTGGAACATCTGGGTCGAAGCCATTGTCTTCAAGATACTCGCCCATAGTCATAACACAGCCATCCACAACGATTTCGGCTGATAAGTCCCAAAAGTCACTAGGATCATCTAGACAGAAGCCTTCTTTATCAAAAAATTCTTTTGGGGAAAAATACCAAATAGGATGGGCGTCTTGAGGGTCCGCATCTTCATCAAGAATAGCATACCACCCACTACCCCAAATTTGAGGATGGGTTCTATTTTGTCTGGGGCCTTCTGGTTGGCATAGTTCTATAATTTTAGACTCCCAGTTTTTCCAATATCTTCTATTGCTGGTGCCCTTTTCTATAATATCTAATATTTGTTTTTTAAATAATTCAAGTTCGCTCATTTTCTATCCTTTTTAAAATTGAATCGCCGTGACATCTTTTTGGTTTACAGAAACAGATTAAGTCTTTGCCAATTAAGGGTTCTAAATTTAAATTAGGCAAAGTATTGTGCTCAAACAAGTCACAAACATCGTCTCTAGTCATAGGTTTTTTTGTTAGAGGATGGGGCTGTCCTATGATATATGGGTTTCCATACGGACTACCTCTACCTATGTAAACAGCATCTGATGGGGCGGTATTATGATATTTGTTGTGTACTTTCACCAATTTGCCTTTAAAACATAGTAAGTATTATAATCACAATCTAATAAACTTTCAATACTAGGACTAAGTTTTTTCTCTTTAAGGTAATTATATACAATTAGGGCGGGCCCCTTTATTTGTTTCTCTATTATTAATGAGTGTGGTATTATGCTATTAACATAGTCCCTATCTTTAACTAATTTCATTATAACAGCATTGTATTCACATTTATATGCTTCTTTTTTGCATTTTTCGTAAACGCCCTCTATAATTTTAGAGGCAATTCTTTCATTTACTTTTTGAAGGGCCTTTTCTTTTTTAGACTGCTTTTTTTGCTTTTCTTCTTCTTGTAATTTTTGTCTGTCTAAAGCCTTTTCAGTCATTCTTCGAAGGATAAGGGGCATTTCCATTTTTTACAAATCCTGTATTTAGAGATTAATTATCTTATTCCGCTTTTTCCCAAATAGCGTAGGGTTGATAATCTTCGGGCTTAACCCAAACCTCGCCGTAGCGACATGGTTGTTGTACTAAACCGGCCTTAATAGCTTCTATTTCAACCTGTCTAGCTTGATAATCTGACTGAATCATTCCATATGTACAGGCACAAATAATTACAGCACCTATAATCGTTACAGCAATTAAAATCATTGGCCCATCTTCTATTTGAAAATTCATAATTTAACTCCATGAGGATATGTCTGACCACTTTTTCTACTTACAAAAACAAGTTCGGCTGTAGAGATATGTATATTGCCTTCTTTACGTAGTGCGTATGTCTCTACGAAAAATTTGAGTGACTTGATGCCCGCCTTAACGCAAGTAGACTCATGCCTCAGAACATCTCCCAAAATAGCCCCTGCAT
>ERZ869929.1002-NODE-1002-length-11609-cov-4.581444_pt1 | contig 11609 bp, 21 predicted proteins | sample MGYA00579312_ERZ869929 | MGnify/ENA primary metagenome ERZ869929 (study PRJEB32216, sample SAMN09231818) | wastewater metagenome | place: USA: Maryland | collected 2016-08-09 | study: EMG produced TPA metagenomics assembly of the PRJNA472060 data set (Reclaimed... | reverse complement strand
AATAAAAGCAACTTCCCTAGGAATAGCCGATAGCGGAATACGGCTAGTAACTACAAACGCAACTAGGCTTTTTATCTCAGGAAGCGGAGATATAGGAATAGGTACAATAGCTCCAGAATATACTTTGCACGTAACAGGCAGTATCGGAGTAGGAAACGTAATACAGTTTGCAGAATTAGATCCACTACCAGCAGGAGCTATAGGTCAATTAGCTGTATCAGAATCTAAACTGTATTTTAACAACGGTACATGGAGAGAAGTCTCACTACTGTAAACAATAAAGTATGTCGTATACCCTATCCTTAATAGCAGAAACTACAATCTACCAGAACGAAGTAAAGTGTAGAGTATCGGAGAATGATTTTAACTATTCTCAAAATCCGACCGTTTTTGCTAAAAAAAATTTTATAACCGGATCTGAAGCATCTCCCTTTTACGGTCCTAAAGACGGGACACCTACTTTTGCAGAAATTATAGATGGAACTCTAATCGATAATATAACAGGATCTTCTTTTCGGCCCTATACTACAACAGTAGGTCTATACAACGAAGACAACCAGCTACTCGTAGTAGGGAAGCTTGCAACACCGTATCCAATACCACCAAACACGGATATGACTTTTATTATTAAATGGGATAGTTAAAACTAAACACAATGTCAGATAAATGGTTTATGTACGACGGAAAAAGTGTAATAGAGTACACTACAGTAGAAAATTTTCCTTCCGGATGCGTTGGATTCGTGTATAAAATCACAAATATAAAAACAGGGAAATTTTACATAGGTAAAAAATCACTGTATTCAAACGTAAAGAAAAAACTTACAAAAAAAGAACTCGCAGAGCATGAAGGACCGGGTAGAAAACCAACAAAAAAACTGGTTACAACAGAATCTAACTGGGTAAATTACTGGGGATCAAATAAAGTAATACTAGAAGAAATTAAAGCTGAAGGAACAAAAGATTTTCGAAGAGAGATTCTTAAGTTTTGTTACAATAAAAAACAGTTGACTTACTGGGAAGTACACTATCAGTGCGTAAACGAAGTGTTACTTACAGACAAATCCTACAATGATAATCTATTAGCTAAATTCTTCAGGAGAGATTTGATAAATCCGGAATAAATTCATATATTTAGAGTTAGAAGCTGCAGGTATATGGAACAATCACGGTTAGTTCTTGGACTCTTACATAGTATCTTAGGTAAATCAAAACCCTCTACAAAAGGTAATCACGCATTTCACTGTCCTTTTTGTAAACATCATAAACCGAAACTAGAAATAGATCCAAAAAGCGGTCTATACCACTGTTGGACTTGTGAACCTGCAACAAAAGGACGCAGCTTAGTAGCTTTATTGCGTAAACTGCAAGCAAACGCTACGCAGATTGCCGAAATGAGAACATATTTTCCAGACGGTAAAGGAGAAACAGAAGAAAAAATCTATTCAAAAGTAGAACTCCCCCAAGAATTCGTACCGCTAGCTCAAAACAGCAGTAAACTAGCTTACCGTCAAGCTAAAACATACCTTAAAAGTAGAGGTATAACAGAAGAGGATATACTAAAGTATAACATAGGTTACTGTGAAAGAGGTAAGTATACTAACTCGATAGTAGTACCCTCTTACGATAAAAACGGACGGATTAATTATTTCATATCAAGATCTTTTGAAAAAGATCCTGCACGAAAGTACAATGCTCCCTCCTGTAATAAGAATGAAATTGTAGGGTTTGAGTATTTTATAAACTGGAACGTACCGGTAATTTTATGTGAAGGAGTTTTCGATGCAATAGCATTAAAAAGAAATGCAATACCGTTGTTCGGAAAAACAATACCTCGGGCACTTATGATGAAACTTGTGAGTACAGATGTAAGAACAGTATACTTAGCCCTCGACAACGACGCACTAAAGCAATCTTTTACGTATGCTCTTGAGTTGATAAACCTCGGTAAAGATGTATACCTAATTGAACTTAAAGATAAGGACCCGTCGGAAATAGGTTTTCAAGAAATAACCAAACAGCTACACACAGCAAAGCAATTAACTTTTGGGGAGTTATTGCTTAAAAAAATGCAACTATGTTAATACCGCAAAGATCAGAACAATGGTTTGAGATAAGAAAAGGAAAGATAACCAGTTCAGAAATACATAAGATAATGGGGGAGAAAGGTCTAGGAGAAACAGGTAAAACGTACCTTCTAGAAAAAGTATGCGAACATTACGGAGGAGTTACAGAACCGGCGACCGGACAAGCTCTAGAATGGGGAACAGAGTTAGAACCTTTAGCCATAGAGCACTACGAACAACTAACAGGTCAAATAGTAGATAAAGCTTCGTTTATAGAAGTAAGCGAGTATTACGGAGGATCTCCGGATGGATTAATAGAACCTACGGGAATTATAGAAGTAAAGTGTCCATTCAAATCTGCAAATCATTTTAAACACGGGCTAATTGATACCCCGGAAAAATTTAAAAAAGTAGCACCAAATTACTACTACCAGTGTATTTCAAATATGTTATGTGCTCGAGCAACCTGGTGTGACTTTATTAGCTTTGATCCTCGCGTATCTAACGACTACCGAATGTTTGTATACAGGTTAGAACATGACCCTGTAGAAGCAGAAGCGATGTGGCAGAGAGTTGAAATAGCGGTAGAGTATATGAAAGATCTTGAAGAAGAGATTAAAAAAGCAAAACCTAAGTTACTTTTAGGGTAGATATTTATAACTAGTATGATTAACGCTCAATTACTAGGAAAAACAATTGCCGAAGCAATAATAAGTGAACCAGGACCGTGTTTCTATCCGGGAAGATTTAAACCCCCGCACAAAGGTCATTACGAAGCTGCAAAAGCTTTAGCAGCGAAAAGCTATGTTACAAAGGTATACGTAATAATAAGCAAAAAAGTCGTTGGCGGAATCACACCAGAAGATTCACTAGCTATTTGGAATACGTACCTTACAGCAGAGCCAAACCCTAAGATTACAGTTAGAATATCTACTGAAATGTCCCCTATTGTAAGCATAATGAACTATCTTAACAGCAATCCAACAGCGGATCCTGTGTATGTAGCAGTAGGTAATGACGAGCAAGACGATATTAAGTACGGAATTTCATTAGAAAAACAATTCGGGGATAGGATAAAAATAATAGAGGTTAAAGAAAGATCTGGCACCGCTTCTGCTCCGCGTATAAGGGGAATGTTACTAGCCGGGGATTATGAAAGTTTTAAAGAAACGATCCCTGTAGCAGCTTTTAACAGAGGAGCTGCCCCTAAAATATTTAAAATGTTAGCTACAAAAGCAACTGAAGATGAATCAGAAGAGCCTTGATACGTTAAAACACTTTATCGGGTTTTGTAAAAAGGAATTAGAGATTCAATCACTGCCAAAAATCTCCTTAACTAAAGACCGTTCCTTTGTTGAAAATTACAGGTCTTTTGGAGAGTACAACCCTACAAGAATGTCGGTACGGGTATTTGCATTGAATAGAAACCTTGCAGATGTTTGTAGAAGTCTAGCCCATGAATTAGTACATCACCGTCAGCAAGAACTAGGACTTATCTACGATACAGCAGGAAATACAGGTACAGAAATTGAGAATGACGCTAATGCTATTGCAGGAATCTTAATGAGAGAGTATGGAAAGCTAAATCTAAGCGTTTATGATCTACCGGAAACTATGATGGAACCGCTGGAAGAAGCCGGAGAAATTCAAAACCCGTTTTTATGGGATTTTGATTTTGAAGACGGTGACGGCAATTATTTTTACTCTTTTAAAAGTCCTGGACATACGTACAGTGTAGGGTTTACGTGGAACGGAGGCAGTTCCTACGAACTATCCTTCGATACAGAAGGAGACGAAGGACAGGACACCGGAGAGGGAGTAGCTTTGAGAGTATTATCTACAGTCGTAGAGATTGCAGCTGACTTTGTAAGAGAAGTACAACCAGAAGAATTAATTTTTCGGCCAATAAAGACAAAAGGGACTAAAGACGAAAGAAGATTTAAGGTGTACGGACTATATTTGAAAAAAAATCTACCTTCGAATTACAAGTTACTTATTTTCGGAGATACCTATAGGATATTAAAAAAATAAGCGTTATGGATTATCAAAAAATATACGACAGTTTAATAGCAAAAGCTAAAAATAGAGTTTTAGAAGGTTATAAAGAAAAACATCATGTTACACCGAAATGCCTAGGGGGAACTAATCAAAAAAGTAATTTAGTCTACTTAACAGCAAGAGAACATTTTATATGTCATTGGATCTTGCACGTACTTTATCCTAGCAATTCTAAACTTTTCTATGCATTTAAGACAATGTGTGCTATGAAAAATAAATACCAAAATAACAGGTATACTCCTAGTTCAAGAATAATAGCCTATGTCAGAGAAGAACATTCTAAATGGTTGAAAAGCAATAGCCCTCTTATTGGCAGGGACACTAAAGGAAGTTTAAATGGGTTTTATAATAAAAAGCATAAAACCGAAACTATAGAGTTTTTTAAACAAGATAACAGGAGAAAAAATGTAAAAGAGAGAAACGGAATGTGGGGGAAGCATCACAGCTTAGAGTCTAACCAGGCAAGAAGCCTTAAACTAAAGGGAAAAGCTCACTTTAGAGTACAGTGTCCGCATTGCGGTAAAGAAGGCGGAGGGGGAGTTATGTATAGATTTCACTTTAACAATTGTAAAACTAAAAAGTAAAGTATGAAACAAGACTCGGTTTTAAAAAAAGAGTTTTCCAAACGTGATGTACAAAGAGCGCGAAATCTAATTACCGGAAACACCGGTGATAGAACTCAAATACAAGCAGGCTGGGAACAAAAAAACAAAAAATACCAGGAAGGGGACGTTTGGGAAGAGACTGGAAAAGTATGGACAATTAAAAGCGGAATTAAACAAACGGTAACAAAGTACGATGCTTTAAAACAGTTAACTGTACTGCCGCTTGCTTGTCCGCAGTGTAAGCAACCGATGAAAGTAGACAGTTATAATAAAAAAATGTGGTCGATACATCAAAAGTGTTTTGACTGCGTAATTAAAATGGAAACTGAAATCAAAAGACAGGGTAAATGGGATGAATACACGGCTAGCATAATGAATAAAAACAAAAATGCTGAGTTAGAAGATTTAGAAGTAGCACTAGAACAATGGGTAAATGAATCAGATACATTTGTTTCTGAACAAGGGGATGTAGAAAAGTGGGGAGGAGGAGATAAAAAAGCCATATACAAACAAGTAAAAGAGGAGATTGCAGAACTAAAGAAGCGGGATATTTATAATGGAAAAAATCTAGACAAAAATGCCCCTTAACCTACAAACTCGACAGCATAATAGTAAAATGCCGCAACATGAACCTGAAATGCAAGCTGGCATGAATACCCCGGAATTTGAAGACAAGATTGGACATGTCTATGTAGTATTAAGGCCGGAGCCTGAATCTATGCCCGCCAACATAGTACATCAGACAGATATTTTCGGAGCCGGGCAATTTGACCCTCATACTGTTCACGGAGTTTACAACGATGAAAACGAAGCGAACCTGGTAGCAGAAGCAGCATGTAATGAATTACGGAAGCATTTAGAGGAAGTTGAAAAGAAAAAAAATACTGTAGTAGATAAGATTGATAAACATATTACAAGACTTCAAAAAGAGATTAACCAGCACATGAAAGAAGCTAGTGAACTGCCGGAAAAAGCCGACCAATCACATGCTTTAGCGGAAGAAAAAATGCAAACTATAAAAAGTCTACGAGAAAAACGGAAAATAGTTGAAGCTGCTAAGAAGCCGGTAGAAAAAATAGAAGAAGGTTTTTTTGACAGGCTAGCAGCAAAAACAAAAGGCTTTGGGGCAAAGGTAAAAACTTCTGCCGGCAATATAGGAGCGGTAATAAAGGGGGATTTAGGCGGAGTAAAGGATCCGAAAGTAGCTAGAAACGTAGCTATGTTAAAACAAAAAGCTAAAACGTTGCAAAAGAACTTAAAAGAGATGGAAAGTGATCTAGATAAATTATTCCCTCCAGATTTAGTAGATGATTTCCCTCCAGAATTTGCAAAAGTATACAGCAGTTACGTAAAGTCCCTAGAGGCTGTTATGAAATACAATGAATATTTTGCAACCGGTAATGTAGCAGGAGCAAAAGGAAAATCTATATATAAAACTAAGGAATAAAAATGGAACAGTTTGCTATCTACATAGGAACTTTAATGCAGAGTCGCAACCAAGCACATATATACCACCTGCAGACCACGTCTTTTGCACAGCATAAAGCATTACAGGAGTATTACGAAGGAATTATAGACTTAGTTGATGGATTGGTTGAGAGTTACCAAGGACAGTACGGGATTTTACGTGGCTATAAGATGGCAGGAACAATTAAAGAAGACGATAACCCGGCCCTTTACTTTGAAGGATTATATAAGTTTGTAGATACCGTAAAAGCTTCGCTGCCACAAGACAGCTTTCTCGTAAATCAGTACGACGAAGTATCAGCCCTTATTCAATCTACTAAGTATAAACTTAAATTTTTACATTAATGAAAAGAAGGTATTTAAAAGAAGTATTCGAATTACAACGTATCGCAGGAATTAAAGAGATGGACACACCGGCAGATGCTGAAAGAGATGTTTATATAGACGACATACTGCATCGTATAGAAAAAGATATAAAAGAGTTACAAGATGTTGTAGGAAGTGAAGATGGACCGGCATCAGTAGACTACATTATACAGATGATTCAAAATAGGATGTCATTTTAAAAAATACCGGTATGGAAAATGAAAAAAAAGGAACACTACTTAGAGAAGTACGTAGAATGCAAAAAATCGCAGGTATCTTAAAAGAAAGTAATGCATTAACTACTTTAGGAGATATGATTGACCAAATGCAAAATAACGAAGAAGGACTTGATCAAGGATTAAAACCTTCGCAACTTATTGACTACAACCTCGTCGGCAAAGAAGGAAGTAAGCTGGGTATCAACATAGACCTAAAAAAACTTAAACAGCTAGCGAGAGCAAATGATAGCGGTTTTTTGTATAGCGGGGAAGACATGGTCAATATGTCAATAAAATAACTAACATGCTTGACGAAAAAAAAGGAACTTGCTGCGGTAAATGTGGACATGTTCACGTGAAGGGCACTAGTTGCCCTAAACCTTTTTTAACGGGTAAGAGACATTGTAACAGAAGAACTAATGAAATGCATACTATGACCGATGACGGACCAGATGAATTTCATCAAGTACGTGCTGACGTAGAAGAAAGTATTTACGAAATGAGTCTATCCTCTTCTGGGATTCCCGAATTTTTACAATTCGTACAGCAAAATCCAGAAGCAGTAAGATATCTCCAATTTCCTTCTTATGAAAATTTAGTTGATTACGTACAAGATGCTGGACCGAAAGATTGGTACGAACTACAGAGAGAGTTAGAGCAGTATAAGACAAAACATTCTTTAGAGGAAACAGAACATTTTTGTGAAGCTTGCCTTATAGAGTATCTACTTGAATACGAACATAAGTTAGAGGAAGCAGAATACCGGGGACGAAAAGTTAAACTAGGAAAACCTTTTCTAACTCCGGGAGGACCTAAGAAAAGATCTGTCTACGTTAAGAATCCAAAAGGAAATGTAGTGAAAGTTAACTTTGGGGATCCTAACCTAAAAATAAAAAAATCAAACCCGGCCCGGAGAAGAAGTTTCAGAGCAAGACACAAATGTGATACTGCAAAGGATAGAACTACTCCAAGATACTGGAGCTGTAAATTTTGGTAATATGTATTACGTGTACTTATTAATAGATCCTACAACCGGCCAACCTTTTTACTGTGGAAAAGGTAAGGGGGATAGGTGGAAATCGCACTTAGGGTATTGGAGCGGTAACGGAAAAAATAATAGATGTGAAAACAAAATAAAAAGCCTGAGAGCTAGAGGAATAGAACCGGCTGTAAAGTTCTTATTTGAGAATATAGCAGATGAGGCACTAGCTTATAAATTAGAAGAGGAGTATATTAAAGAACATTTTGACACGTTGGTAAACCTTAAAATAGAAGCTAAACCTCCAAGCAACAAGGGTAAATCTAGTTGGAACAAAGGACAAAAGATGTCAGCAGAATTCTGCGATAAAATTAAAAAAAGACTGCTTGAGGAGTATAGAAGCGGAAAACGGAAACACTGGACTAACGTCTTAACAAGAGAAGAGAAGCATGCTTTTTATTCAAAAATAGCCTCTTTAAAAAAGAACCGTGTAAGTAAGAATAAAACTAGCATATACTGTGTAGAACTTGATAAGGTGTATGAGAGTCAGACAGCAGCAGCAATTGAATTAGAACTAAGACAGGGAGATATTGCAAACGTACTCAAGGGAAGGCAGAAATCAACAAAAGGTTTGACATTTAGGTATGCACAACATTTAAAACAATGATCAAACTAGCAGAAATACTTCTATTAGAAGTTGCCTACCCTTTCTCAGAACCGGAAATTGAATACGACGAAGAAGACGGGATGCTTTTAAGAGTAACCTACCTATTTAATACCTCGGAACATAAGTATAAGGTAGATATTTTAGGGGAAGAGATTGGAGAGTTTAATTTGACTTTCGGACTTGATAAAGGAGTGGGAAGAGCAATAAACACCCGTGAATTAACCGGGGAAGGAACCGCGATGAGAATCTTAAAAACAGTTGCAGAGATTGTAAACGATTTTTTTGATAGATTCGACAGTGAAGTAAACTTCTTACGTATAGCAGGATCAACAGAGAAAAGAACACAGGTTTATAAGGCAGTATTTCCAAAGTACATAGACAGTCAATACCTAAGTAAGATACAGTTAGAGCCAGAATGATCAAACTATCAGACATACTAACAGAAATAATAGAAGGGAAGGATGACCGATGTCTCCGTATCGCTCGACGTAAATATGACAAACCTTCTGCCTACCGTTCTGGAGCTATTGTTAGGTGTCGTAGAGGAGAAATTTGGAAAGGATTAAAAGAAGAAGATTTAGCAGAAGAAAAAGAATCACTTCACAAATGGTTTTCAAGACAGGGCGGTACAGGTAAATCTAAAGGCTGGGTAGATTGTAATACGTGCCGTAAAGATAAAGAAACAGGTAGAAAGAAATGCAAACCGTGCGGTAGACAGAAAGGTGAAGATCGAGCTAAATATCCTTCTTGTCGTCCAACACCGTCTCAATGCAGCCGGCCAGGTAAGGGTAAAACGTGGGGAAAGACAAAATGATTAAGTTAGCTGATATACTAAATGAAGTTCAAGAAGGAATTCACGATCCAGTCAAACCCGGAATCCTCAAGAAAAGACTTGGAAAACTGTCATGTTCTAGAGTAAGATCAGCTAAAGCAAAACTAAAAGATAAAGGAACTCATTACGCCAAGGCCTTGCAAAGGTATTTAAACTATCATTGTTAACTATTTATTATTATGAAAAAACAAATGCTAAACGAAGTTCGCCGGATGCAAAAAATTGCCGGTCTTCTAAAAGAAGAGCATGGAAATGAACAGGATACTCTAACTATTGTAAAAATAGAGCCAGGTAGAGATACAGGCATGACTTTTGGAGCTATAGGAAAAGGCTATGAAATAACTTTATCTGACGGATCTGTAGTAGAGTCTGATGACGAAGATTTACTAGATAGATATGAAGAACTTAGAACAGGAAATAAATTGCCACTTGATCAATTAAATAAAATACTTGCCGGTAGAGAATATATAAAGTATTAAGTTAAATTACTATGATAAAGCTAAAACACCTTCTTCCAGAATGCAATGAATGTGGACGTGATTGGAATCACGGACATGATCATGAAGCCAGTATGGCTAAGAACGAGTTAAGAGACATGATCTCTAATGCCTCTAAGATCGATCGTATGATCAAAGAAGGAGATAACTTACCAGGCTGGGTATCAGCTTATATCTCTCTTGCAGCTGATTATATGCATTCAGTAGCAGAGTACTTGGCAGGCGAATCTAGTAGAATGGAAGAACCGAGCCCCGGTTATTCGATAAATGAAGCTAAGAAAAAACCGTCTGCTGGTTTAACTAAGAAAGAAAAATCTGCTGTAGCTAAGAAAGCACACGCAGGTAAAGACATTGGCAAGAAGGGTCCTGGATTTGAAAAGGTAGCTAAGGCTGCTGAAAAAAAATACGGTTCTAAAGAGGTAGGTCAGAAAGTCGCAGCGGCAGCTATGTGGAAGGGAGTGAAACGTAAAAAGAGTGTAAATGAAACTGCAGAGGTAAACGATAGTGTAAAAGATAGTATTGAGAATTGGTACTGGAATACTAATCATTATATCGACGATTTATCTCCTGAACAAATCGAAGATGGTATACAAGCTCATTACGATGAGTGGATAGCAGTAAAAGATCAGTACGGTAGGATAGAGGATTATTTTGAGGACGTTGAAAAAAATGGAGATTGGTACTAATATGACATCCAGAGAAATCATAAGAAGATTAATACTGAATGAGGTAGAAAAAATGGAACCGAAAGTACAGTCTTTCGATGATGACCCTATCAATTTCCTCCTTCAAAAATATCCTACCCTACGTAAAACTCTGGAGATGTTAATGTCTCCTGCGTACAAAGATTATATTACAGGTATATACATTATTGCACCAAAACCAACTACATTTAAAGTTGTACTGCATAACGGACAGTTTTTTCTCTTAACTTTTCTCGGAAAAGCTTACGAAGCAACTGTAAATGGTAAAAAGTTTTATTTACAAACAATCGGGGAAAGGGAAAGATGTACCAATGCTATTGCACGGTCTCTAGCAATTGGTAATCCAATTCAAACCGAAGGTCCTGAAGGGGAAGAACAAATAGCCGGAGAACCACAAGAAACCGAAGGAGAAGAGCCGACACCGGAAGAAACAGAAGCGGAAGAGACAGAAGCTTAAGTTAAAATAGTTGATATTTATTAAAGCATTACATACTTTAAAAAAAAATGAAAAAGAAAGCCCGGCCTATAAAGCCGGGTTTTTTTAATGTCTGAAGTTAATACTAAACACAGACCTATTTATTACTAAAGATTAACATGGAATTTAACTTACAAAAATTTTTAATACAAAACAAATTAACTAAACGATCAAGGCTTCACGAAGACGAAGAAGCCGAGGGCGGCCTAGAAGATACTGACGCCGAACAGGAAGAGATGGGAGATGAAGAAGACTCATGGTATACAGGAGATTCGGAAGAAGCAGAAAATACAGAACAAGAACCTACAGCAAAAGATATAAAAACTCAAGAACCCCCTAATCAAGATATTTTTAAAAAACAGGCTGAGTTAAAGTCATTAGAAGATAAAAAAGATGTTTTGTTGTTAAAATTAAAAAGCGGTCAATTGAGTTTAGACGGATACAGAACTGCTATCGGTAGTATACCGTACCAAATTAAAAAATTACGGGCCGATATACAGAAAAGTACTAACGTAACAGCCGGAGACGAAGAAGAGGCGGAAGATTAACGTTAAAATTAGTTTATGACTTCACGAGCAACTATAAACGATGCTATAAAGCAAGAATTAATACGGTGCAAACAAGATCCGGTGTATTTTATGAAAAAGTATTACACCATTCAGCACCCAACAAGAGG
>ERZ869929.1001-NODE-1001-length-11631-cov-5.415774_pt1 | contig 11631 bp, 8 predicted proteins | sample MGYA00579312_ERZ869929 | MGnify/ENA primary metagenome ERZ869929 (study PRJEB32216, sample SAMN09231818) | wastewater metagenome | place: USA: Maryland | collected 2016-08-09 | study: EMG produced TPA metagenomics assembly of the PRJNA472060 data set (Reclaimed... | reverse complement strand
ACATCAACGGTTCCGACAAGTACTTCGTTGAACGCTTCGACAATGATCTGACCGTGGACTGTGCCGTAACCGGAACCAGCGGCAGCAGCGTGACAGCGGCTAATCTTGCCGGCGAGACGGTCAAGGTCATCGCGGATGGTGTGGTGCTGCCGGATGCTACGGCTACCAGCGGTGGTGTCATCACCTTTTCGCGTGCGGCGGTCTCGTCCTATCAGGTCGGCTTGAACTACGATGTCGAAGTAAAGACCATGCCGGTCGAGCCGCGCTTGCAGAGCGGCAACCTTCGTGGCTTCAAGAAGCGCATCATTGAAGTAACGCCGCAGTTTTACGAGACTCAGGCTGCAAGCATCAATGGTCAGGTCATCCCGTTCCGGCAATTTGACACGCAAGTGCTTGATGAGCCTGTTGCGGAATACACGGGTATCAAGAAGATCGGCCCGCTCTTGGGCTTCGACTACGAAGGCGTTATTACTGTAACGCAGAGTGTTCCGTTGAAGATGACTCTTCTGTTCTTGGAATATCAAGTGAGCGCAGGGCAGTAAGATGGAAGCCATTATCGCCCCTCTGCTGAGTAGTGTCGGTGCTACCGGAATGGCATCCGCTGCAACGGCCATCGGCACGTCCGGTTTCTTCTCGGCGCTCGGCACGCTCGGTACGGTCGTCAGCGGCGTCAGCAGCATGATGGCCGGTCAGCAACAGCAAGCGATGTACGATCTGCAAGCCAAACAGGCCCAGCTTCGTGCGCGATCCGACGAGATCAAGTATCGCCAGCAGGGCGTGATGGCGCTCGACCGCACGCTGTCCACGGCTGCCACGATTGCCGCCCGCGCGGGTGCCGGGTCCATCGACCCCTTCTCTGGTTCGGCCGGTGCGCTGACGACCTATGCTTTCGGCAAAGGCTTCGGCGAGTTCAATCTGGCGCAAGAGAGCGCGGCGCTGGCCGGGTATCAGGGCGACGTTCAGTCGGCGCTCTACGGCATGAGCGGCGAACAGGCGGCGACGGCGGGCTATGCCAAAGGCTTCAGCAACGTCTTCAGCGGTCTGTACGAAGCCAGCAAGATCGGTGGCCCGAGCGGTTCGCCCTCCACGTCGCTGCTGGACTACACGCCCGCCAGCGTTCCGCTTCCGCCCCGTCGTCCCGCAGGATTGTAAAACATGGCTCTTCCTCGGTATCAGAACATCGGAATTACGGCGGGCGCGGGCGTCGGTCCCATCGACTTCCCCAACCGGGGCGAGGCGACGCGCGGTTTCGATGCTATCAGCAATGCTATCAACACGATGTCCGAAGCTTTCTTCGGAGAGGCGCGGATTGCCGCTACCGAAGAAGGCGAGAAGTACGGCGCGGAAAAGGCCCCGACTCAGGAACAGTTGCGCGAGGCCATCGAGACCGGAACGCCGCTTCAGCCCGTTGGAGATCGGCGCACCTATTTCGGTCGCGCGGCCAATCAGGCGTATTCCGATCTGCTGATCCAGCAAGTCAATTACGCCGCCCGCACCGACATCGACCGCATTCAGAACGATGTGAAATCCGGTCGCGTGCAGATTGCCGAAATCGTTCCCAAGATGAATGCCGTGATCGCGGGCTATTCTGCCGCGATGCGGGATGTCGATCCCAAGCTTGCCCGCAAGACGGAAGCTCTGCTGGCCTATGAAGGCAACAATGCCTATCTGGCCGCGACGCGATCCGCTGCCGCCCGTGCCGCCGAAGTCGCCAAAACACAGACGGTCGTGTCGGCCGTGGATCTCATCAACAACATTCAGACCGACTTTCGTTCTGGCGACGTGCGCGAAGGCGAACAGGGTCCGCTTCTTCCGATTGCCGAGAAGCTGAAGATTCGTCAGCAGCAATTCGAGCAGTCTGTTTCCAAGCTTCCGCCCTCGATGGCGAAAACTCTTGTGGATAAGTTCAACAGCGAGATCATCGCCCAACAGAAGGACTACGTGACTTCTTGGGTTCTGTCCGGTGCGACGCCGGAAGATCGTCTTGCTCGCAGCCAGTCGATTGACGAGTTCTTCTCCAAGAAGCGGATCGATGAGCGCCTTGATCCGACCGGCGAAGTGTCTCGCGTCATGCGCGACATGGACATCAAGGAAATCCGCGACACGCGCAAGCTGACATCCGACGCCATCGAACTCCGCACCAAGGAAGACGAGCGTCTGGTCAAGCGTTCGGTCGATGCACAGTTCCAAGCGCAGACGCGGACCTATGAGGATTTCGTCGTGCGGATCGAAGGGGCGCGGCGGGCCGGTGGTCAGGGTCTCCCGACCGTTGAAGACGTGATGTCCTCCAACCTTCCGACGACCGGCAACGAAGGCGTCAACAAGCAAGCTCTCATCGACCGCTTGCGTCAGATCGAGTTCGGTCCGGTCAAGCGCGACAACAACGTCTTTGCTGACATGTACGAACGCGCCGCTCTGCCGCCTGACGATCCGCGTCGTCTGACCAGCAGCATGATCCGCGAGGCGGTTGCTGCCCGCAAGATCGACGTTTCGGATGAAGCCAAGCTGCTCAAGGTGATGCAGGGCACCAGTACGCCCGAAGGCCGCATGGAAGAACAGGCGAAGAAGACGTTTCTTCGCGGTGCGCGGAACAGCATCGAGCGGCGCGATCCGCAAACCGGATTGATCGATCCGATGAGCGCGGAAAATTACGTGACCTTCGAGCGCGAGTTCTTCGACGAATACGAGCGTCGTCGTGCGGCCGGTGAACCGGCAGCCGAAATCCTTGACCCGCGCAATCCCAAGAGCCTGTGGTCGAACGTGAAGAACTATCAGCGCAGTCCGCAAGAGATCCTTCGGGATCAGCTTGATCGATTGCGCCAGACGCCGAAGACTAATGTGCAGCCGCGCAATCCCGGCGAGTCGATTTCCGAATGGAAAAAGAGGACTAACCAGTAATGGCCGAAGGCGCTGCTGAAATCGAACGGCTGAAACAGGCCGGTTTCTCGGATGCCGAGATTACTGGCTGGGTTGATGAGCAGCGTCAGAACATGTCGTCTGCCGGTTTTTCCGCGCCCGATATTGATAAGTATTTTGGCTTCAAGGAGCCGGAACTTGCAGAGACGCGCAAATACATCGAAGAGACCATCGGAACTTATGGCTTCGGTGGAATGCCGGATCTTTCCGGCGGCGCCTTGCCGGAGTCCGTAAGCTTTGCGGGCAGAACTCCCGTCACGCCGGAACAGCCGCAAGAGACGGATTTCTTCACCGCGCTCGACCGTGGCTTCGGCGCATCGGTCACGGGCCTTCAGATCCGCAAGAAACTGCCGGAACAACTGACGCCGGAAGAGTCGAAGTTCGCCAACCGCATCGCGTTCTTGGTGGGCCAGACCATCGGCGACATTCCCTACATGGTGGCCGGTGCCACCGCATCGCTTCCGTTTGCCGCCGCGACCGGCCCTGCCGCGCCCGCCGTCATCTCGGGCGGCGCTTTCAGCGTTCCGGCCGGTCTGCGCAAGGCGTACATCAACTCGATCCAGAAGGGCGAGATCCAAGACTTCGAGGACTGGTATACGCGCACGGCGGCAGTCGGCTTGGAGTTCGCCAAAGGGTTCACCATCGGCGCGGCCAGCCGTGGAGCGGGTCAGGTGGTCTCCGGCGCGTTGCCCGTCGCCACGGCTCCCGTCGTCCGCACGACCGTCGATCTCGGCACGGAAATCGCCACGATGGCGACGCTCGGACGCACGCTTGAAGGCCAGATGCCGCAAGTCACGGACTTCACCGATGCCGCCGTATTGCTGGGCGGCGTGAAGGCCGGGGCCAAGGTCGCCACCAAACTCCAGAACATCTATGCCGAAACCGGCAAGAAGCCGCTGGACATCTTGCGGGATGCCAATGCGGACCCGGCTTACAAGCAGGCTATCTTGGCCGAGAACACCGATGTTCTGCTTGCTCCCGAACGTCCTGCGAAGGAAGTGGCCGTCACCACTCCGGTCGAACTGAAGGCTCCCGAAGCGCCGAAGATCCCCGAGACGTTGAGCGACGCGCAGAAGGAAATCCTCGGTCGCGTCAAATCGTCCGAAAAGACTTTCGAGTTCCCCAAAGGGTCTGAAGTCTATGCGGACTATGTGGATCGCCTTCATCCGCTGAAGGTCTTCACCGAAGCCATCGGCGGCAAGGACATCCCGGCCGACACCAATCCCTATGTGCTGGCGCGATTGACCGCCGGTAACGTCGGGCGCGCCGATGCATTTCTCGAAAACGGCATCCGCGACTTCAAGACCTTGGAACGCGTCGGTCCCAGCCTGAAAGAAGTTCTGTCTCCTGTCCGAGAAGACATCGAAGCTTTCAAGGCATATGCGATTGCAGAACGTGCGCTTGAACTTGAAGGACGCGGCATTACAAGCGGCTTCAACGTAGAGACCGCACGAAAGGTCGTGGCCGAGAGCGGCGAGAAGTACAAGACCGCATTCAAGCAATTGGTCGAATACCAGAATGCGACGACCAAGTATTTGCTGGATTCCGGCGTGATCTCGAAAGAGTCATACGACGTGATGCTGGAGGCCAACAAGTCGTATGTGCCGTTCTTCCGCGTGCTGGATGATACCGGGCGTCCGGTCAAGACGGCGGGCCTGAATGTCCGCAATCCGGTCAAGGGCATCCGTGGTGCGGATCTCGACATCATCGACCCCATCGAATCCATCGTGAAGAACATCTACCTGTTCACGGACATCGCCGAGAAGAACCGGGTGATGACCGCGATGGTCGATCTTGCGGCAAAGGCCCCCGAAGGCCAGAGCTTCATGGTCAAGGCGGATCGACCCGCCAAGCCCATCGAAGTGACGAAGGCCGAGATCGGCAAGGTCTTGAAGGAACACGGCATAGATCCGGCGGATGCGGAAGCCTTCACCATCTTCCGCAAGAACGGATTCCAGCTTGGGCCGGATGAGGTCGCCGTCTTCAAGGACGGCAAGCGCGAAGTGTACAAGGTCGATCCCGACATTGCCGAAGCCATTCGCGGCATGGATCAGGGATCCGTCACCTTGCTGACCAAGATCTTTGCGGCACCCGCACAACTGCTTCGAGCCGGTGTTACTCTGTCGCCCGAGTTCATGGCCCGCAACGCCATCCGAGACCAGTATGTCGCGTTCTTGCAGGGCAACGGATATGTCCCGATCTTCGATGCCATGATCGGCTTCAAGGAAGTCGTAGGTAAATCAGACACTTATTACAACTGGCTGATGTCGGGCGGTGCCAACTCCGCAATGGTTTCGATGGATCGGAACTACATCAAGAGCAACGTGCTTGGCTTGGCGAAGGAGACCGGGCTCTACGACTCGACGGTCAATGTCGTGAAAAGCCCTATTGAGGCTTTGCGCGTGATGAGCGAGTTGATCGAGAACTCGACGCGCGTGGGTGCCTTCAAGCGCACGGCCGGTGAAGGCAACACTCTGGCCGATCTCTACAAAGCCGGGTTCGAAGCCCGTGAGGTCACGCTCGACTTTGCCAAGATGGGTTCGAAGATGAAGGCCATGAACATGATTACGGCGTTCTTGAACGCCCGTGTTCAGGGCTATGACAAGCTGATCCAAACGCTGACCGAAAAGCCTTTCGAGACCACGCTCAAAGGCGTAGCGACGATCACGCTGCCGTCCGTTCTTCTCTGGTGGCAGAACACGCAAGATCCGCGCTGGAAGGATATTTCGAACTGGCAGAAGGATCTGTTCTGGATCGTGATGACCAAGGACACGATCTATCGCATTCCGAAGCCGTTCGAATACGGGCTGATCTTCGGTTCCATGCCCGAACGCATGCTGGAAGCCTACTTTTCGGATCGTCCGAAAAAGGAACTGGAAGCTTTCGGTAAGTCGCTTTTCGAGTCGGCGGCTATCGACGTGATCCCGACCGCCGCAAAGCCGATCATCGAACAGTGGGCGAACAAGAGCTTCTTCACCGACAGGCCCATCATCTCTTATGAGCTTGAGAAGCAGCTTCCCGAATATCAGTACACGCCCAGCACCAACATGCTTGTTCGCAAGTTGAGCGAAGGCTTTGCATCCGTTGCTAACGCAACCGGCATCGAATGGTTGAAGTTCAACGAAACGACATCGCCCGTCGTGATGGAGAACTACATTCGTGGCTGGACCGGAACTCTTGGCCCGATGGCCTTGAATCTTTCGGAACGCGCGTTGATAAAGGCCGGTGTTCTTCCTGATCCTGTAAAGCCGGAAGATACGCTGTCGGACATTCCACTCGTCAAGGCGTTCGTCGTTCGTTATCCGAGCATGGATGCGAAGCCGATCACCGAGTTCTATGATCGGTACAAGAAATTCGAGACCTACGAGAACACCATCCGCGCACAGGCTAAGGCCGGGAATGCGGATGCCGTCGAGCGTGAAATGAGCCTCGATTTCTACACGCAATTCGGGACCAGCCCGAAGGGCATCCGCGAGATGCTGTCGCAACAGGCCCGCATCATCCGCAACATCACGAAAGACCCCAATCTTTCGCCCGCCGAAAAGCGTCAGTCCATCGACCAGACCTACTATCTGATGATTAACTCGGCTCGGTTCGGAGTCGAGATGATGGATCAACTTAAAGAGCGCGGCCGTCTGCAATGACGATGTTTGCGAGAAACGCCGAAACTCAGTATAAGTCCATGAGCGAGGTCCGACATGGCTGATTACAACATTACTGCCGTCACTCGGCGTAAGGTTTACTCCGGTTCCGCTGGTGTCGGGCCGTATGCGTTTACCTTTCCCGTCTTGGTTCAGACCGACCTCGCGGTCTATAAGAACTCGACCAAGCTGACGTTGACCACCGACTACACGGTCACGATCAACGGCACGAACGGAACCGGCTCCATCACGCTGGTCGTCGCCGCCACGTCCAACGATACGATCACGATCATCGGTGCGCGTGCGATCCAGCGCACGACAGACTTCGTGACGGCTGGTGATCTTGCCGCGTCCTCGCTCAATGAGCAGTTGGACGCCAACATCATCATGACCCAGCAGCTTGCCGAAGAGAACAAGCGCACGATCAAGGCCCCGCCCTACGATCCCGAATCGACGGAAGACGGCGGCACGCTCAACATGACGCTGCCCGCAAAGGCGGATCGTGCGGGCAAGGTTCTGGCCTTCGATACGGACGGCAATCCCTCGGCCGGTGCCGTGTCCCTGCCGACTTCTCTGACGGCGACCTACTATCCCCGCGTCAATACCGGCGGTACGGCTTACGAACTTCGCGCTCCCGCCTCGGTGCGTTCCGACATCGGGGCCGACAATGCCTCGAACCTGACGAGCGGCACGGTTTCCGATTCCCGCCTTCCCTCCACGATGGCGGGCAAGACGCTGACCAGCGTCACCATCTCCAGCGGCACGATCACCGGGATTACGGATCTTGCGGTCGCGGACGGCGGCACGGGTGCATCCACGGCATCGGGTGCGCGGACCAATCTCGGCCTTGCCATCGGCACCGACGTTCAGGCGTATGACGCTGGTCTGGCCGACATCGCCGCACTGACCCCGACCGACAGCAACATCATCGTCGGGGACGGCACCAACTGGGTTGCAGAAAGCGGAGCCACGGCCCGTGCCTCGCTCGGTCTGACCATCGGCACGGATGTTCAGGCTTACGACCAACAGCTTGCCGACATCGCCGGTCTCACGCCCACCGATAATAACTTCATCGTGGGCAACGGCACGAACTTCGTCACGGAGTCCGGTGCTACGGCGCGGGCATCCCTTGGCCTGACCATCGGAACCGATGTGCAAGCCTACGATGCCCAGCTTGCTGACATTGCGGGGCTTACTCCGACCGACAACAACTTCATCGTCGGCAACGGGACCAACTTCGTTACCGAGTCCGGTGCCACCGCCCGCACGTCGCTCGGTCTCGGCTCCATCGCCACGCAAGACGCGAACAACGTCTCGATCACGGGCGGATCGATTAGCGGCGTGACCTACACGTTCAGCACGCCGATAACGGTCCCCGGCACGGCGTCCGCGACGGGCGAGATCCGGCTCGCGGAAGACACCGACAACGGCACCAACTATGTCGGGTTCAAAGCTCCGGCGTCGATCTCGGCCGATTTGTCGTGGACGCTCCCTGCATCTGACGGTGCAGCGGGTCAGTTCCTCGGCACCAACGGCAGCGGCATACTTTCGTGGTCGACCCCGGCCGGGGCGGGTGATGTCGTCGGTCCCGCGTCTGCGACGGACAATGCCATCGTCCGGTTCGACGGTACCAGCGGCAAGCTGATCCAGAACTCCGGTGCCACGCTGTCGGATACCGGCGTGCTTCAGACGACCGAAGTCTCGACCGATACGATCAGCGAGAAGACCTCTGCGGCGGGCGTGACCATCGACGGCGTTCTGTTGAAGGACAGCGCAGTTACGACCGACACCATCAACGAGAAAACGTCTGCGGCGGGCGTCACCATCGACAGCGTTCTGTTGAAGGACGGCGGCGCGACGCTAACGGCTCCGATCATTCTTGCGGACGGCACGGCTTCGGCTCCGTCCGTCACCAATACGGGTGACACCAATACCGGCGTCTATTTCCCGGCTGCGGATGAGGTTGCGGTTGCTGCTGGCGGGTCCGTCGCGGCGGCGTTCAATTCCCATCAGTACATGGGGATGCGTAATCGGCTCATCAACGGAGATATGCGGATCGACCAGCGCAATGCGGGGGCAAGCGTTACGATCAATACCGCATCATTCACCTACATCATGGACCGCTGGGCGGCGCGTGGCGTGGCGTCGGACGGCGTTTTCACTGTGCAGCGAGTTACGGACGCGCCGTCTGGTTTTACGCACTCGGCAAAAATCACCGTGACGACGGCTGATGCCTCCGTTCCGTCTCATGGTCTGTATGTGCTTCAGCAGCCGATAGAAGGGTTCAACTTTTCTGATCTGGCCTTCGGCACGGCATCAGCAAAGACGATCACCGTTTCGTTTTGGGTGAAGTCGTCGATTACCGGCACGTTCGGTGCGGCAATCAGAAATGGTACTGCTGATCGTTCTTACCCGTTCAGCTATTCCGTTTCCGTCGCAGATACATGGGAATATAAAACCGCAACGATCACTGGCGATACGAGCGGCACTTGGCCCACGGACAATACCCAAGCCGCCAATATCGTTTTCACGGTAGGGGCGGGGTCTAGTCGCGTTGGAACGGCGGGAGCTTGGGCCGCCGCGAACTACACCGCTCCTTCTGGCGCGTCTCAACATATCGCCACGCTGAACTCGACGCTTCAGATCAGCGGCGTTCAGCTTGAGGTCGGCAGCGTCGCCACGCCGTTCGAGCGGCGGGACTACGGGCGGGAACTGATCCTTTGCCAGAGGTACTATCAATTCGCTTCCAGCACGAACATGCCGGGTTACATTAAAGGCACGGGCGACACGAACCGAAGCCAAATCATTGCTCTCCTTGCGAGCATGAGGGCTGCGCCTACGACAAGCGTTACATGGAATACAGGGGCTCAAACCGGGAGCGATTGGGTCGGCACCAACGCATTCCATACCTATAGAACCGCAGGAAACACCACGACGGAGCTTATAGTTCAGTCTTGGACTGCAAGTTCGGAACTCTGACCATGTACACCAACGCTTCCTACTACAACGACATGGCGGGCAACCCGGCGGGCATCCGCGTCGACATCAACGGCGTGACCTCGTTCGTCCCGCTCGACCCGGCCAACAGCGACTACGCCGCCATCATGGCGCTGGTCGCGGCTGGTGAATTGACCATCGCTCCTGCGGAGTAAAGGACATGTCGGACAGCATCAACGTCTCCGAACACACCAAGTACATGATTGATGCTGTCTCTATCGGCACTGCCGTGGGGAGTCTTGCCGGAATGCTGCCCCATATTGCTGCCCTGTTTACGATCATCTGGACCGGCATCCGCATCTGGGAAACCGATACGGTGCAAGGCTGGCTCGGCAAGGACAAGGCCGAATGATACAGGCCCTGTTGCCCGTCATCGGCCCGATCATCGACAAGCTGGTTGACCGCATTCCCGATCCGGCTGCACGCGAGAAGGCCAAGCTGGAAGCGGAAGCCACCCTGCTTGCCGCCTCTATCGAAGAGATGCGCGGGCAGATCGAGATCAACAAGGTCGAGGCCGGATCTGCATCCGTCTTCGTGGCGGGATGGCGTCCCGCTATCGGCTGGTCCTGTGCGCTGGCCTTTGCCTTCATGTACGTCGTCAGCCCGCTGATCGTGTGGCTCGGCGGGATCTTCGGTTTCTCTCTGCCCCAGCCCAAGTTCGATGCCGATGCGCTGATGTCGCTGACGTTCGGCATGCTGGGCATTGCGGGCTTCCGCACTTTCGAGAAGGTCAAGGGCGTAGCGCGTGGCTGACAACTTCGACAAGTCTCTTGCCTTGGTTCTGAAGCACGAAGGCGGATACGTCCATCACAGCCGAGATCCCGGCGGTCGCACCAATCTCGGCGTTACACAAGCGACCTACGAGCAGTGGGTGGGCCGCATGGTGGACGAAGCCGAGATGCGGGCGCTGACCGTCAATGAAGTCCGCCCGATCTACAAGGCGTACTACTGGGACAAGGTGCGCGGCAATGATCTGCCGCTGGGCGTTGACTATGCCGTGTTCGACTTTGCCGTGAACTCCGGTGTGCGTCGTGCTGCCCGCACGTTACAGCGCGTGCTGAACGTACACGATGATGGTGCCATCGGGCCGTTTACGGTTGGTGCTACGAAAGCAGTAGATGCTGCCGAGTTGATCGAAGATCTCTGTAATGCTCGGATGCAGTTCTTGAAGGGTCTGGACCATTGGGACACCTTTGGTCGTGGTTGGACCCGGCGCGTCAATGATGTCGAAGACGCTGCCAAGGCCATGATAGGGCGATAAGATGCCTACAGCCCCGCTGTCTGATGAGTTGCTCCGCGAGCGCGTGCGTCAATACAATCAGTTGGGGGGCAATGCAGCGGCGCTGGCACGCTCCATCGGCGTCGCACCATCGACCATCAAGAGCCAGCTTGAGACGGCGCGGACGAAGTTCCCCGAACTGTTCTCATATGATGCCAACATCAGCAACAAATACGGACGGCCTTGGACGCTGCCGCAGATGCTCTCGTATGAAGTCATCGACGGCTGTGTGCTGGTCGGTGGCGATCTGCATCTGTGGCCCGGTCATATGCCGCTGATGTGGCAAGCCTTCTGTGCCGTAGCCCATAAGTTACGCCCGCAAGCCATCGTGCTGAATGGGGACATGATCGATGGTGCGCGTGTATCTCGTCACGGCGCTCTGCTCGGGGCCAAAGCTCCGAAGATCGATGAAGAGATCGATGCGCTGCATGATGCGATGCGGATGCTGCCGCACGCCACGAATCAGATCTGGCCCATCGGCAACCACGACCAGCGCGTGAACAACTATCTGGCGAATGCTGCGCCCGAGTTGGATGAATATGTCGGTCGGTTGGAAGATCGCTTCCCGCAATGGGAGTGCTGTTATGGCGTTACATTCGGTGATGTCGAAGTGCGCCATCGTTTTCGTGGCGGCATTCATGCTGCTTGGAACAACGCTCTCCACGCGGGCATCTCTACCGTCACCGGCCACACGCACCAGCTACAGATTACCGCCGTCCGTAATCGCAACGGAACTCACTGGGGGGTGGAGGCTGGAATGCTTGGCGATCCTCGCTCGCGGGCATTTGAGTATCATGA
>ERZ869929.999-NODE-999-length-11642-cov-20.051955_pt1 | contig 11642 bp, 18 predicted proteins | sample MGYA00579312_ERZ869929 | MGnify/ENA primary metagenome ERZ869929 (study PRJEB32216, sample SAMN09231818) | wastewater metagenome | place: USA: Maryland | collected 2016-08-09 | study: EMG produced TPA metagenomics assembly of the PRJNA472060 data set (Reclaimed... | reverse complement strand
GAGGAGTTTGTTACTGCGTTCAAGAACGTTGTAGAGCGTGTACAAAAAATAGAATCTAAACTCACCCAGGACTTCACCACTTTACTTTCAACAGTGAACGCGAAGGTGGACGCCAAGCTTGCCGCAGTGAAAGACGGAGAAAAGGGCGACAAAGGAGATAAGGGCGACAAGGGTGACCCAGGAGCACCAGGCCCCGCAGGAGAGAGTATTGTCGGTCCGCGTGGAAAGGATGGTATAGATGGCAAAGATGGAAGCCCCGATACCGGCAACGAGATCATACGAAAAATCAACAGCGCTGAAGAGTACATCGCAAAAGAAGCGGTGTTCGGCATTAAAAAAATTGAGGATGAATTAAGGGTCCTCGCCGCACGACCGCTTGGTGGCAAGGGTGGAAATCCTATGGGTATTCAGCTTTTAGTCGGAGGGGCGAAGAAGGGACGTGCGCTCTATTTAAATCTTATAGCGGGCAGCAACATTACCCTTACGTACGCCGCAGCAAGTGGCCGCAACGACATTACCATCAGCTCTACGGGCGGCTCTGGTTCGTTTGGCATCATCGCAGTCACTGGTACCGTCGACGATTCAAACACATCATTTTCCGCAGCATCCGAGCCTCAGCTTGTCGTCGTTAACGGCAGCCCATATCGACACGGTAAGGGTGTTACGATTGTTGGTACTGCGATTACTCTTGATAACCCTGTCGGTGTAGGTGGGGACATCTACGCTTTGTAAATATGCTTCACTCAATCATTGCCTTCATCGTCGGACTGTTCTCGCTCGGGGGACAGGTACTTGGCGCTACCCCCGCTTTGACTTTGCCACAGGGTGGACTAGGCACAACTACTGCACCTGCTAACTACGTACTTATTGGGAAAGACTCGAACCGCATTACAGCCGTCGCTACCTCATCCCTCGGCCTCGGATTTTCAACAACCTCCTCTGACTACTGGCTTACCACTAAGAGTGTCGGAAGTTCATTCTCCACAACATCAGCATCGTATTTTGCATCGCTCGGTCTTGCGTTCTCTACAACATCGAATGACTACTGGTTGACACAGCAAAATATTAGCGGGTTTTCTACAACTTCCGCATCATACTTTGCGTCACTCGGCCTCGCATTCTCCACCACCTCTGCAAACTACTGGGAAACTCAGCAGACCGCACGCACTGCGGACGACCTCTCGAACAACAGCATTGAGGACTTGAATGACGTAGCGGCAATGACGGAGGCGTTTGGGGACTTCCTCGGGTGGAATGGTACGACCTGGACGAACCGGGCGACTTCGACGATGTTCAACACGGCAGCATCGGGCGTGACTGGTCTCCTATCAGGAACAGACTGGACGACGTTCAATAACAAGGTATCCGCGACGTTCGGCACGACATCAATCTCCGCAACAGCGCCGCTCTATTGGAACACCACGACAGCAATCATGTCGTGGTATGGCATCTCTACATCATCAAACTTGGTGAGTGGTGAACTCCTCCAGGCGACCGCTGGAAATACCGTAAAGTCGGTCGCTACTTCCACTCTGTTCAATACAGCGAACGGGAACGTATCAGGTCTGCTTTCATCGGCTGACTGGAGTTCATTCAACAGCCGCCTTTCCACATCAACACTGGCTATTCTTGTTGGGCAAGGTCTAGCGTTCTCGACAACGTCATCTGACTACTGGAAAACCCAGAACAACTTCTTCTCCACGAGCTCCGCATCGTTTTTCGCAGCTAACGGACTCGCGTTCTCCACTACGTCGAATAGCTACTGGAGCTCTGTAGGTCTCGGCCACTCCACAACATCGGTCGCGTATCAGCTCACACAGAACGTAACACTCGGGAACGCCACGAGTACCAACTTTTTTGCGACACTCGCGAGCTCAACAAATCTATTCGCTATCCGCGCGACGACGACTAGTCTATTCGCGAGTCTGGCATCCACATCGGTCCTCCGTGGCTCAGGTCTCTATGACTGCCAAGGGTCCAGCAACAAGCTCACATACAACAACACGAGCGGAAACTTCCTGTGTGAGACAGACCAGACAGGCGGTGGTGGGGGAAACATTTCGGGGTGGGCAACCTCGACCACAGCGTGGAGTCAACTCATCCTATATCCCGTGAATGGGTCCGAGGATGTTGTGTTTGGTGGTACTGGTACAGGGGCGACAACAACCGCGCCGTTCTGGTGGGATGTCTCGGACAATACAGCCTACATCGGCACCTCCACTGCCAAGTCCTCGTCATGGAAAGATTCAGGGGTGCAATTCGGCCCTCCAGGGTATGAATGGACAATTGGCTATGATCTAACCGATGATACGTTCGCCGTCGCATCAGGGACGGTTCTCGGAACAAACAATATTTTCTCCATCTCAAAGGCAACGGCAGTTACTTCGTTCAATAGCCCGGTGAACGTCGGCACGACCACAGTGTGGGGAATGCTCACGGTTGCTTCGTCTTCACTCGGAAGCACGGGATACACTATCGGTATCTCATCGAACGACTATCAGGACATATTCTCTCACTCGACAACCACAGGTCCGCGACCAGGCTCCCGCGTGGCTATCGGCACCACGTCACGTTCATACATTGGCGACCGATGGACGTTAACGGTCAATGGTCCGATGTATTCGACGTGGGACTTTCTCCAGTGTGGAAGCATCAGCGCACTCGCGAACCTCACAGCGGACAGTACGTTCAACCAGGTATGCGGCAATTTCCTGCTAGACGAAGATGGTCAGGGAGCATCATCCCTAGCTACTACCACCCCTACCGGCGTCCCATATGTGACCATATGGGCTGGTGCAACGGCAGTACGAACCGCGCTTGCGGTGGCAGGCGATGGTGTAGCGATCATTCCTATTGGAACGGGCGCGACGGGACTGTTCACCGCCTCATCCTCTCCGGCAATGGAGGTGTGGATACAGGCATCATCCTCGAATGCGACGTCGACCATTTACATGGTTGGGTTCTGGCAGGGTGCGTTTGGTTCCGACTACGCCCCGAGTGACGCCACAGTCGCTGCTACGCCTGGATTCGGTCTCGTCGGAACGTCTTCAAATTGGGTCGCCGTCGTAAAGGACGGTACGGCAGCGGCACAATTCTCCGATACCAACGTCGCAACATCGACGGGTGCATCTGACTACAGCAATCAGAAAATAAACATCGACGTTCAGGTTCTTACGGCAGATACGTACCGTGTGTACTTCGCGATTAATGACCAGCTCCGCACTTGGCTTGACGTTAGCGCAGGTGGTGGCACCAGACGCCTTGTCAACCCGCGAATCTCAGTTGGTGCACGAACGGCCGGTAACTCGAAAAACATCCGCGTTCTGCAACCAATCCGCGTCTATCAGAAAATGCTCCAGTACTAAGTATGAAGCGTCTCGCCGCTATTATCCTGGCCATCCTTTTTCTGCCCGTTGTTGCATCAGCAGCGTGGGTAGCGACGGACGACTTCGAGGCATATTCGGTTGCCACTATTGTCGGTCAAACAGGTGGTTCGGGATGGTCTGGCAATTGGGCGCTTGGTAGCGGCTCATCAGCCGACTACACCATCGTGTCGTCCCCTGCGATTGGTACGCGAGCAGCGAGTATTAAAGCGACAGCGGGATTCGTTGAACACACACTGTCCAGTACACAAACCACGGGCTCAGTGTACTTTTTGACCCGTCGTAACAGCACCTCCGCAGCGAACGGCGCTCGTATCCGTATGCCTGCCGCAGGCGGCGCAGTTGAATACGATGTGGGGTTCTACGGCACGGACATCATCCTTTTCGCAAACTCAGGACAAAAAGTCGTATGTTCTGGCCTCAGTGCGGACACATGGTACGAGGTGCAGGTTGAATATGACACGACTGTTCCACAACACCGTGCACGATGTCGTCCACAACTCGGCTCGTGGGGAGCATTCACCTCTCAATGGGAGCCGAACGGAGGTACTACAGCGGGGGCAATTACCGCATTTGGACTCCAGGCACTCGGCTCGGACGCCTCTATAACGTACTTCGATCGCATCAGCGACACCGAGGAAAGCACGTCCGCTGCGGTAAGAGCGAGTAGCGCCCTCAAGGTCTTTGGCGGGTTTGTCCACATCAATGTCGGTGGACTCGTTATTCGGTGATACACTTGTCGTATGAAAGAACTTGTGACCTATGTCGTACTGTTCTGCCTCGTTGTGGGAGGCGTTATTTACATGACGAATGGCGACGGCGAACCCGATACGCGACCTGAATACCAAAAGGTTTTTCCTCGCTGACGTTGACACGCTTGACGGTGTGGTAAAATTACGGCGTGAAAGACCTACTTCATACAGAAGTACCAACAAATTTTGTCTACCCCGACATCAAGCCCGAGCATTATCGCCTCGGCGCTCTCCCGCTCAAGGAAATCAATCTGTCTGGTGACTGGCGTCCTTTTTTGCCACCCGAGGAAGATCAGAACGTACGCGGCATTGAGAGTTCAGCGTGCTATGTCGAGGCCCAGCAACATGCCATTGCCACCATCGAGGAACACCAGTTCGGCGAACTGAACAACAACTATTCATCGCGTTTCAATGCACTGCTTTCAGGTGGCACGCCATCCGGCGGCGACCCGCTTGTCGGAGCTGACTCAATCCGTAACGACGGCCTCGTAACTGATAGTGCGATGCCGTTCGATACGGCCATCACTTCATGGGATGACTTCCACTCATGGAAGGGTGTCAGTGAAACGTCGGTGCGTGCAGAAGGGAAAGCCTACCGATCCAAAAAGAAGCTCAACAATGAAATTGTTTTTGATAGGAATGTCCCGCTTCCACAGAAACAGATGCTTCTTAGACAAGCACTTAAAGCCTCTCCTGTCCCACTGAGTGTGACCGCGTGGTACGTGAATAACGATATTTACTACAAGCCGGAAGGCTTACGGGATAATCACCTCGTCGAGGCTGTATACATTGACTCTGAAGGCTACACTTACATTCGAGACACCTACTCCCCATACCTCAAGAAGTTGGACAAAAACTATAACTTCGATTTCGCTATGCGATGGGAGGTACAAAAGCGTGACACCGTGCAAGAACTCACCACATACCGCGACATTTTGACAGTTATTCGAGACTGGTGGCTGTGGTTCATCCGTAAAGGCGCTGTAGAGGCACCTAAACCACCCGTAATTGACCCGCCAGTAAACGAAGCTCTCAAACCAGACCCGAAGCCCCAACAGCCCGTTAAAGACCGTTCTGAGGCTGTTTACGCGGCTGCGTATTCGTGTCTCGGCCGCGACCTTTCAAAGTTGGCTCCCGACGAACAGGGCTGCGCAGAAAGTGTTTCCCGCATCCTACGTCTGGTCTACCCAGATTTTCCCATCATCACCTCGACAACAGCGTTAGACGCCCATCTACGAAATTCACCACGATTTACAGCGGTACAGACCCCAAAAAAAGGCTACGTAACCATGTTTGCCACCCGTGGCGGGACCATCGGTCACGTAGGCATCATGGGCAAACGGAACATCATGAGTAATACCAGTGCGACGGGCCTGTTCTTAGCTAACTATGACCTCACCTCGTGGTATGCGGCCGCTAAGAAACGGAAATTGCCGCTGACCCACTACCAACCTCTCTAGGCTTCAACCGAAGCAGCTCTTTCACCCTCTGACACGACGGCTCCAGTTTCGACGAGGCCGCACGCGACACGCAACCGACACTCCACGTCTGCTACGGCGGCGCAAAGATGTCCAACGCATGAGGGTGAATGAGTTTTATTCGTTAGCAACTCTACAATGTTTAACTCAGTATCTAAAAACGGCGTCGCGATGGTGGTGCTCGCTCTTTCGTACGCACTTCCTTACATCGGTATCATAGACGTACAGGAAAGCGACATAGCGGCGTTTGTCGATGCAGCCATGAAGGTCGTATCGTTCATCCTCATGTGCGTAAGCCAGTTCCAGCGCCCGGACCTCGTGATCGGTCTTATCCGTAAAAACTAATGTGGAAACGTACCTTTTCGACATAGAGACCGCGCCGAGTCTCGGCTTCTACTTTGACCTCTGGAGAGAGGGCAACATTGTCTCTACAGAAAAGAACTGGTACATGCTGTCATTCAGCATTAAGAAGCTGGGAGCGTCGAAGATTCAAACCTTCGCGCTCCCAGACTTCAAGGGATACAAAAAGGACAAAGAAGATGATCGACTCCTAGTGCAGAAGCTCTGGGAGTTTTTTGATAAAGGTGACATCCTTATCGGGCATAACCTCGACGGATTCGATGTCAAAAAGGCAAACGCCCGTTTCCTGTATCATCGATTCGCGCCACCATCCCCGTACAAAACCATCGACACGCTGAAGGTGGCACGGGCGAAGTTCAAATTTGACTCAAACCGACTTGACGCCCTCGCTAGAAGCCTCGGATTTGGCTCTAAATTGCCACACAACGGGTTTGAAACGTGGAAGGGCTGCATGCTTGGCGATCCGAAATCATGGGCCATTATGAAGCGATATAACGAACAGGATGTCGTATTACTAGAAAAGGTTTACCTCGCACTTCGCCCTTGGATGACGAACCATCCCAACGTGAACCTTGAAAGCCGTATCGACGGTTGTCCTAAGTGTGGCTCCACCCGTGTCGTAAAAGAGGGCCATCGCTATACAATGACTGGCGTGGTCCAAAAGTATTCCTGTCTCGATTGCCTCGGATGGTGCACAGGTAAACCTGAGAAGCTCGAACGCCCTTTAACAATTAAATGATATGACTGGCCCAGCCCTTCCCGATTATGGGGACGATTTGGAGCCGTTCACTGACTAACATGACACGACATCAATTCTTAGAACGGATGAAAGAGCTCTACGCCTTAAATGTTGAGACTTCCAAAAAGAAAAACTCAGACTACGCCGGAAACGGCGACCCCTTCGCTAATTTCAAACTCTCAGAGTATTTCGGCATCCCGGTAGAACAGGCAATTCTTGTTCGTATGTCGGATAAGATGTCCCGGATTGCTACCTTGTTAAAACAAGAGGCACAGGTAGTCGACGAAAAGATAGGCGATACGCTCTGCGACCTCGCAAACTACGCAGTCATTATGCGGATGTATTTAGAGACGAAAGACAGACCCCGCTTTGAAGAAGTCACTGATGAGCTTCCAGAGAGTCGAGAATAAGCATTTCCAGTACCTCATATTCTGCCATTGCTTCAGGGACGCCCCACTTCCCATCCTCGCGGTACCACTTGTCAAACTCACTAAAATTAGTAAGCGGTATAGGCTTTCGTCGTAAGCAGTACGGGCAATCGTAACTCGCTACCGTCTTATCCTTTAGTGGAAATAGGTACGAACACTGCATGCATATAATCGTCTCCGCCTTGTAGTTGTCGTGTATTTTCTTTTTGGTCATTGAAAGTGGAAGCAGCCCACAGCTAGCGGCAGAGGCAGGAGGGGAAATGCATCCGGGTGTGTATGGTTCTACCGCGTGGGGCATAGCGTCGAAATACGCCGTTGTGAGCCGCTTCCGTCCCCATTATCTCACACCTTTATCCAGCTACACGGCTTATCCACATAACTCCGAATAGCCCTACTCTTTCTAACCAATTACTTATACTGAGGATAAGTATATCTTTCATACCTTCGGTATATGTGAGCGGATGATGCTGGCGTCTTCGCCGTTCACTTCCATTGCTATCGCCACACTCTCCAGTAGTTCTGCTGTGTAAGTGTCGAGGGCGGACATCACCGCATCGAGCTCAAGCCCTGTATTTTCAGCGGCAACACTCTCTAACTGTTCTTCCGCTATGACGCGAAACCTCTCCCTCGCATTGAGTGGGGAGTGGCTACTTTCCATAGTTCTTTTCTTGTCGTTTAATTAGGTTTTGTATGGTTTTACATACATCGCACTGATAAACACGAAGCCAGTCGGGTGCGATGGTTGCAAAAACGTTATCTCGCTTGGCGAGGTTGCTGACTTCGGAAAGATAAATTTTCAACTTAAAAATAAATATTATGCGAAACGTGAACGTGAATGAACCACAAAAACAGCAATCTTGCCAAACGAGTGTTATGTGCAGGGCGGTTGATAACCTTGAACTCCTTTTGTCGCAACCTGATGAAAGTGTAGATTTAATTTATTGCGATATTCTTTATGGGACAGGTAAAAATTTCGGAGATTATAAAGATTTAAAGCCAATACGAAGCGAAATTGAAAGTCACTACCTACCAAGACTTATTGAAATGAAACGAGTTTTAAAAAGCACAGGTAGTATATTTTTGCAAATGGATAACAAAATTAACCATTGGATTAGATGCTTATTAGATGAAGTTTTTGGATATGAAAATTTTAAAAATGAAATCGTTTGGCTTTATGGTGCAGGTGGTTTTAATAAAGAATTATTTTGCAATCCAAAACACGATACAATTTTTGCTTACTCAAAAACAGATAAATATACAAACAACAAACTTACTGATAATGTAAACGGTGCAAGATTAAAAAGTTGGTGGCGTATTAATTCAATAGCAGATAAAAGCGGGTATTTAAAAATTGATAATGAAGTTCCACTTTACAGAACTCAAAAGCCAATAGAATTGATTAAGCAAATTATTTTAATGGCTTCAAACGAAGGAGATACAGTTGCAGATTATTATTTAGGTAGTGGCACAACCGCAGTAGTTTGTAAAGAACTGAACCGAAATTTTATAGGTTGCGACATCAATCCAAAGGCTATTGAAATCACAAATGCTCGTTTAGATGCAGTTTCGTAGCCTTGCACATAACAAGCCGCATTTCCTTATCGCAATGTTCAGGTTCCATATCTCGTAGTATGTGTAATGTAGTAATTAGGATGCTTTGGTAACTTCGTGCCGGTGTTTGTCACAGAGGGGTACGAGCTTATCGGTCCCGTTGACTTTGATGGCAAGTAGGCCGAGCGATTTGTGTCCGCACATCTGACTAGTTTTATTAGGGTCTGGGAAGCAGCATTTATCAACCATTGCTGACTTCGGGCGGTGGCCTCCCTTGTAGCGGCGCATCTCTCTGTCCTCCTGTTCTGCTCGCTTGTTCGCGTAATAGTCGCTCCAACTCGGCTTACCGTCGCGCCAAGGGAACGATGGGTCATTCACATCAATCTGTGGCTTCAGTTTGATATTCGGCTGCCATCCATCCTTCATGGTGTTTTGATTAGGTGGTTAGATGCGGACAATTTGGTAACTGCCGTTTGGCCTGATTGCAGTTGTGGCAAAGAACTTGGATACCTTCGGGGTAGCCATTCTTGCGCAGCCAAATGGCAAACATTGTTCCCGTCTTGTGGACGCCATCTCTTCGCAGTTTTGCACCGTCACCGTTGATGTGATCGAGGGTGAGAAAAACAATTCCCGTAACACCACAACACGCACAGGCATTGGTCCCGTGTGAGTAATGGTTGATACAGTCAATCCGCGCTTGTTTTTGGTAATTCTTAGCTCGGAGGTCCCGAGCGGCCTTGTTTCGCTGATATGAGGCGCGATTGATAGCTCGGTACTTCTCTGGGTTTTCCTTGTACGCCTTTCGATAGTAGGCGTTTTGGTTCTTGTTATACATCTACGAAATTGTAACATATCATTTCAGCAAGTCTTCATTCTCGTAGATGTTGCCGATGACTTTGAGGTTTCTCCAGTCAAGATTCAGCGGGTCGCTCGCGTCGTTATATGCTCCGAGTGGGGAGCCGCCGCGCCAAAGTTCAACGCCTCCAATCGGGGCAATTCGTATCTCGTAAGCCCCATCATGCGGGAAGGCGGCTTCAACAATATCCCCCTCGTAAATCTCTTTGCCGTTCTTGTCGGTGAGGCCGGTGAATTGCATAAAGGTACGATTGTCGTAGGCAAAAGCGTTCACGGGTGCACCGCCTCCTCGGTACTCGTCGAACCAAGGGTCGTTGTCCATGCGTTCGCCGTCCCACGCCCTGAATTTGATTACTCTCCCTTTATTCCCCTCTGTAGGATTGGTCATGCATTTGGGCGGCTACCGTCGTTTGACATCAATTTGCTAATTCGACCGCGCACCACTTCCGATGCTGATTTCTCCTGATTAATAAGCCACGCCTTCTGCTCTTTGGTGAGCCAGATGGTAATTCGTTCGTAGTGCATGGGTGTATGTTACTTGACGTTGGCGTCGGTGTCAACGTCAGTTGTGGACAAGTATTTGGGCTTGCCTTCGTACTCCTGTAAAGCGAGAAATTGGCGGCACTTCAATACCTCCTTGTCATTCTTGGTATCGGCGTGTGCGCGGAGTTCCATTGCATCGTATCGTTCGCGTCCTAGTTGGTTGAGTTTGAATCGCATGTACGCGCCCTGCTTTTCTTCTTCCCATGCAACAATTCCGCGTTTGCTGTCTCCCCAGTAATGGCATGTTGCACAGAGGGTGTCGCAATTCTCGGGGTCGTACCTCGTCCCTTTCCAAATACGTCCCCAGAAATGGGAATTTTGGAGTTGGTCGTTTTCTTTTGTCACGCCACACCTTACGCATTTACCATCTCTATGTCGTATGAAAAGCGAGAATTGTTCGTCAGCTTTTTTGAGTGTCCACTTTTGTATAAAACTACGCTTCTTTTTGGGTTTAGTGCCAGACTTAGGGATGCCCCTAGAAGCCCGTAAAATGCCCGTGGTGCGTTTTAATCCACTTGGCCTAGGAAAGTTACCTTTTCGCTTTATCATCGCGGATTTCTAACTCAAATAAATCGTCCTGTATTTTGCGAACCCGCACCAAATCACCATCGTATGAAAAGAGTGGTTTTCCCTTCTTGGTCTTTATAGTTCTCATACCCATGCTTTGACTGCTTCCCGACTAGCCACACATCCTTCACACTCATGGTCTATCTTGGTGGCCTTTCTCATAAAGAGAGGGCAGTCTGAGCGCCCACACGCTTTCCCCTTACATGGCTCGCCCTTGATTTCGTACCCTTTCTCTTTCATATACCCGTTATTAAGCTCGAAAATTCTGCGTCTATCGTCCTTTACTCGATTCAGCCATGCGGAACCACACACCCATTTCATACTTCTAAGTTTTTCCACGATCAAAGCCTTCTGCGGACTTAATGCACTCATACTGTTTCCTTAGTGGGTGTTGGTGCGCCATGTACGTCTGATGGGGTTTCTTGGTTTGGCTGCGTAGCGAGTTTCATGCGTGGTCTGCCGCCCTTCTTTCCGTTGAGCCGGGATGTCTGCGTTCGCTTCTCTGAAGGTATCGCCCGGAGTGCCCGTGCCGCTTCCGAGCGTTTGAACGCGGCATCTAATCGCCCCTCTAAATCTGTTATCGGTTTAGTCATACGGCTTTGAGGTGTCTCCACAAATCGTCGCGTGTTCTGAATGAAGCAATCGGTTCGTACTGGCGGTTCGCTACTGTGTTGAAATCAGTCCCCTCTGGTACGAGTTTCCACGGGTTGTTGTGGAACATCACGCAAGCAATCGTCTTCCCATCTACCACCTTCACGTTATTCATAATCTTAGTAAGAGTCGTTTCGGCAATCCAATCTGTTTTCTTCATATACAGACATCTTATATCCCGACGTCAGGTTTGTCAAACCCTATAAACAACGCACAACTGTATAACTATTTGTCAACTTTCTCACTCTCTAATCTCTTTATTCGTGCTGCCTCTAGTTCGTTAATGTAGGTTTGTAATTGGTCGCGGATTGTCCAAGGTGTTGAAGAATCATGGA
>ERZ869929.998-NODE-998-length-11656-cov-8.054650_pt1 | contig 11656 bp, 18 predicted proteins | sample MGYA00579312_ERZ869929 | MGnify/ENA primary metagenome ERZ869929 (study PRJEB32216, sample SAMN09231818) | wastewater metagenome | place: USA: Maryland | collected 2016-08-09 | study: EMG produced TPA metagenomics assembly of the PRJNA472060 data set (Reclaimed... | reverse complement strand
TACCAATGTTATCGAGTTTTGAATTAGGAAGCCATATATTCCCTCCGATATGTTTAAGTTCACCTAAATCATTAAGTTCTGAATTTTGTAACCTCAAAGACCATTCAATTTTCTCTAACATACTCAATGATTTTAATGTTTTATTATTATCCAACCATAAACTACCTTTAATTTCTTTTAAATTACCCAATGTAGTAATGGGTAAACTTTCTATATATAAATTATTATCCCAAACTTCATTATCTTGTACATAGTTATAAAACTGTGAAACATAATCAATTTCAAAATTAGGATTTATCCCACGTAGTTTTAACTGTCTAATAACATTAAGTTCGGATACATTATATAATTTATCATTAAATAATACATATCTACATCTAAGACTAAAGTAATCTTCAAAAGATAAAAGGTGTTCTAAACCTCTTTCTTTCAAAAGAAACCAATTATCTAATGGTATTATTTTAGTCATAGTTATTTAACTCATCTCTCAACTTAGCAGCAGACTCGTAATCTTCTTTAGATAATGCAATATTTAATTCTTTTTGGATTTCTTCTTTTGTTTTCTTTTGTAAACTTTGTACATTAGATGTTGTACTTGTTTCCCAACTAGGTTCATTATTAGTAGATGATGTATTATTTTTACTATAAGCAGATACATCATGCCCATAGTTATCAAAAATATCTTTTTCTACCATAATTGTACACCCAGATGCCAAATGCCATATACAAGCATCTGCTGCCGATATATCTAATACAATTTGATTACCTAACGTATCATATACATATGCTTTAGCGTTGAAAATACCCTCTATAACACTATGAAAGTAAATTTCTTTTAACTCCGCCCCTATTGCGTGGAGTAATTGATGTTTAAATCCTTTAGTGTTTTCAAATGATGCAGAGTATGCCTCACAAAATTTAAGTTCTGATATAATTACAGGAATTTGTAAATTAGACTTTTCATCGGTTAAAATAAACATATACTTGCCGTAATTATCAGCAAGATTTTTAATAACAGCTTTCACTTTCATAATTAATCTATTTCTAAGTTTAAAAAATATGCATAATAGTAAATATTTAACAAATAGTTAATTACCATTTCTCTGAAAATATAACTATCTGTTTGTTCAGCCACATCAAATACTTTATTGATATGGTTGTTTAAGATTCTCTCAATTCTAACTTTCATAGCACAAATATAAATAAATTTTTATTATTTCAAAGTTTTTTTGTAAAAAGAATCTTTTTTACTCTTTACAACTTGTTTTTCTACCTCATCATACATATCAGGATATACTTTACCATCCCCATCAACAGGGTATTTTAAGTCAAAAAAACTACCAAAGTTAATTAATCCTTTATTTATCAATTCTTGTTCAGAACTTTTCATAAGGTTTTTATCTAAAAATTCATTTAACTTATCAATGTATTTATTTAGATGTATGATATTACTTTCCTGTAAAACACCAACTGGTTTTTTCTTCTTCTTATTAAAAGAACCAATTATGATTTTTAAAATATACTCATACTTAGGTTCATCCATACAATAACTTTTTGTTAATGGATTATTTATATAATTAAAGTTTATTTTGAATTTATCTTTGTTGAAAAATTCAGGAATAACAATATCCATTTCTAATAAATCCTCTCCACTATCTTCGATATACATATTAAATAATTGACACATCATTGAAACATATAATTGGTCTTTTGTGTTTTCTTTTAAGATGATTTCATCATCTAAATCAACTGCTTGGCAGTATGATAAGAAATCCATTAAAATAACGCTGTAAACATCTTCAAAATCAGTTGAATTTTCAACAGCAATTTTATTATACATTGGATTTAGGATTTGAAAGGTATCTGATATGTTACCTACTTTAATCATAACTTTTTCTAAGTTATCTTGAAAGGTATTCATACAGAATGAAGTTTCACTATCGGGTGATAATATCTTATAAAAAAACTTGGCAAAATTTACCTCATCAAAAATAAATTGTAAGTCTTTTGGTGAACAACCAATGAAATATTTAATTGCTTTTTTCTGAATATCAGATAAATGTCCTTTGAATATTACCGGAACATGGTCACATTTTAAAAGCCTTGCAAATTCAATCAATTCTTCTATTTCATATTTAAACTCATTGCCTTTACAAATACCAGTTAAAACTAAACCATTTAAAGGTAGAAAATCATATTTAATATTAGCAGGTTGTGTATCGGGAAAATATTCAAAACAAAACCACCAATTTTTATCTAAAAAATCAGTTACTACCTTGGGTAATTTTTTAAAAAATTCAAAAGCATTACCATAATACTTTTGTAAAGCTAAGTCAATCATATTCAATGGTTCTGATTGTAATGATTTGGCTTTAAATATAAAATGATTTTCACCATTATTACTACCGTTGAATTTAACAAAAATCTTAGAACCTTGTACATCTTCATATACAATTAAATCACCCTCTAATATATCATCAATTTCAATTGCTTCGTTGACTTTTAATAATTTTCCCATGTTCGTATATATTAAATATTTTTTTACTAAATTATAGTATTTTTTTACTTTAAAGTTTAAAGGTAATTAAAAATTAATATATACAATATGAAAGTAAAAAAAGTAAGTGATTTAATAGAAGATGAAAAATTGAAAGATTCTATCACAAAAGAAGACGATATTGTAATTGATGAAATAATTGATATTTTTCTATCACCTAAAGATATACCCGATGAGATTAAAGAATCCTTTAATAGTTTAAATTATGACTTATCTAATAAAGAAATAAATAGAGGTGATACGGTATGGGTTACTGCCTTAATTCGAAAAAAAGGAACTAATCCATTTAACTCACCCGCAGTACAAGGTATACTAAAGTTAAAGGTAATGGAAATATACTATGGGTTACAACACATTAAAAAAGTATTAAATCAATAAAATGGATATAGCAGCATTGGATATAATTTTGAAAAACTTTTTTAAGGATAAAAAAGTTCAGATATATGATGATGTATGGGAAAAAGCATCTAATGATGTGTATAAATATGTAATCGCTATGCATAATTTGCAGTGGGAAGAAAATATGATTATACACACTAAGTTAATTTTCAGATTTGATTCTGATAAAAAAGAAATGGTAGATAATTACTTTATGTATCTATATGATTTGGATTGTCAATATAGACAGGTTATGTTCAAAGATGAAGATGACTTAAAAAGTAAACTAAATGTTTTATTCGATGATAAAAAATTTGGTATTGCATTGAGAAGTATTAGTGATTTTATGAGTATGCCAGCCACTAAATTGAATCAATATTTAAAAAATAATAGAGTAAATAATATTAGTGTTTATGAGGTTCGATATGACCCTAAATTTAAAATTCAACCTTGTGAAAATTTTTCAATCCGGTTGGAAGTAAATATATCAGATACCTACGAAATTATTTATAACATAAACAAACAAAATCAATCTTATGTAATATTTAAAGAGTTCTTAGGTACACAAAATAAAATAAGTGTAGATAACATATCAGACCTTGATATTTTGATAGGTAATGATATTATAAATAGTTTAAAAAATATAGAATAATTATGTTAAAATTCACACAAATGAATGAAGCTAAAAAAACAAACCATAAATATGAATATGGTTGTTTGATGTTAGATTTGAAAATTAAAAATTGGCAAGATATTTTAAGTCAAATTGATACAGATGATATTTATAATCCCGATGGTACATACGGTTTAGAAGAAAATCCGCATATCACTATTTTATATGGCTTACATGATGATGTAAAACTTGAGGATATGTTTAATTTTGTAGTATCTGAAATAAAATCTCCAACTTTTGAAGTTACCGAGGTATCATACTTTGAACCCGATGAATATGATGTTTTAAAATTCACAGTAAAAAGTGATGATTTAACTACTATAAATAAAAAATTAACAGATACTTTTCCATATACTACGGATTTTCCTGAATATAAACCACATTTAACTATTGCTTACCTAAAGAAAGGAACGGCTAAAAAATACAAAGGTTTAAATTTAGTATTAGACATAGATACCGAAGATGAAAAAGTTTGTTATTCTTTTCCACCAGAGTATAAAGTTTGGATTAAGATTTAATTTTGTTTTTCAATATACCAAGCTAGATTTTTCTTTTCATCATCTGTTAAAGATTCGTAAACCTCTCTTGGTATAACCAACGATATTAGAGCATGTACCTATCATCTTCTAATTGGTAAAATACTTAAAGACTCATTTTCTAAATCTTGTTTTGTTACGTAATTTTTCATATATTTTTAGTTTATATCAATGAAATCAAAAACCACATTTGTTAAAAATCCGTCCAACTCATATAACAAATGTTTAGGTATCATATCGTATAATGAATCAGATTTAACTTCATAAAAACCATCTTCTCTGAAAAAAATCTCAATAGGTTCCTCAATTTTTTTATAAGTGAATATACCCTTTAATTGTTTAAATTCATCAGAAAAATTAATAACTTTATTCACATTTAATTCAAACCCGTAATCATCATCTTCATATTTTTTAGAAGTGTTTTCTTTAGGTGTTTCTCCACCACTATTTAAAATAGCAAGCTCAGTTGGAGTTAATGAATCTATACCTTGGTCTATAATCTTATCTAAGATATTATCAATGTTTTTTTGGTTTTGATTCTCTTTAAATAATTCAAAATTTTTAATCATGTAGTATATATAAAATACTAAACAATTTCTTTTTTATTTATCACGGGCTTTTAATAGTTCATCCGCAATAAAATAAGCCATTTCAGCTGCGTTTTTAATTGCTTCTTTAGTTGCTTCATCAAAAGATACTTTTACATATTCTTCCTGACCTTGTTTCATAGATATATTTTTCCTATATTCAGTCCTATAAAAATCGTTAACTTTACCACTCATAACTTGAGCAGCAAAAAAATCTCTTAATTCAATATCTTTCATTTTTCGATTATAACGGTAAGATGTCTGTTTAATAAAGCAGTTTTATAAGGTTGTAAATCATCGTATTTACCTTCCTTGATAATACATTTACCTTTGGTGTGTACAATATATGCACATTGGGTAGCTTGGGTTTCAGAATGTCCACATATAAGCATTAGGCATTCAATAACCCAATCAAATGTATTTACATCATCATTACATAAAATTAATTTAGATGTATTATCTTTATCTTCATCTACTTTAATTTCTTCCAATAATTCGTAGTCAGTATCAATCATTGTATATATCATATTAAATAATTTTATTTGTTGTTAAACAAAAAATAGGTGCTAAATTCCTAATGTTAGTCCAATTTAAAATTTTCTTTGTTTTTAAATCACATAATTGCATTTGTGGATAGTAGCTGCTATCGAAAATCGCATAATAGACTCTACCTCGATACATAACCATTATATACTTCCAATATCCGTCTACATGAAACGGTACATCTTTAAAATTATTTCTTAACTCAAAATTAGGAAGTTTTTTATAACTTTTATTATCCCAAGTCCATTCAAAGTCAGTATTTCTAAAATAATTGTTTATTTTGTTTGCAGCTTTATTACTTTTGATTTTAATTGGATTTGAATTTAGAAAATCTTCTTCGCTCAAAACCTTATTGTTATCATAGGTTGTTTTTAATCTAATCTTAACACCATTGGAATCGCTGGATTTACAAACTACACCCAAGTCGGTATCGAAAAATTCTACTTTCATTTTTTAAAATTTTATACAAAAATATGTATTATTTTTTTAATAAGCAACAAATATACAATATTTTTTCTAAAAATATACTTTTATTTGTATATGTGAATTTTTTTACTTACTTTCACAAAAAAATTATATAGATGAACATTTTGTATATACATGGATTTCAGAGTTCGGGTAATAGTAACACCGTTAAAAAAATAGCACAATTTTTAGATGATGAACTACATTCACCCGATATTCCAAGTAGTCCTAAAGAAGCTATTTTGTTTTTAAATGATTATATGAAAAATAATCAAATAGATATTGTAATTGGTACAAGTTTAGGTGGTTTATATGCTATGCAATTAAACAAACCTAAAATTATCATTAATCCCGCGCTAAAATTTAGCAAACTACCCGGTAAATACCTCTACTTAAATAAAAGAGAAAATAATGAAACTGAGTTTTATTTTGATTCAGATGATATACAATATGTCATGGATATGATTAATCCACATACATATGACCCTGAATATATAGGTTTATCTTATGTAATTATTGGTAAATATGATGAGTTGATTAATTTTAATGAAATTGATTTAGATTACTACTTCACATATTATGATAGTATTCAATATGTTGATATGGGTCATAGATTAAGTGAGGAAGTAATTGAAAATGTGCTGATAAAAACTATTGCTAAAGTGAAGAAGAATATTGAAACTATTAAAAATATTTAGAGTATATTACCAACTAAGGCTTTTATAACAGGAATACCACCAATATCTCGTTCATAATGTATGCCATCACTTAACGGTTTAATTTCTTTCTTTAAAATATTAGAAACTAATGTATTTGGTACATATTTACCACCGAGTTTATTTACCACTAAATGTTCCATAGCACCACTAACTTCCATATATACTTTCCTATCTACGATAGTAATATCTTCCTTTAGAATTTTATAAAAATCTATTTTACCTTGTTCTGTTCCATCTGTTCCACCACATATTGACTTTCTATATCCGTCAATTAGTTTATAACCAATCACCGCACTAATTTTACCATTTCTTGTAATTAATTTAAAAAAGTCTATTTTTATTAATAAATGTTCTTTGTTTTTAGCTGTTAGAAATCCTCCTATACTTTCGTATGATTTTAACATTATTTCATAAATCTCATCAATATAATTTTTCATATCGTTTTTACTAAAGAGATTTACATAATGTTCGTTTAAGGTTTTAAACTTTTTTAAAGTAGTAATCATTCATTATATATTAAATTACTTTTTACTTTTAAATTCAATTCCATCTAACATTTTAATTTTAGTATCGCCTTTATATCCCTTTTTGATATAGTAAACTGCTGATGGGAATCCAAATGGAAATCCTGCTTTACTACTTGGTAAGGTATGAATTTCTACAAATCCACCATAATCATAGACTTTTTGTAAAGTTCCCATACTTTTAAACATTTTTGCAACAGGTACTAAAATTACAATATTATTTGCTAACTCAAAACTATGGTCTAAAAAACGATTGAAATCCGAATATGGTGGATTCGTTACAATCCAATCAACTTTAGTATTGTAGTCATAATAGTTTCTTCCTTCCGCAATTTCGCACCAATCAGAATCTGATGGTAAATATTGTAAAAATGCTCCTTCACCTTTACATGGTTCTAAAACTTTTCTTTGTATAGGAAACATTTCTACAATTTGTTTAGCTAACCAATCTGGTGTAAATACAACATCGTTCGGATTAAGATGCCCGTATTTTCCTTCTATATAAGGATTATGTTTTTGCCCTTTGATACTACCCATATTATAATTTTTTAAATATTATAGAGTAAATTTTCATAAAAGTTTAAACCGCCACTCTTATTTTTTTATATTTAGCAAAATTTTCCCACTTATTTGTCCAATCTTTTTCAACATCACTTATCAAAGCCCTATACCATGTATTATTCTGCATATATTCTACTATCATACCAAGTGATAATTGTGATTTTTCTGTAATGGGTTTATATTCTTTTTCTTCTTCAAAGCATAAAATCAATCCATCTTTTATAAAAGTCATCCCTTCATTACTTTTTGAATCTGTGTAAGGTTTATATTTTAATTTCTTAGTTGTGCCATCATTTTTTATTAAATTAGGATTAAGTTTACTTTCGTATTTAATTATAGCCGATTTTTGTTTGTATTTGTTTAATAATTTTACGGTAAAAGCACTCATGTAGTCGTTACTTGTGTCATAACTATAACATAAAAATGATTTTTCAAAATGATTTTCATAGATACCATCCACCGAAATAACATTAAAATCAGAATATAGTAATTCTTTATACATTGATTCTGTTAGTATATTATTTTCCTCGGCAGTTAGGTTTTTATGATATGCTGTAATAATGAAATATTTAGCTTCTTCGCTCATTAAATTCATAACTTATATATTAAATTGTAAACTGTACCATTTTTTAATTAGGTCTATAATTTTTCCAATATAACCATTTCTTCTTAATGCCTTGAAAACTAAATTTTCCACTGCATTTTCTCCAAATTCAGATAAACCTATTTGTCTGCCTTGTTTAATCTTTTTCCATACCGTATTTATTTCTTCTAAGATTTCATCATCGGCTTTAAATTTCAATCTATGTGATAAATCATCAATAATATCCATGTATTTTTTCAACTTAGTTTCAATTAAAACCTCATCAATAAATTGTTCATTTCGAACGGGTGTTTTAATCCAAATATCATTTAATACTGAATATACACCACCTGATGAGTTTTTTTCATCAATATCTTGACAATATACCTCAACTTCAAATCCGCTTATTTTAATATCGTGTTCTTTATTCCAATTTACTTTTGCTGCATTGAAATAATTTCTAACCAACTCTACATCTTCATTTACTTTTGAAAAATCAATTAAAATATGCAAATCAAAATCAGAATATTTTTCATTCCAATTATAATTAGCAAGTGAACCAAGTAAGATTACATCCTCATATGGTACATTAATGTTTAAAGTTTTATAAAAACTATTTGCAATATTCAAAAGTTTTTCTTTTATTTGTGGTAATAGTTTATTATTATCCCAAATAGGCGCGAGGGTATCTCTTACTTTAAAAGATTTAACCACATCTAAATCCTGTTGTGTATATTCTAAAATTTTACGCATATACAGTATATATAAAAACTTTTTTGGATTTTTTTACTTTAATTAGTAAAAAAACTTTATTTTATGGAAATGGATGACTTAGAAATGGACGATATTTTTAGTATTGATGATGATTCATCAGAAGATACCGAGGATATAATTGAAGATATAGTAATTGATAGTGATGATAGTGAATGTGATGATGATGGGTTTTTAGATGATTTAAACATCTCTAAACACAAACAGATGGGTAAACATACCTTGAAGTGGGATAAGTATTTTAAAGGTAGTAGAGATGAAGATAGAGAGGTTTTAACAGAAACATCATTTTATTTCAGTGATAATTTTGAAATGGATACAGAAGTTTCAAGAGGTTCAGATTCATATAATTTTGAAAATGCAAGTAAATATTCTCTGCTAAAAGAAAAAGTATATGAAATTATTACAGCAGAAACTGAAATTGATGTAACTAAACCAAGAAGAATGCCTTCTAAAATTAATTTCAATGATTATTTCTTCAAAGTATGGGTAAAACTCAAAAATGAATACACAACATGTGAAATATTTTCAGAGGTTGCTCCTTATTTTTCTGATAGATTATTTAATGTATACAAACTATTAGATAAAAATTGGAAAGATATGATATACAAAGAGTTATCAGATTATGTAGGTGAAAAGAAATTAGATAAAGAATTAATACCTAAAAATATAAAAGTGGGTATTGAAATTGAATTTAAGTGGTATGATGAGATAAACAACACAAATATATTTATCACAGGTGTTGTAGAAGAAGTTGATAACGCATCAAGAACTTATATAGTAGATTCTTTTGTTAAGAAGTATCCAATCAGATTTGATATGATTACCAAAATAATTGCTTTTCATAGATATAAATATAATTTAAACAAGATTAAAGACTTAGATTTCTTATGATGGACAGAAGTCAAATTGACCTATTCAAATCAATAATTCAGCGAATTTTAGACCGGGTACATACTATTGATGCTAAAAAGCAAATAATAGAAAATCCCGATGGTCTGCAATTCGCTGACCCTTATTATGGGGATTCCCAAAAAAACATTCACCAAAAAAGGGCGCACCTTTACTATAACTCAATGTATGTTGTATGTTATGATAATGAGGGGTATAAAAAACCTTTTTTAGAATTTTGTAAAGATTTTGATGAACGTATAGATTTAGAAACTAAAGTAAAGATTCATAAGATAATTGAAGAAAATATATCATATGATGATTATAAAAGTGGTTTCATTAGTCCTGATTTAACAAATTTAATTCCTTTAGATGAGTTTTTAAAATTCACTAAAAATGGTGGACTTAATTTGTATTATGTACAAGAAATTGACTTCAATAGTGAAGTGGGCTGTTATCTATATGATAGAGGTTTTACTCCTGAAATGTGTAAGGATATATACCAAGGTTTTTATAAAAGAAGTGAAACTTGGTTAGAACCTGTCTGTGTATTTATGAATAAAAAGGTTGATAAAATTTTAGGAATTCAAATAAGAAATCTAAAATCTGATAAATACAGAATGTACAAAATTTATAACTATGAGGATATATACACTGAAATGTATCCTGATAGATTTATAGATACACAGCAGTTAATAGTATATAATAAAATTTCATATTATTTCAATATTTTAAACGTAAATCTAATGCGTAAAGTTACAGTATTAGAGGGTTTCTTAGATTCAAAATTCTACCCAAATAGTATTGGTATGGTGGGAGTAAATACAGATATTAGATTTTTAGAAGAAAATAACGTTGAAACTCAATATTTATTGGATAATGATGAGGCAGGACATAAAAAAGCAGCTAAATTAATACAAAAAGGTTCTAATGTTTTTTTATGGAATAAATTGATAGAATCTATTATCGAAAGTAAGAAAGAATGTAATCCATATGAATTACGAAAGAGGTTAAATAATATTAAAGATTTAAATAAATTAGCTACTATTATAAAAAATCCATACTATAATCTTAAATTAGATAATTTTTATAGTAAGGACAAGTTTGATATTAAATGGATAAATAAATATGAGTGGAAGCCAAGAAAAAAATATAATACCCTTAGATAATTGGTTTATTTTGAAAGATAAAGGATTGGAAAACCTTTTATATTTTGAAGATTATTTTAATAACAGAGATTTTCGATATGTCTTGTATAATGATAAGTTATATAATGCTACTGAACTTAATGTCATTAGACAATTAAAATTACATGGGATAAACCCAAATTTTGAAGTTGATTATGTTTCACAGTTTTATAGATATGTACAAAATAATGAAATATGGAATAAGATTTTAGATATTGATGATTTACCAATTACTATATTAGGTAATTTAAAAGAAATTAAAGGAGGGTTATGGTTGGAAAGTAATAAGATTTTAGATATTTATGATTTATCCATTACAACGTTAGGGAATTTAAAAAAAGTTGAACGTGGGTTATGGTTGTATAACAATAAAACATTAAAATCTCTCGGTAAATTAGAAAAAGTTGGAGATTGTTTAGATTTAGAAAATTCAGAACTTAACGATTTAGGTGAACTAAAACACATCGATTTGCATATATGGCTTAAAAATTCAAAACTTGATAACATTGGTAAATTAGAATATGTAGGTGGTAGTTGGTTAAGTGATACAAAAAATTTAGAATCTTTATATGAGCAAAGAATTAATACCCTTAGATAATTGGTTTATTTTGAAAGAAAAGGGTTTAGAAAACCTTATATCTTTTGAAGATTATTTTAATTGGAGAGGTCGATATGTATTGT
>ERZ869929.997-NODE-997-length-11661-cov-4.514217_pt1 | contig 11661 bp, 8 predicted proteins | sample MGYA00579312_ERZ869929 | MGnify/ENA primary metagenome ERZ869929 (study PRJEB32216, sample SAMN09231818) | wastewater metagenome | place: USA: Maryland | collected 2016-08-09 | study: EMG produced TPA metagenomics assembly of the PRJNA472060 data set (Reclaimed... | reverse complement strand
CATCTAAGGTCAATTCTAATTCAGCTGGAATAAAAGGAGCTGCCGCGGTGATAGGGTCTTCTGCTTTTGAACTAGCCATTCTACCTATGTAATAGTTCTTCATGGATTCTACTGCATCCTCTGCTATAGTAACTCCGCCATACACTGCAGCTACATGACTATTGAATAGTTCAGCAGCTTTTTTATCATTTGCTACAGAATCTTCTTTCTGTTCTGGTTCTTTATTTCTGTTCTTATTATTCTCTTTTGGCTTAGGGACTGTATCTCTACCTGACGCACCATTACTTTGATCTGTTATATAAGGTTTATACCTGTCTTGATAGTTCTGATTTAACCAGCTTAAAGCAGTATGGTCAGTAGAGTTCACTGATCCTGTAGCAGCCTGTGCTGAAATAGCTAGTACACTGGCTAGTTTTGTAGACATAACTGTGCGCAACTGCATTTGACGAGCTATGCCCAGGGACGGTATTCTAACCGAATTACCTATTGTATCTCTTATTTCGGAAGCAAATATAGGTAGTTCTCCTGATTGCAGTACGTTTTCCTTTAGGTTATTGTAGAATGTAGATGCATTTAGCATGTTACTTTCACTTTCTAACGGAGGTACAAACTGATCATCCTGTATTTGAATGGTGTTACTATCATCCCGGTAGGCTATGCGGAAGGAGTTTATATTCCCTAAAGCTTTATTGATATCCCGCATAATTCTCTCTAGAAAAGGATACAGTATTACAGCATGATCAGGGTCTCCAGTAGAGAACTCCCTCAAAATGTTTAATAAGTACTGTGTACAAATCATTATGTTCATCGTCTTGCCCCGGTAAGCAGTGCCTGACTGAAATGTTAGATCTGCGTCTTGTAAGGCTTTAGTAACCGGGTTCTGTTTTTCAGGGTTGAAGAGCTGTGCATCAACCGGTCTTACGTCGGCTGGAAACAGAGTTTTATACTGATCCTTATTAAGGTTTGCAGGAATTAAACAAACTTTAGGGTCAATAGAGAATTGCTGAGGTTTAGTCAGACAGTAGTTTGTTTCTGGGTTGAAGTCAATATACACATAAGGTCTTCTATTAGGCCCTTTTGCAGTAGTGTTTGTACTTGTGGCTTGCTGTTCTGAATCATAGAATAAGCAGATATTGTTAATAAACGCCAATAGATACCCTAGCGTTATGTAGACAGGATATTCTCCGGCATATGTAATTCCGTTAACATTATTTTGCTGGTACTTGACAGTAAGGCTTTTACACAGTGCTTTATAAGAAGGAGTGGTCTTACTTCCTCCTATATACGGTATATCTGCATATCTGTCACTATTCAACATTAACTCACTACTAAATCCCTTTGCAGCATACTTAGTTAAGTCAAACCTAGAGCCTGGCGGAGTAGGTACTGTACTTTCAAGCTCTAACATTCCTGCTAGACATCCGTCCTTGTAGAATGGTGCAGTTGTACTAAGAAGATCTGTAATTACAGTAGGAACTTCAGGCTTGGTCTTAATAGCATTAGCCTGTGACGTATACTGTACCAGGGTAAGCATGGTGTGTAAGGCTGATTCAAATCCTGTATACGGATTTTTTTGCTCAGTACTTGCTTCTGCCGTAGTAGTTGAGGTATTGGCTTCTGATCCAGTAGTCGGAGTGTTTTGTGTCGGGGGTAAAGTAGATTGTACTGCTCCGGTAGTCTTTATAAAGAGGGGGTTGTTAGTTTCAAAAGTCCAATTCAAAGTTTTAACCGTATCTCCAACTTTTATTTCTGTGCTTTGAAACTCTCCTCTTATTGTTACAAGCCTTGTATTAGTCCTTTTTTTCTCAACTTCCGTAATAAGCACAGTTCTATCATTTAAAGCCCAGTTTGATAAAGCATCCAACACTATTCTCCGTGTGATAGGTCTATTAGGGTCTAGCGGACTATCAGAAGCCACCGATAAAGTAAAGTAAGGAGCTTCAGGTGCACCGATTCCCCAATCGCTTCCTCTTAGTGTGGCTGTAAAAGTGAAAGTCTCTCGTTCGATTCCGTTTAAAACTCCCGTACCTTGTATTAACTGTTCATCTAATCCTACCAGGGTGGTTGTTGATTCTACGACTGTTGTATTTCCTAACGGTCGTTCTCTACGTACAGTCTGTGTACTGGTCGCATAGTCGAAACCCTGTGTTAAAATTCCATTATATGTGCTTGCAAAAGAAGTAAAAGGAGTGTCTTTATAAGCTTCAAGTATAAAAGCTGCTATACTCTTTGACCTATCTTCTTCTAACCCTACTAATAATTCAGCTCTAACATCTTCTGATACAGGTATTCTATAGTAGTTAGTCCCTCTTAAAAAGTATACTCCATCAAACTTTTTAGAAGCTTCTTGCAGTTCTTCTGCGCTTTTTCCTGAAGCATTACCGCTTTGAAATGTAGGTATAAACTCAAAAGTTCTAGCTGTAACGGGACTTACGTTTGAAAGACCTAATACTCCGTATCTAGCGTTTGTAGTAAACTGTTCAAAAGATCCTTGGTACCCTTCGTACTTTTTAACTATGTTAAATACCTCTCCTAAATTTTTCGGCTGCGAAGGAAGCGTAGGAGCAGAGTCGGTCTCTGCAGGGTTACCTTCTCTTCGCTTTAAGTCTTGTATCTCTCTTAACAGTCTTTCTTGATCTGCTCTAAGGGCATCTGCTGCAGTCTGGTATCTCTTTAATGTACCGTCTGGTAATTTGTATGTCTGATTAATTCTAACAGAGTCTATTATAGCGCCTAACCCTACTAGCTTTACAGAACAGTCATAGCCTCCCTCTTGATTAAAAGACCAGTTGAAATTTACTACAATTCCGAGCATCCCATCGTAGTTGCCGCCTGTAACGATTCTTTCTTTTTCAATTGCCTGCTGTATATCTTCTTTTCTTAACCCGGCTTTAAACGGGTCTCTGATTCCAGGCATAGCATTTCGCTGAAGCTGTCCTGCGTTACCTACGCCTATAGTTTTTTCAGTGTCTACTCCTGCATTAGTGTAATACTGGGTATGTCCCCATTCCAGTAGCATGGAGTACCCCAATCTGAAATAGAGAGTTTCAACTATATTAAGTTGATTCATATTCCAGACTTTAAAGTTTATAGTAGCTGTTCTTAAGGAACCCAGTCTTCCAGCTGTTTCTACAGTAACCGAGGTCAATCCCGGCATTGGTCTATACCCCAGTTCTTGTGTACCTCCTAAACCGTAGGCCCCGTCTAGGCCAATTCCTTGACGTAGGTTTATACCGTTACTGTTTTGTTTGGAAGTTCCTGCTTCAAGTACCCAGTTTTTAGCGAGAGAGTCGGGAGAACTGTAGTCACCGGATCCTTGTATTCCTAATTTTCCAATGTAGTTTAGGTAGTTTGCAGCGTAAGAAAGTCCTGAATTAATAACAGGGTTTCCTGCAAAGTCTCCTGGATTTGTAAATGATAGGTTAACAGAAGAGATTATCCGTGCCCAAGCTGTTTTATTTGCCAGGTACATTACCTGGTCGTTTGTCCTTGTATTAACTCCAGACAGAGTATTTCCTGTACTGCTATTAAAAGCTCTTACAGCTAGCTGTCTCAGTACGTAATCTGCAAAAGGAGCCCCTATAACATTTGATATCTTTATATTAGAAGCCATTATTTACTAAGTTATAGTTGTTTAAAACCTGGGGAATGTTGATTGGGATTCTTAACTGGATTCCGATAGGCGGGTAAATTGAGTCTCCCGGTAATGCATTGGCAGAAGCAATAACCCACCACAGACTACTATCTTGGTAAAAATCTAAAGCTATTAGATCTAACCGATCGTTTACTGTTGTAATAATATAGTAGTCGGTATTTGTAGGCTGTATAGTAGGGTAAACATTAGTCTGGTAGTACTGACTACCTGTCACGTTTGCTCTCGTTACCGGTATGTTTTCGTATCTCGATGCCATATATTGGTTTAGTAGTCTAGAGTTAATTATTTAACGAGGAAGTCCAAATAAAGCGTCCTGCTGGAATTGTTGAGCTAGCAGCCTGTCTTCTGCAAAAGGCAGCCTGGTTGTGGCTGTTCCTACAGGTAGTCTTGTCGGAGCTGTATCAGAGGGCTGTTGATTTGCTCTTCTTTCTTCCGATGTAGGTACTGTTGCTAAGACGCGTCTGTCTTGTAAATAATCATCTCCATTAACTATTAACGGTACAAACGGGTTGCTACGGTCTACTCTTCTAGGTAGTATGTCAAAGATAGGCTTAAAGTTACATTGTACAGTAACCATGTGTGGTAATTGTCTCACGTCTGTTTCTTCGTACTCTCCTAACATTATCTCCCAAGGCGTAGTACTATTGTCGATAGTTACATTAACATTTTCTAAGAAACCCGGTACTCTGTAAATATAATCTCCTATGGTCAGTCTAACAACATTTCCGCGCATTAAGTTATACTCTGGAGAGTAGTCTGGATAAACTTGAGATATTAAGGCATTCAACTTTCTGTACATGGGTAGCATCTCTTGACGGCTTTGGGCAAACATTTTGAATGTAAATCCAATAGTTCTATCAAAGCCTTGGTAGGTTCTGAAAGTTTCACCTCTTCCTAAGTATTTAAACTCATTATAGGAAGCTTGGTTTGAATCAGAAATTTGTCCTTCAAGCAGTGCTCTAAATATTAAAGCTAAAGTACTACCTCCATCAGTACTGTTATTATCTAAACATTCAAAACCAAACTTAATCAAGTCTTTGGTGTGCAGCCCTATTTCCTGTCCAGCCGTCCACGGATCGGTTGAGTTTGAATTGTAGTAAAAAGGGTTTGTCAGGTTTAGCCGGTCAGCACCTGTACTATTAAGTCCTCCTGTATCTGTATACGCTGTTCTGCGAGTTGGTGCGCCAGGATTCCCTACGCCGACTTTACTTTTTCCGCTTTTTGCAATATTAAAAATATTGTAACGGCTAGAAGGAATAATAGGCTTCCTACCGGGATTAGTAGAGGTACTTAAGTTGGTCTGTTCTCTAAAATCTTGAACTACGGCCTGTACTGCAGAACCTCCTGGCCGGGTGTTTTGATTAGCGAGTTGATCGTATGTAAGAGCAACAGCAGCGTACGGGTAGGTAACGTTAGGTTCACTGCCTCCTACTGTAAATCCGCTTATTTGATTTCCTTGTAACGTTGTAGCCCCTGTATCTGTAACTCTAAAAGTCCGTGTAAATCCTATACCGTAGACAGATCCTGGCCCTGCTATGTAATTGTAGATTTGATCTCTAAATTGAGAAATCCCCATTTTCTCTATAAGTCCCGGATCAATTCCTCTTACGTTACCGGTAGGTAGAAATTGGGGATTAAACAAGATCTTTGTAGCTTTTAAAATAGCTAACCTATTAGTATTTTCTGTATTAAATTGCGGTGCACCTGCAAGGTAAGCGTATGTTCTTTGTGGGGATTCAAAAATATTAGGCACATATCCGTGCCTGTTAAAGTGAGTTCCCGTTCCCATTACCTGTACCTGCGCTAAAGTATTAGTTTCAGTATAGACGTTAGTAATAGGTAGGAAAGCATTACCGAGAGCAGGTCCTGCAAAAGCTAAAGAATTAGGTACTTGTGTACGTGGATTGGTTAACTGTAATCCTTTCTGTTTCTCTATAAAGGCTGTTCCGCGTGGGGCACTTTTAAAAAATCTTTCAATACGTACTCTATCAACAGTAGATGTTATGGCACCAAAATCTCCTGCAATTAGCTGTGAGATAGCCCCGCCTCTTATTGGAAAGTCTAAACTTGTTCTGTTAGCTTCATATAACCTTTTAAACTCCGGGGGAGTACTTTCATCGTCAATAGGGAATTGCATGAACGGTTGTCCACTGCTTCCTCCTCCCGGCTGGTCACTTCCGTATCGAAGGCTTTTGAAGTCTGTCCTGAAGTTTATTAATGGCATACTATCGTTTATTAGAAGACCTGATGTAATCTAAGTAGGTCGGTTGCGGTTTTGCATTATACGTAACATCTATTGGATTCTGTATTGGCGGAATAGCGGGAGAATTGACCGGTACAGAAGATCCTCGTATAGAAGCAGCTACATTAGCGGGAACTCCTTCAAAAATCCCTGAAGGATTTGTGAGTCCTTTTTTACTTAACGTTGATCTTTTTATTTGAGATAGCATTGACATACTTTATGATTTACTTTTTAGCAGTTGATTGTTGTAACGACGGAATTACTTCTAATACCTTTGTCGCTACTTTGGTAGTATCTAGGTAAAAATTAACTTCTGTGTTCTGTCTTGTACCTGTACTTGCTGTTCCAGCAGCAGTTCCTGTTCCTGTAGTATTTTGCTGTGTTCCTGTTCCTGTCTGACTACGGTAGTTGTTTTGCATAGTCTCTCCTACAGAAATAGGTGGAGTTCCTCCAAGGTTTGCTGTAGAAGCTCTTATTCCTTCTGACAAACTTCCGGCTCCGGATCTGACTGTTCCTGCTAGACTTCTTAGGTTTTTTGCCTGACCGCTGCTAAAGATACTTACGATAGAAGCAAATGCTTCCATCAGACTTGCTACTATCCTACCTACTATACTAATAGCACCAGCTATTCTATCTGCTACCCCCTTTATAAAAGCGTTTACTCTTTCCGGTTTAGTTATGAAATCAAATATACCTGTGTTTTTAATTAATTCTATAAAGGTTCTTTTCATAGTTTCAATAACCTCAGTGATTCTTTCTGCTGTAGATAATGCTACTGAATCTGCGTATCCCTGTTCTCCTAACATTTGGATAAGTTCTTCTCGCTTTTTTCCCTCTTTTTCTAAGGTTTGGAATTTTTTTATGAAAGTTTTTTCGTCGGTAGCATTTAAAGCCGAATACATTTTCTGTTTTCGTAAAATATCGGCCAGAGCATTAGCTTCTAACCCGACAGACTTAGCAATAGCTTCTTGACTTATTCTATGAGAACCTAAAAATTCATCTATACCTCCTACATTTTTAATAATCTCTTGCGTAAGAGTTGCATAGTCGTTGTTGAGAGCTGCTTGACGGGCAAAAGTAAGATTCATTTCTCTCCCTGTTATGACTTGAGCTTCCATTTCCGCACTAATACTACTCTCGAAATCTAACATGCTATTTGCTATACCGTCTAACTGCTGCATTTCAAGACCAAGATTTTTAGTTAACATTAGAGTCTTAGCTATTTTTTCTGGGTACTTTGAAAACTGTAACCCTATTACTCCTGTTAACTTTGAAGCTTCTTTCATTATACCGTTGAACGTAAAACTAGTTCCGGTTATTTTATTAAAAGTACCAACCGTGCCCATAAGGTTTTTAGTAAGCTTTATGGCATTTTGATTGGAAGTCAGTGATAAGTTTACAAGGGATTGTCTGCTCTCTACTTCCATTCCTAGTACGTCTCGAAGCAAGACATCATTCTTTAGGATATCGTCACTAAGTTGTCTGTTTACTCCTAGTTGATTACCAATCTCGGATTGAGATTGCATTATCCTGGTTTCGTTTATAGCGATATGTCCACTGCTCTTCGCTATATCCACAAAACTATTTCTCATCTGTTGGGCTTGTCCGTAGGATAGGTTTAGGCTTCGTCCAAACTTAAACATTCCTTGCTCTATTCCAAGCATAGCTTCTACTATGCTCTTAAAAGCTCCTACTATTGGAGATAACAGACCTCCGATAAACGGTATAGCTCCTGCGAGTTGTTGTACACCTCCCAGTATACTGCTTACTCCTCCTGTTTTTACTTTCCCTCCGCCCATACCGAAATCTTCTCCGGTAAGGAGAGCTGCTGCATCGTTAAGCGGTGCTGCTAAAGCTTGTTGCATTACTTTTCCTAAGGCTATAAAAGGAGCTTTTAAAGCACCTACTACTTTCTTTACTGCAGCTGCTAGTGCTGCAAAGATACCTCCGCCGGATGCAGCTGCTTCTGCTTCTTTATTTTTTCCGCCAGTACCGCCTATGTTAGCTCCTCCACCTGCTCTTGCTCTAGCAATATCAATTTGTCTCTGCCGGGCTTCTTTTGACCTAAATAGGTCCATTATTCTTCCCCCGACAGTTCTTTGTTTGTTTATGTCTTTTATTAAAGCTCTTTCTGCATTTAACTGCATTATCTTCTTTTGTGCTGCTTGAGATTGCATCTCAATATATCCGCCTTCAGTTTTTAACAGGCTTGCTTGTGTTGCTTTTCTATTCCTTAGGCTATTTTCTAATTGTTTAGCAGCTCTGTTACCGGCTTGAGTCCCTTTGTTTCTTTCTGTCTGTATACTTTTTTCGAGCGCTTCAATATTTGCAGTAACAGCGGCGTAATCTCTGGCGTTTTGAGTTTGCTGTGCTGACAGTTTTGCAGAAAGCTTGTTATACACACTTGCTTCTTTCTCTGCTTTACTTACCTGTCTTTTTAAACTTAACAGGTTCTTTAACCTTAAAGCTTGTTCATCCAGGTACCGTACTTGTTCTCTAGCTTCTCTTTCTTGCGGTGTTAAGTTTGCCATACTGTATCTCTATAGAAATAAATAGGAGATCTACCGATTTTTTACTTTCGAGACATAGGTAGGCGTTTCAACTTTAGGTTTGATGTTTGGCTTGCTAATCTTGGGTTTATCGGCAGTTACAATTTGCTGTTCATTTCTTATTTCTTGCATCTTTTCTAAATGCTCAGTAATGAACCGGAGGTTTAACCTACGTTCGGATACGGGCATATCCATTACCTCGGACCAAGAGAAGCCTCCGCCGCCATGATAGGCAAGTTCGAAGACTTCTCGTTTATAAACCTGTCTGTACTCAACTCCCGGGAAAAAAAAATTCCGCCGTTAGCGGTAACATTTCTTCAACCTCTCTTCCCGAGGATAGGGTAAAGTTGACTGTTAGGTCAATATCAGGGGTAATTTTTCCAATATAGGCTCGTAGAGGGCCTGAATCTTTTGCAATTAAATAGTTATCCACAAAGTCTCTAACTGTTTTAGCTTCGTAGTCTCCATTCACGGATAATATCTGTCTTTTTAACCGTAAAGTAATTTCTCCGGCTACTAGATTAGCTTTTTTTAGTCCTTTAATCTCTGCTTCAATAGCTTTTTCATCAGCTATAGTAAGCAGTTTAAAAGTTACTACGTTTTTAGAGTGTGGTAATTCGAAAGTAAATTCATTCTTATTGTTATACAGTGAGTAGTCTACCTGCTTATTTTTAAGATCTTGAAGGTCTATTGTAACTACTTCCTTAGCTTCTGTCTCAGAATCTACATACTCAAACGAATAAGTAGATCCGTAAGCTAAAATCCGAGAAGCAATTAGTAAACCATTCCTGTCTCCCAGTAATAGATCTTCATATTTAATGGGAGATTTGATCAACGACTGTAACATTCTTTCAATGGCGATCCCTTGTTTTAACAGGTTTACATTGGTGAGAATGTCTTCTTCCCGGGCTGTCATATACTTCATTTCAACAGTACCGGAAGACAGTGGGTTGGTTAGGTCGTAAATTTTGCCTTGTGAAGGTAGTTCGATAACTTCTGTAGGGAATGAAAATTTTTCTGACATAATCTTAATTCATGTTATATATACATAAATATATAGAAAGTCAGTTTTTTTATTATTTTACCCTAAAAATATATCTGATAAAATCTAAACCCATGCTGAAAATATCACTGATGATTCCTGCTATCATAGCTACTAGGACAGTATAAGCGATTCCGAAAAATAACCAGCACCTGTAAAAACCTTCAGTACTATCTTTTACAACGCACCATACCGTAGCTGACACTAGGGATACGATTGTGATAGTCCCTAGTATTTGTAAAACTGTAGTAACTACGTAGAGTTCTAACCAAAAAACTCTAAGCAAGATTAACACTAAAATAACGATAGGCAAGGCAATTAAGAACGTACTTGTACTCATAACTATTAATTTTATGTCTAAAGATATGTGTTTTTCTATAAGCTCCAATAAAAAAGCCGTCTTTTTTTTAGACAGCTTGTTAACTTGTTGAGAATGAAGGTAGTATTAGTAGTTTAAAATACAGTAATCCATTCCAATTCCTACCTCAATAGTGATTGCCTCGGTATTAGACCAGTCGTAAGATCCGAAGTTTGCAGTCTTAACGAAAGCTCCTTTTATAATCCACTCCGACACCACGTCTCCTACTGGGCCTAGGATTGACAGGTTTAAATCTTTTTTGTAAAAATCTGAATATCCATCCCGACCGGTTACAGACTCGTGTGATAAACGAATCCACTCCATTACGGCTTGTTGCCCGGAGGGTGATATGGGGTTGTACAGGTTAAGGGTCATGTCTTGCCACTCCGCCTTACCTTTAATTTTACGGTATACGTTTATATGATCAAGCTTCACTTCTCCCAGGTTAACGTTAGGTGCAGTAGCACTTTTAATCATGAAAGAAGGAATGCCGTCGATATACATTATAAAACGGTTCTGAACTGTTGGTTCATACGCTGTAAACATTATTTCGTTGGGGTCTAATACAGGCATGTTGTTTCGATTTAATTAGTGTTGTATTTGCTGGTTTAAAAATAAATATGTAGTAGTTGATTTTTTGGTTATTCTACGCTAACTTTATATAATTATTACTACAAATGAACCTATAGTATGAAAGTAAGTATCTGTAAAACATGTGGTAAAGAGGTCGTGTCTAAGCGCTACAAGCCAAGAATCTACTGTTCTCGGGACTGTAGAAATAGTGACGGTGAGTTAAGGCAAAAGTCTATTGAATCCCAGAAAAAAACTTTTCAAGAGAAATACGGCGGACATCCTATGACCACTGCTGAAACTAAACAGAGGCATCAGGAGGTGATGTTGGATAGATACGGAGTTGCTCACAGCATGTCTAGCGAGGCTTTGCGACTAAAAGCTGCTGCGACTAAGTCTGAGAAGTATGGTGATGCGTCCTTTAACAACCTAGAAAAGCGGCGGGCTACTAAGTTGGAGCGGTACGGTAGTGTTACCTACAACGGTTGGCAGAAAAAAACTGCTGCAGCTTTTAGTAAAAAACTTCTTGAGTGGGATGATCTTGATATTGTTAGTTTTGACTTGGATTTGCCTATCAAAGATCAGAGAGTGCTGCTTAGGTGTAAAAAATGTGAAAGAGAGTGGGAAGCTTCCATTGACAATAACTACAAGCCCTCCTGCAAAGCTTGTTCCACTTCGTATGTACGTATTTCAAAAGGTCATCAGGAGATTCTCGATTTTCTAGGCACTCTAAACCTCAAAGGTGAGATTAAAGTCAACGACCGAACTGTCTTGTCGGGGGATGAACTAGACATTTACCTTCCCGCTTATAATTTGGCCATAGAATTTAACGGGATTTTTTTCCACAGCGACTCCTATTTAAGCAAAGACTATCATATCAAAAAAACCAGTAGGTGTTTGGCTAGAGGTATTCAGCTCATACACATATTTGATTACCTGTGGTGGAGTAAAAAAGAACTGGTGGTGTCCATGTTGAAGTCTAAATTAGGTATATTCGATACCAGGCTTTATGCAAGAAAATGTGAAATTAAAGTCGTGTCTCCCAAAACAAAAAAACATTTTCTAACTTGCAACCACCTTCAGGGAGATGCTAATAGCAGCGTCAACTTAGGCCTCTTTTCCGGGACTGAGTTGGTGTCTGTTTTGACTTTTGGTAAGTCTAGATTTGATAAAAAGATTCAGTGGGAGCTTATCAGGTTTGCTAGTAAGCAGGGTGTTCAGGTAGTGGGCGGTTTTAGCAAACTT
>ERZ869929.995-NODE-995-length-11679-cov-4.750172_pt1 | contig 11679 bp, 10 predicted proteins | sample MGYA00579312_ERZ869929 | MGnify/ENA primary metagenome ERZ869929 (study PRJEB32216, sample SAMN09231818) | wastewater metagenome | place: USA: Maryland | collected 2016-08-09 | study: EMG produced TPA metagenomics assembly of the PRJNA472060 data set (Reclaimed... | reverse complement strand
CATGAAGTAAAAAAATATGTACTTGACAAATACAGCTTAAGTCTTGAAAACTGCGTGTTTTTAACTGGAAATAAACACGAATCGAGTGAATATAAGCGTGTATACTATAATGCATTTGAAAAAACAATAAAGGCTGCCGGACAGCCATACGAGGTGTATAACAAAGCATACGAATTAATTTTTAACAAAGATCACATTAGAGAACACAAATTTATATGCTTGCAAAGAAGGCCAAAAATTCACAGAATTGCGTTGTATACTGAATTGTATCCACATCGTCATGAAGGCATATTAACTCTTGGACGTGGGGATTTTGGCACAGACCTTTATAATAATTTTTACAATACCGATCTTTTTGGAAATTTGTACCCGACTAGCAACAAAAAGTTTAAAAAACAAAATTTGTTGTCCACAATTCCAGCAGTGTATGATTTGGATGTATCTATTGAAAATCCAGTAACCGATGCTAATTCAGACAAGTTTTATCAATCTTATTTGCACGTTGTTTCGGAAAGTTTTTTTGAAAAATATGGACAAATGACGTTTTTTAGTGAAAAAGTGTTTAAGCCAGTAATCTATTTTCAACCGTTTGTTATGTTTAATCAATACAATACACTAAGGGAGTTTAGGTCTTTAGGGTTTGAAACTTTCCCAGACATAATTGACGAATCATATGATGAAATTGAAAATGATGAATTTAGGTTTTATAAAACAGTTTTAGCAGTCACTGATTTTATAAAAAATAACAAAAAAACAATGGCTAAAATTATGAAAAAGAAATTTCCAGTTTTTGCACATAATTATTTTAACTTATTAGCACGAGTAAATAACGAACAAGAAAAATTGAGAGCAGATTTAATTTTAAATTTGTATAATTAAAGGAAACATTATGAAAATTGGATTTATTGGACTTGGAAAACTGGGAAAAGCCTGTGCAGAAGTTGTATCAAAAAAGGGATTCGACGTAACTGGCTTTGACACAGCAGAAGTTAAAAGTGATTTTGTTACAGTTAAGTCATCTATACGTGAATGTGTGACTGAACGGGATCTTGTTTTTATAGCAGTTCCTACGCCACATAGTCCAGAATACGACGGTAGACATCCCACAGTGCATCTTCCTCCCAAAGACTTTGATTATTCAATAGTAAAATCTGTAATTGAAGAATCAGTAAAACATATGAATAAAAATCAAATGTTAATTTTAATTTCTACTGTACTTCCTGGTACAGTTCGTCGAGAGTTTTCTCAATTAATCAAAAATGTAAAATTTGTTTATAATCCGTATTTGATAGCCATGGGATCAGTAGAGTGGGATATGGTAAATCCAGAAATGGTTATAATAGGTACTGAGCACGGTGATACAACTGCTGAGTCGGCTGAATTAATTTCTTTTTATAATCAAATAATGGAAAACAACCCACAGTATCATGTGGGAACCTGGGATGAAGCAGAGTGTATCAAGATATTTTATAACACTTGGATTAGCACAAAAATTGGGTTATCAAATATGATACTTGATGTTGCTGAACGCCTTGGAAACATTAACGTGGACGTAGTTACCAATGCGCTGTCTACAGCAAAAATGCGCATAACAGGCCCTCAGTACATGAAGGCCGGCATGGGAGACGGGGGTGCTTGTCATCCAAGAGACAACATAGCACTCAGATATCTAGCAAAAGAGTTAAATTTGCAGTATGATCTTTTTGATGCAATAATGAATGCAAGAGAACAACAAGCAAAAAACTTGGCTGCTGAGTTAGTTAAACAATCACAAAAGTATAATTATCCCATATATATCCACGGAAAGGCATACAAACCAAAAGTTTCATATCTTGATGGAAGTTATAGTATACTTGTTGGAGATTATTGTAGGCTCCTAGGTGTAGATCCAATTTATATAGATCCACTAACTGGTGATAATTTTCAACCAGACGCCCCTGGTGTGTTTCTGTTAGCACATTCAGCCGCCACTACATACAAATATACTAGACAGAATGACTCTGATGTGCTATATTGTGATATACCAGATGACAGCGTTGTAGTAGATCCATGGAGAAATTACTACAACAGTAAATGCAAGGTAATTCATTACGGAAATACTCGACCTGATGTATGATATTTTTTTTATAAGTAAAAATTCAAATCATCCAGAATTTTTAAAATTAAAAGAACGTTTTATTTTTTTAAAATTGGCTTCAAGTTTTTTTGAAGCCAAGTCTCTATCTTTAACTGAGTTTTTTTGGATTATCTGGGATGACTTGATAGTCGATGATAATTTTGATTTTAAGTATGTTTCAGATAACTTGAATAAAGACCGTGTTCATGTTTTTTTAAATTCTGATTACTACGACGGTATAACCTTATTTCATAAAGAATTAGAGGTAAATCAAAAAGAAATAGATTCTAGAGTTTATAAAAATGCAAATTATGTTAATGTTGTAGCAAGTATTCCGCAACCTTTTGATATATTTGACATAGATTGTTACGATGATTATTTAAGTGCTTTAAAAAATTCAAAAACTGAATTATTTTGGATGACTAGCAAAAATATAGAATATGATGTAAACATTTTAAATAATTTTTATATTCCCCGCTATCATACAGATGAAAGAAATACAACTCATGCATTTGTTCACAACGTTGATGGACAAAAATTGTTTAATGGAGTTTTCTTGTTATCTGTTAAAAGTTTATTATCAAAAAAAGAAATAGAATCTAGGTATCCTTTAAAAAGAAAAGAACATTTTTTAAGTTTAAGCAAACCAGTAAAGTATGATATTTTTGAAGTAAACACATATGAAGATTATTTGTTTGCGTTAAACAATTCAAAAACTGAAATGTTTTGGGCGACTCACTCATCTCTGCAATTTTCTGATAATTTTGAATATATCTATTTTTCTCATGATAATGAATATGATAGAAAGCAAAATCATGCTTTTTTGCATGATAATGGCAAAACGTTAACCTATAATGGTGTTTTTTTATTCAGTAAACATTCACCAGTATCAAAGCGTGAAATTATTTATAGATCTTTAAATGATTTTAGAGAATGGGACATAATTGCAAGCGTTTCAAAAAGATATGATGTTTTTTATACAAAGACCTATGAGGATTACTTAACCGCATATCATACATCAAAAACTGAGTTATTTTGGATAATTCCAGACCATGTAACATTATTACCTGATTTTTCTTTTAATTTTTACGTCGATCTTGACGATGAGTATTCAAGAACTATAACTCACGTATTTCTAAATGGTGAATTTTATGATGGTGTAATGTTGTGCAGTAAGCATAGAAAATTAGCAAAAGCTGAGTATAATTTCAATTATATAGCAAATAAAAAAGAAATACCAATAAAGGCTTCTGTTCCCAAACCTTATGATGTAGTTTTTATATCATATGCCGAACCAAATGCGGATGAAAATTATCAAAAATTAAAAATTAAATGCCCTAACGCAAAACGGGTACATGGCGTAACTGGTATACATCAAGCGCACATAGAAGCTGCCAAATTGTGCAATACTAATATGTTTTGGGTAGTGGATGGTGATGCTCAAATAGTTGAAAATTTTAATTTTGACTATCAAGTTCCTCGATGGGACCATGACATGGTTCATGTATGGAGATCTATAAATCCAATAAATGATTTATCTTATGGATATGGTGGTATAAAACTTTTTCCAAGAACTCTTACGCTAGATATGGACATCACAAAACCAGATATGACAACCAGCATAAGTAAAAAATTTAAAGCAGTACATCAAATTTCTAATATTACTGCATTTAATACTGACCCCTTTAATACCTGGAAAAGTGCCTTTAGGGAATGTTGCAAGTTATCCAGCAAAGTAATTGATAGACAAAAATCTGATGAAACTCATAACCGGTTAGTGACGTGGTGTACACGAGGATCGGATCGACCTTATGGAAAATATGCAATTGATGGAGCCAAAATGGGATCGATTTATGGAACTAAAAATGCAAATAACTTAGATATGTTAAAAAAAATTAATGATTTTACATGGTTGAAAGAACAGTTTGATGCTAGAAACATATGAAATATTAGACAGATTTGAAATACTTTTTCCTACAAACTCAACATTGAGTGATCTTCGTAGGGCATATATTGACAAAGACATTTCTAGCATTTTTAGACTGTTACCCGATAAGGTATCCGGTGGTTTGGAAGATTTAAAAAAAGCAGTTCTTGATCAAAATTTGCACAGCATTTTCCGACTTATAGATGACGAAGACTTGAGAAAACTTGTATTGGAAAATAATACGTGGAAACTTTGGCCAGTTTTAAATAGATTTACGGCAACACAATTTATTCCAGCTTTTAAAAATTTGCACGTTGAAAATATAAAATATGACTCAGATTGTTTTAGCAGAGGGCAAATAGAAAGTAAAATTTGGATAATAGATGAATTAAAAAAACTTAATTTAGATTTAGGTACAGTTTTTTTGTGTGCTGGATGGTATGCAACTTTGTCTGTTATGTTATTTGAAAATAACATAAAAGTCGATAAAATTAGAAGCTTTGATATAGACACCACAACTGTTGAGATAGCAGAAATTTTTAATAAACCATGGTATATGAATAACTGGCGATTTAAAGCAATAGCTGATGATATTTTAAATATAAATTATGAAAAACATACCTGGCAATGTTGGAGTAATTCAAATAACAGAATGAGTTATCCTATAACTGATATACCAGACACTATAATTAATACAAGTTGTGAACATATTAATAAATTTGCAGACTGGTACGACAAAATTCCAAATGGAAAAGTAGTCATTTTACAGGGAAATAATTACTATGAAATTCCCGAGCATACGAATTGTTCAAAAGATATAAAAGAATTTAGTGATAAAGCCCCAATGACTACGACACTTTTTGAGGGTGAACTAAAACTTCCAAAATATAAAAGATTTATGAAAATAGGGATAAAGTAAATATGGATATAAGCTTTTTGTCTACTAGAGAACTTCAAAAAGAAAGTGCAAGAGCATTGGGTACGATGCAGGCAACAAATAATAATATCTGGCAATTTAATAAACAAGCGCACCATGATAGTCAAAATTGGTATCGTGCAGTAATTTCTTGGTATGTTGAAACATATGGTGATCTTCCTAGTAAAATTGGTCCGGGAAAAGACATAAAATTAATAATGGATAATTAATGTACAAATACGAAGATATAAAAATAATTCATTTGGAAAATACACAGAATTGTCAAGCAAGTTGTCCGATGTGTGATAGAAATCAAAATGGCGGAGCTCTAAATCCTCATATTGATTTAAGCGAACTTAGTATTGATGATGTAAAAGCAATATTTGAACCCAGTTTTATCTCACAACTCACTACGATGTACATGTGTGGAAATTACGGTGATCCAATTGTTGCCCGAGACACACTAAAGATTTTTGAATACTTTAGAGAACACAACCCCAAAATGTGGCTTAGTATGAATACAAACGCCGGAGCACGAGATCAAGAATGGTGGGGTGAACTTGCTAAAGTTTTAGGACGAAACGGTACAGTCATTTTTAGTGTAGATGGTCTTGAAGATACAAATCACATATATCGACAGGGCGTAAGTTGGGCAGCGGTAGAAAGATCTATGAGATCCTTTATCTCAGCCGGTGGTCGCGCTCGCTGGGATTTTCTTATTTTTGAACACAACCAGCATCAGGTTGAACAAGCAGAACAGTTTGCAAAGTCTTTGGGATTTGAAAAATTTGTTGCTAAAAAAACTGGTAGATTTGTCACTACAGACACTAAACCAAAAGAGTCCCACCAGGCAGTAAATCGTAAAGGACAGGAAACAGCCGAATTAAAAAAACCGGATTCAAAATATCAAAATTCTGCACTTAAAAAGCAAGACACTATATTGACCAAGTATGGTAGTATGGATAATTATTATGATGTAGTCCCTATTAATTGTAAAGTAAAAGATCAAGGAAATCTTTTTATTACAGCCGAGGGACTTGCAATGCCCTGCTGTTGGACAGCTGGTAGGATGTACAAGTGGTGGCATGCTGACCCCCGTGTGGAACAAATATGGAATTTTATTGACAATGCTGGTGGAAAAGACGCTATTAATGCAAAAAAGAATGGATTAAAAAAGGTATTTGAAACTGGTATCTTTGATGATATTGAAAAAAGCTGGAGCGTAAAAGGCTGTAACAATGGAAAATTGAAAGTTTGTGCTATGAAGTGTGGTTTAGAATTTGACCCCTTTGGAGAACAGTTCAAATGAGTACTGATTTAAAAAATTTAAAATTAGAACGAGCTGTTATAGAAGTATTCGGCGGCTGCAATTATGCTTGCAAAATGTGTCCACAGGGTACTGAAGAGGGAAGAGAACAGCATTTTCTTAAAAAGATGCCACTAAAACGATTTGAAAATATTTTAGATCAAATTACTCCAAAGTACGGCTATCCTGTTATTAATCTTGAAGGTTCAGGAGAACCCACTATGGCAAAAGATTTGCCCTTGTATATCGAAGCATGTACTCGACGTGGTCTTAGATCTTTTATATATTGCAATGGTGCTAGATTTAAGGACCAATACATGCGGGATTGCATTGATGCTGGGCTTTCTTTAATAAGATTTTCTGTAATTGGCTATGATGCTGCACATTACCTTGAATGGATGAAAGTTGATAATTGGGATCTTATATACAATAATGCAACAGAAGCGTTAGCTTATCAACAAGCAACACATGCAAATTGCAGTATAGAAAGCTATCATTTAATTTTAGATCCAGAAAATACTGAGTGGGAAGTACAACAATATCGTAATAACTTTATAGAGCCAATTGGGTTAAAATCTTATATTTGGAAAATGCATAATTGGAGTGGAAACTATACACCGGGGTATGGCAGGAATGGAGTTAAGCGCACATGCGGAAGACCACTTTCTCCAGAAATAACAGTGCGGGCGGGTGGTATTAATGGAAACTCAGCGGCAGTTACGCCCTGTTGTCAAGTGTTAGGGCCACCATCAGAAAGTAAAAGTGTTCCAGGACATTTTTCTAACCAAACATTTGAAGAAATTTGGGAAGGTGAAAAGTATAATTTTCTTAGAAAAAATCACACTAATGGTACATTTGACAACATAGATTATTGTAAGGATTGTGATTTTTTAATTGGCGACCCAGAAGTTTTAGTTTGGTCAAATGACCCAAATGCTAGGCCAGGAAGACCATTGGGAACATCATTGGGGTTTAATTCATGAGTGAACCAAAAAATATACTTGTAACATCAAATGATCAATTTAACGATTTAATTTTTGATTTTGATTTAAATTATAAAACTAAAACGTATTATTGTGAGTTAACATTAAAACAAATATGGGACAATTTTATGGTTAAAACACGTCCTAATGATAGATGGTTTGCAAATAGTATAGAAGATTATATAGACGAGATTGTTAAACAAAAAGCAATACCGTTATTTAAAAACAAGGATACTGTTTGGAGTAATGACACCGGAATTGATCACGGTGGAATAGGAAAATTAAATAGTGTTTATTTGATGAAAAAAGACTTATTAAATAACGTTAATTTTAAATATCCAATTTCAATTACTGCATTTGATAAAACATCTTTTGTAATACATCCTGGTGGAACGCGAATGATGTTTGGTAATGTATACTTAAAAACTATAACAGTTATTATTACAGATTATGCTGATATAATAAAACAGTATCCACATTTAAATTTTTATTCATACGAGTTAATTAATTATGATTTTTCAATAAATCCTCTGTTGCACGTTGAGGTTCCGTCAGATTATAAGTATTGCCCGTCTGCATTTGACAAAGCACTAAATCCAGATTTATATGATAATTGCGGTAATAAAGTAAATTCAAATAATCGCAAAGTGGTTTACATTAAAGAAATCGTTGATTACAATATAAATCTTTCCGAACACTCGTATCATAGGCCCGGCACAATAAACCCTCCTCGAAAGTTTTCTTTAAAAAATAATGAAATATATGTAGATGATATGTTGGTTCATATAAAAGAAAACGAAAAATGGAAAATTGCGTTTTAGTTATAATTTCATATTTTAAAATAAACATCAAAAATTATTAATAAATATTATATGAGTAGTAAATCACAAAAAATTTCTGAAACGTTTTGTATATTGCCTTGGGTACATTTAAGTACTAGGCCAGACGGTAGCATGAGAGTTTGCTGCACTGCTAATGCAAGCAGTGTGGGACCGACAAACGATAAAATCCACGGTGGGCAAGTTGGAATACTAAAAACTGAAGACGGAAAACCAAGTAATCTTAATGTAAGTGACTTTTTAAGTAGCTGGAATAGTACTTATATGAAAAATGTAAGACTTCAAATGTTAAATGGTGAAAAGCCGGCTAGCTGTTTAAAATGTTACAAAGAAGAAGCTGCCGGTCATAATAGTAAAAGAATGTGGGAAACTGCATATTGGAGTCAGCGTGTTGATGTTGATACTCTTATTAAAAATACAAATATTGATGGATCAGTTCCTCCCAATCTAGCATACATTGATTTGAGATTTGGAACAAAATGCCAACTTGCGTGTGTCATGTGTAGCCCACATGATAGCAGTGGTTGGATTAAAGACTGGAAAGCCATGTTCCCAGCAGTTAAAAACGAATCTTTAAAAGAAACCATGCAATGGGAAAACAAGGGAAGCAGTAACGGAAGCAGTTATAATTGGCATAAACAAAATCCAACTTTTTGGAAACAGTTTTATGAACAAATTCCAAATATGCAGCAAATATACTTTGCTGGGGGAGAAAGCTTAATTATTGAAGAACATTATGAAATTCTTGAGGAATGTATCAGACAAGGTTATGCAAAAAATCTAGAACTCAGATACAATTCAAATGGAGTAGAATGGAGAGAAGACCTGTTTGATCTTTGGCGAGAATTTAAATTAGTTCGATTCCATTATAGTGTTGACGACATACTTGAGAGAAACGAGTATATACGGTATCCAAGTAAATGGGAGCGTACGGCGGAAGTTTTTCATATATTAGATACTAAAACATCTGATAATGTTGAAGTCACCGTTGCGTGTGCAGTTCAAGCACTCAACATATATTACATACCTGATTTTATTAAGTGGAAATTGGAGCAAAAATTTAAAAAAATAAACATGTGGCCATTTGGTGCTGGTGGGATTAACTATCACTTTGTGTATCATCCCCCGCATCTTAACGTTAAAGTTTTGCCAAAAACTTTTAAAGAACAAGTTAAGCGAAAATATGAAGATTTTATTCCATGGTGGGAAGCCAATTGGGAATTGGGAATACCTGAATGGTACAAAGGAAAAGTTTCATTTGATGAATGGAAAGACGCTAGTTATGGAATAAAAAGGCTTTATGGAATGTTGCAATTTATGGACAGTGAAGATTGGAGCGTTAGATTGCCTGAACTAAGAGAATTTTTAACGTTATGTGATAATCAAAGAAATTCTAATTGGAAAACGATTTTTGTTGAAATGAAAGATATATTTAATGAAACACATAACTGAAAAATGGATGCAAAAAAAGTTTGCTGATTTGAATATACTGCCTGACGTTGCTATAGATGTTGGTGTAAACATTGTACAATATTTGTACTTTTACTCAACCTTTGTTAATACAGTAATAGGATTTGAGCCTAATAAATCTTGTTATGAACTTATAAAAAAGTCACTTAATGAAAAAAATATATCTTCAAACAAGATTGTTATCTATCCAGATGCCCTTACTAATTTTAACGGAACTGGAATTTTTTATATAAATTTAAAGGACAGTTGTTATTCAGTGGGAAATTACGATCAAGTTAAAATTCACAATGATAACGGGCTGTTTAATGAATTAGATTGGAAAACAGATACTGTTAGTTATAAAACTTTGGATTCATTTAAAAATCAATTACAAGGAAGAAAATTGGATATTTTAAAAATAGATACAGAATTTAACGATTTAGACGTTATAGAAGGCGGGCATGATGTTATACAAACTCATCGTCCTATAATAGATCTTGAACACATACCAAAAGATTTTAAAAATGTAAAATCAGAATTTGATTTTTTGTTTGACTTAAATTACAAAAAAATTGAAACTTTAGTAAAAGAAAATGTATTGCTTGTTCCGGGTGAAATGTTATGAGTTTTTGTGCAATTAATGATAAAAATGAAAATCAGTTAATGGTTATTTGGGACTTGGGTCGAAAATGCACTTATTCTTGTAGCTATTGTCCACCACATCGTAAAAATAATTGGAGTCCAGTTGCTAGCTTGGATGAACTTATTAAAACAGCAGATTCACTAGATCGATACGCCAACATATATAATAAGTATAGACAAACCCCATTTAGAACTGCTTGTAGTTTTACTGGTGGGGAACCAACAGTAAATCCTGCATTTTTTGATTTTTTAATATATTTGCAACAAAATTACCCGCATTGGAAGAGAACATTAACTACCAACGGATTTTACACTGAAAGAAAGCTGCGTTTAGTAATGAGTAACACACAGTTTACTACGCTAAGTTATCATTGTGAATCCACTGATGAGCAGAAAAAAAGAGTCAGGGATAACATAAAAATAATGCATGATGAAAAATACGGCTTTAAAGTAAATGTAATGTTTCATGAAAATGAGCAATATTTTCGTGAATGTGTTGAACTTTGTGAATGGTTTGATGAAATTGGAGTGCAATATACTCCTAGAATAATCGGTGATGAGGGTACAGTAAAGCGTGGCATACAGGACAAAACTGTTCACACATATACTGAAGAACAAATTGCATGGTTTAAAAATTATTGGAATTTAAAGAAAGAAAAAAAGAAAGAAATAAAAATTCCACCTCCTAGTAATACACTTAATCTAGAAACAGTTCAACCAGAAAAAAAGATTGTAGGACAAAGTATCGGAAGACCCTGTTGTGGTGGACGAAATCTTGAAATATATGAAAACAATACCTGGGAACCGACAAAATTTGTAACCAATAATAATTTCCAAGGATGGAGTTGTATGGTCAATTGGTATTTTTTGTATATACATCAAGAAATAAACAAAATATGGCATCACCAAACTTGTCAAGTAAATCTTGAAGGAAAAGTATCTCCAATTTCTACTGTTGAAGGTTTTGATCAATATTGTGACCGGTTAGAAGCTACCATAGATGAAACAGGATCAATTCCGTTTATTAGATGTCCAAAAACTTACTGTGGGTGTGGGCTTTGCGCACCCAAAGCTAAAACAGATGAAATGGCTGAGTTATTATTTCGTAGTCATACCACAAACATAACTCCAAAGTTTATAGAACAACAAACAGAAACATATTCTGGATCTTTAAAAGATCTAGTATATGAGCATGATAGGAAAAATGGTAATGAAACTATATGATCAAATAACTAATCAATCAATTGATTTTTTTATTCCTGAAAATTACAAAAAGATTGCAGTCAATTGCAGCGGTGGTGCTGATAGTAGTATTTTGTTATTTCTTGTTGTGGATTTTTTAAAACAACACAATAGGGATGATTCAAAAATAACAGTTTTGACCTGTGCGAATGATTTTAAAAGTAGATGGAATGCAAGAAAAGCTGCTGATGTCATCAATTTTATAATTGAACATACAAAAACATCATTTATAGATCTTCATATTTCTTATTATAGAGAT
>ERZ869929.994-NODE-994-length-11682-cov-9.497033_pt1 | contig 11682 bp, 20 predicted proteins | sample MGYA00579312_ERZ869929 | MGnify/ENA primary metagenome ERZ869929 (study PRJEB32216, sample SAMN09231818) | wastewater metagenome | place: USA: Maryland | collected 2016-08-09 | study: EMG produced TPA metagenomics assembly of the PRJNA472060 data set (Reclaimed... | reverse complement strand
CGAACATCGAACACACACAGCTCGCCCTACAGGGCCACCTCATCGCCGATCTGCGCCGCGAGGTTGATGAGCTACGCATCGAGCAGTGCGACCAAGCCGAGAGCCAACGCTTTTGCATCGACGCCATCGTGCAGCGACTGGATAAGTTGGAAGCCGCTGGCCGCCCGGACAAGATCAACCGCTTGATCGTCCAGGACGCCGCCACCGAGGGCGACTCGCTGGTGGAGCGGGTGGGCGCCGCGATCAGTCAACCTGGAGCGCCCTATCCCTTTTGGCACCACGACGCCCGCGCCGCGATCCGCGCCGTCGCTGCCTGGCTGCGCACGGAGACAGACCTCACCCACGGCCCACGCGCTGCCGAGTGGCTGGAGCAGGAGGTGCAGCGCCATGGCTGACATCAAGCTCTACAAACTCATCAAGACCGCATTTGCGGCGCTAAGCGACTTCGACAGCTTCGGCAAGCCCGAGCACTTCATCGAAGTTTCGCTGTGGCGCAACGGCGAGGGTTTCGATGTGACGCTCAATGCCAGCGGTGAACAGAGGTTCTGCCTCACCTGGGGGCAATTCAAGGCCCTAAAGAAACTCATCAAGGAGCTAGATCGCCATGGCTAAGCAACACTCAGTCACGCCACCACCAGAGTTAGTACGCGAGTGGTGTGAGCAACTCTTTGGTTGCCCTGATGAACCTGAAAGATGAAACTTGCTGGTGGTGGAGCAGGTACATCGCCGGATGGTGTCGTTGCGACGCCAAGTATTCAGACGAGGTTCAGCCGGAATGGACCCACTGGCTTCCCTACTACGCCCTGCCCCTACCCCCATCTCAATGAGGTTGGCCGGTGGACGGTCCTCTCGCGGTGCCGCCCTCACCGCTACCGGCCGCAGCGGATTGGATGCCGTTTTTGAAACAGCATCTTGAACGTATCAGATCAGCGCCACTCAGGGAGGGCCCACGCCCTCCCTTTTTTCATGGCGAGACGGTGCATCACCCGTCGTCACTCCGGCGACTCAATGAGATCAGCGTCGTCAGCAGTCCCATCAACACGGCCACCGTTTCACCCCGCACGTTGCCGCAGCTGGTACTCCACAGTTCCACGCCTGGTTCGCCACTGCGTACCACGGGCATTGAACGTGGCCCAATCCAGAACACGCACGCCAGCCACTGAGCCACCGCCAGAGCCGCGATCACCCCGGCTACCGCCATGATCGAGCGAGACAGCCACGGCGGCATCGCTACCCCTCCAGCACCTCAACGACCTGGAGCAGCAGGGGCAGCGCCTGGCGTTGCGTCCGGCTGATCTCCAGCACCACGCGAGGGCCTTGGATCCCGCAGCTCACGTCCGCTACCCCGGGCTGATGAAGCAGAAACTCGCGGTACCAGTAGGCCATGGCGATCTGCTCTCTCCAGCTCGGCTCCACAGGTCCGCCTTCTTGTTTCAATCTAGGTCGCTCACCTCGTGCTCCCTGGCACGGCTCCTTAGGTTGCGCTCGCCCAGCTCCGTGAGCCATGCGTCGTCGTGCCGTCTTGATCCGCATTTCCACCGGTGAGCCCATTGATGCCGGCTGGACTCCCACCATTGACGAGGGTGAACTTCAGGAGGGGAACGCCCGCATGCAAGGGAACCACCTGGACATGCGCTGGGTTTGGGCTGATACTCTGTGCGCCCTCGGCGGAGCTCTCACCATGAGCGCCGTAGCGCAATCCCATGCTGCAGTTCAACTCCTCACTGCTGGCTCTGGCAGCTGAGTTCACCGGAACCTACGCCCCCTACCAGGCCATCCGCGTCGAACCGCTGCCTGGAGGGGGCATCGTTGTGGCCTCCACCAACAAGGGGCACATTGCATTCGTCGGCCACGACCCGCAAGGCACTGGCGATGAGGCCCGCACCCTGCTGCCCACGGCTGAATTGATCCGCGCCGCCAAGGGCATCAAGACCGCTGAGCGCTACATCACCATTGATGGCGCCACCGCCCAGGTCACCACACGTCGCAAGACCACCAGCCAGACCAGCGAATTCCCGATCGCCGATGCCACCTCGGAGTTCCCGCCCCTGGCTGCCGTGATGCAGGCCGCCGTCGATCACTGGTCTGTCTCACCGCGTCTCAATGAGACAGCTGGTCGTTACGACGCGTCCCTCTTGGACAAAGCGATCCGAGCAGCAGCAGGGGGCGGGGCTTCCATCGTGCTCTCTGCATTCGATGGTGGTCCGCTGCGACTCCAGCTGGAGGAGCTGGATGCCGTGATCCTTCTGATGCCCCAGACCGCCCAGCCCATTCCGGCCATTCCCCAGTGGCTCTGTCGCTACGCACGCCCTGAGACACAAGAGACTCAGCGAGTGCCGTAGCGCTCGTGTTGCGCGGCCCACCGCCCGCCCTACATTGCTGCGGCCCACCTACCACAACCCATGGCATTTGCCGTTGTGGTCGCAGCACTGGCCGCACCTCCGGTTCCGGCAACCGCTGATGGCGTCGAGATCCTCGAAGCCGTTGGCGCTCTGCCATCCCAGGAACCCATCGAGGTGTTGCTTCGCGTCAGGCGTGACGCGTCGGTTGCGACTCCTTTTGCCGAGAAACAAGCCGGGCAGCTCATCGTCGTCTGCGGTGACCTCCGCCTGGATGCCAGCGGTGATCGACCGATCATCCTGGCTCGCTCCCTCTGCAATGCCGCCCCAGATCAGTTCCTCAACGAAGTCTCGCTGGTCGGACGCATTGCCGGTGATGCCAAGCAGACCTCCAGCGGCAAGTCCGCCTCCAGGTCCTTGGCCATCAACCGCTACGTCCAGAAGGAGGAGACCACCGACTGGTACCGCCTCCGGGGCTACGGCTACACCATGCAGCGCCTCATCGATGCACCCAAGGGTGCCCTCGTTGAGGTGACCGGCGCTTTCGAGCAACGCACCTCACAGAGCGGCGGCACCTACATCGAAATCAAAGCCCGCACCATCCGCGTCCACGGCAAGAGCAAGCGCAACGCAGAGCAGCAGGGGCAGGCCCCCGCAAGCAGCAGCGCCGCCGGCTACAGCCACGCCGACTTCATGGGCGAACCCAACGACGACATGCCATCCGACTGGAGCTGAACACCATGGGATTCCTTCCTTCTGACTACCTCCCCGCCACCGGCTCCGAAAGCAAGACGCCCAACGACAAGTACCTGGAAACTCGCCACCTCAAGGAGGACGGCGAATCGGTGACCCTCCGCCCCTGCGGCACGTTTGACAGTGGACACGTCATCGCGGGCTGGTACTACTTCACCATGGAGGGCCAGCCCCGCCGGTTCCGCGTATATCCCAAGGACTACGAGAGCGACATCGGGCTGACCTACGCCGGCAAGACCCAAGGCACCGGCGAGAAGGACAAGCCCAAGTACTTCCTCTCGTTCGTGGCTCTCTGCAAGGAGCGGGACGATTTCGTGATTGTCACCTTCGACAAGAAGGGGCTCCGCGAGCAGTTCGAAGAGATCCTCTCCATAGAGGACTACAGCCAGGTCGAATCCGGCATGGGCAACTTCTTCCTCACCCTCAAGCGCAAGGGCGCCGGTCTGGACACAGCTTGGAGGCTGACTCCCACCCTCAAGGCACCCACTCGCGCTGACGAGAAGCGTTGGCTCGACGTGAAGGACAGGATCTGGGTTCCCGCTCTCTACGACGGGGCTGATCCGTTCGCCGGCAAGCCCAGTGATGGACGCCCCGAGGGCCTGCCGCCCACGCACCGGGATCCCGAAACCGGCGCTGACACCGAGGTAGCCGTTGCCGCCATGCCTGCTGCTGGCTGGTAGCTCACCGAGATCATCCCCCCCCCCCCCCCCCCCCAGGGCAACCCTTCGCCGTAGAACTTCACCTCGAGTTCTACGGCTTTTTCACGCCTGATTCCATGAATTCCCGCGGAAACGGAAGACATTCTGTAAAGTCCGCTCATTCGGGAGCAGCAGGTGGTCGCGTCATCTCTTCCGCGAGGGACGCGATCCACGGTGGGCTCACTGTGCGATTCACTGTGGCCTCGCGCATCAGGAATCGCACCACCGAGGGATGGCCAACAAACACTTGATGCGCCATCGCTCGACAGATTTCCAGCAGGGCTTCTCGATCCGCTGCCTCCAGCGTTTTGAGGAAACGACCCAAGCGCACCTGATCTCCAACACTGGGCTCCAGGTGCCCAATACTCTGCTGCTCCGGATGCAAATCCGAATGGTTGTACGCCATCACGGAATCCCTTTTGCAAAGCGTATCCACCATGTCAACGCTGACTCTCTCGGCTACCGCCATCGAGAAAGCCGCTTTCAAGATCCGCACACGACTCGAACTCAAGCGAGAACGAGGAGAGCGCTTTGTGGTCACTGAGACCGGCCCCCTCTACGCCATGGAGCTCAGTGGCGACGTGGCGCTCAACCATGAGGCCCTGCGCTACCTGCGGGACACGGGCCGCCTGCCCTGGTATCGCTACATTGAGGAGCAGCGCCTCCTCCTTGCATCACTCTCCTGAGGTTCAGTCCGTGAGGCAGCAGGGCATCACCAGCGGCCTTGCTGCCGCCACCACCAGGCGGGACGTGCAGCTCCTCCTGGAGCGCTACGGCTACGACACCGTGGCGGCCTCCTGGACGCAGATCCCTCCGGTTCAGCGCGCCGCTCTCTCACTCGTCAAAACCTTTGATGGCTGCATCATTCACGACGACGATGGCCCAAGCGACCCAGCTGAACCCCCAGGACACGCAGCTCCAGATGTGGACCCAGCTGCTGAGCACCCTTGAGGGAACCAACAGCCTGCTTTCTCAGCTCGCCCGGCAGAACACCACCATGACCAAGGAGCTCCAGCAGCTCCGCGAACTGGTACATGGATTCACCTCGGGCGGTGCCTGCTTCTCGGCCTATCAGTCCGATCCGCTCACCACGGCGTACCTCTCGGTGATCGGCCCCCTGCTGGCCGGCCAGTTGGCCCAACGCGGCGGCAATCTCGATGAGCTGACCAAGGGTGCCGTCCTCATGGCCCGGCAACTCCTCGAGGAGCTCGCCGCCTACCGCTCCACCCAGGGCGCCATGGATTACATCGAGGAGCAATTCCATGCCATCCACGATCCCTGGAACGGGCCCGACGCTCCCCCTGCTGCAGCCCAGCGCTGAACGACCGTGACGCAGCCCTTCCTGCCGCAGAACCTCTACCGCCTGTGGCGCTCCTACATGGAAGCACCCACCGAGAAGCGGCAGCAGGAGCTCCATGAGGCCGTTGCTTCTGTGGGTTACGGCATCTTCCATGTCCAGGCCGATGGGGGCCATTGGCGACTCCACGTCTCAGGGACACCGCCGATCCTGATGGTCTCCAACCAGCGCTGAGCGATTCGGTATACACCTCGACAGCCAGCGCCACGCCGCTACACTGAACACGGAGCGTCGGCTCTTGTCATTGGTTGATTGCAAGTGGGTAACGGGCCCCCGGGGCTGCAACTCCGGGGGTTTTCTTTTGCCACACAGCAGCAGGAGGCTCGCTACATTTCTGGGTGGAGCACATCTCTGCCAAGAGATGCCAATCGGACACCACACCCCTGAGTCATGCTCCGGCTCGGGGGTTTTCTTTTTGGGTCGACGCCTGTAGCCCAGATCCGGCGAGAGCCCCGTCCCAATCAGTGATCTCGTGCTGAGATTGCTGGGTCCAGTAGTGTGCAATCAGCTGCTGCCCTGCCGTGGCACTCGCAACACGTTTCTCACTCAATGGCGAGCGCTTCTACAGGCCAGCCACCAATCCAGAGATTGCGCTTCCATCGGTCACCACCATCCTGGGAAAGACTGCATCCGAGCATTCCAAGAAGGCCCTGCTCTCGTGGGCTGCCAAAAACCCGGGCGCTCGGGAGGCAGCAGCAGAGCGAGGCAGTGCTATTCACGCCGCCTGCGAGGCCCACATCCGTGGCCAACGCGTCCAGATCCCCGAGGAGTACCGCCCCTTCTGGCGCGGACTGGCCGAGCAGCTCGATCGCTTTGATTCGTTCCTCTGGTCAGAACGCCCCCTGCTGCCCCAGTGGCGCAACGTCGTTGGCGAGGACGGCATCGCCAGGATCTGGAGCATGAAGCACGGCTATGCCGGCGTGCCGGATCTCATCGGCGTCCGCAATGGGGTCGTCATCATGGGCGACTTCAAGACCTCCAACGGCCCCTACTCCCGCTGGTTCCCCAAGGGCGAGAACAGGAAGCTCTTCACAGGATGGTCCAAGTACAAGAAGTGCGCCGAGCAGCTCGCCGCCTACGCCCTGGCAGCAGAGGAGACCCTGGGGATCCATGTCGACTGCGCCCAGATCCTGGTCTCCACTCCGGAGATCTCCCAGTCGTTCTTGATCCACGGGGATGAGCTCCTCAAGCACCGCACCTCCTGGCTGCAGAAGGTTCGTCGCTACTACGAGATAAAGGCCGAGGAACAGGAGCAGCAGGCAGAGCTCGATGCCCTGGCGGGCCCCTGCATCACGGTCACCGCCGTGGCGGCGTGAGTGCTACAGTCGACATCGAGATTGAATCACAGGGCGGCCCCGGACAACGGGCCGCTTTTTTGTGGGCCTACTCAGCGTCCTCTTCCCTGGACCTACGGCGATCGACGCGCCCCAGCTCCAGGGCCGTCACCCTGGAATCCAGGTGCTCCACCTTGCGGTACAGCCGTCCGTACTGGGTGGTGGACTCGGTGAGCTGCGCACTGAGGCGGCTATCTAGGGATTGCACCTGGGCCCGCAGCATCAACACCGCATCACGCGTTTCCCCGCTGCGCCTGGCGGCGGACATCGCAGCGGCGGACCCGGCGGAGATCACCGCTGCTGCTGCTGCTGCTGCAATGGTCTCTACCATGACCAGCGCCATGCGACGGAATCAATCTAGCGATTTCACCGCAAATCGCGTTGCTCACGATGAATCATCGGGAGAAATAGGGCTGCAGAGAGTTCAAGAACAGGGAGCAGCAGGGGAGTTACGGGACCTTGCTTGCTGCCGCATGGCCCTCTTGATAGGCAAGCTCGATCAGCTCCCTGGTGTCAATCCGGCAGTCCCGGTACTCCACGCCCAGCGCTTGCACCAGCTCTGGCGGTGGTGTGACCTCGGAGCTTGGCTCCACGCGAGGAGCGGCAGGGGGCTCGGCGGGAGACGGCGCATTGGGGCGTGAATTGTTGACCTCTTCCAGCGCAACCAGTCGCTTGTGGTGGTCCTGCGCAAACACCTGGAGGACCCGGCCTTCCGCCTCGAGCTGGTTGATGCGGAGATGAATCTCTCCAATCTTTTGCACCACCTCCTGCATGGTGTCACCAAGGCCCGGTTCGCTCATCACAGGTGTTGCCAACGCCGAAAAGGTGTCCGGCCTGCTGGGCAGGCGCAACAGGGAGCAGCAGGGGGCAGGTATTGCTCGGCGGGGGCGAGCCGCCAATACGTGGCAGGTATCGCGTGAACCACCAATACCCCAGCACAAAGCCCCCGGTTTCCCGAGGGCGATGGCGCGAGAAGCCGGGGACACTACTGGGGCCCCACCACCCACGCCTCATCCACATCCGGCGTGGCGGGATCATCAGCGCGGAATGTGCCGTCTTCGTTGCGGGCGCGGATCGGATCGGGCTGTCGGGCCTGCAGGCGTTCAGCAGCTTGGCGCCGCAGGTCTTCACGTTTCTGCGCTGCGCGGATGTAGGCGTTGGTCATGCCGCAATCTCCTCCAGAACATCAGTCGGCGGCGCCTGGGTTGGGCCACCAAAGAACACGCGGGCGGGGGTGTTCACCACCACGAGGTACTCGTCCCATGCCTCGGGGGCTAGGCCTACCGCATTGCAGTGGTATCCGTCTAGTGCAACAGGAGTAGCGATCACTTCTCCGGTGTCCGGGTCCCATTCGCCCCCTTCAAAGATGGTACCCAAAACATCGATGCAGAAATTATGGCCATCTGTAATCAACCTCTTGCCGCCGTCCTCGTCGACAAGTACCAAGCCCTCCGCCTCAGCGAGGCTCATAAAGGTGTCGCGGTCTGGGAATCGATAGCAATACATCGTTGATCCTCCTTAAGCGGTGGTGGCGTGATGCGCATACTCGCCATGCAGGCGCTCGCGGAGCACCCTCACGGCTTCAGCGCATTCCTCTTTACTGTCAAAAACGCCTGCAGTGTATGCCTTGCCCCGGAAGCCCACTTGCCCTCTCCAAGCTTGAGCGTCTTTATACCAAGAGACCCCCTTTATGCCCGACTTATTATTTGGTCGTAGACCAGTGTTAAAAAGCTGCTGGCCCTTGGTGGCCGGTCGCAGGTTCTCAATTCGATTGTCACTGCGGTCACGATTGATATGATCGATTGTTTCCGCTGGAGCGTTGCCGTGCATGACCCATATCAGGCGATGTGCCAGGTATATGCGCCCTTTAAAAGAAACTCGAACGTAGCCGTGTCGGAACGTCCCCGCCTCTGTCCCGGCTTTGATGTGATTGCCGCGATCTTTTCTCCAGTACAGGACGCCATCCCTATAGATAAAAGCGGCGTCTAGGTCTTCCTTGCTTGGAACGTAGCCTGGGGTCTTTGTGACTGCAGAATCTATTGCCCGCTTAAATGCTCTGATTTTGGCCGCCCTTGCCTTGCTCTTGAGTTTCGCCTCAGCAAGTTCTTCCTTGGTATAAAGCTTGGTGCATTCAAGGTTGGCTGCGGCGTTGTTGCTCGGGTTTCCGTCTATGTGTCGCACCTTATACCCTGCTGGACACGGCGCAGAAAACGCTGCGAAGACAAGATCATGAACATACACATATTTTGATTCTCCGTGCGCTTGGAGCTTTACGCGCAAGTGGCCGTGCCGACCGATTGTCTCAGGACACAGCACAACACCCTTCTTCAGGAAATCGCCCTTTCCACCGGGCCTGCTGCAGATGCGGTCTAGACTTTTTACTCGGCCTTGGTCTGACACCATGTAGCTTCCCTCCCATCCGGGGACAGGGAGCCACACTTCATCGACAAAACCCTCTGCGGGTTGATAAGCTTCCGCCATCGGCTCATTCCTGGTGAGTTGGTCATGGCTGGGCAGTTCGCGCTGCGCCAGCCTCCTAATTCTATCGCAAAATAGTCTGATCATTGCGCGGCACCTCCATCCACCGCGAAGCCGTGGCCTCCGGTGATCAGCTCATCGTCATCGTTGGTCAGGCCCTCGGCTGCAGCGAGGCTGCGGAACTGTTGGCGGGTGGGGAATTTGTAGCAATACATGGCTAATCAAGTGATGGGTCTGCAGCTTTCCAATATGTGCGCTCGGGGTCACTGATGAAACCACCATGCTCGGTACTGAAGGCTCCAGCGTTCGGCCCTCTGAACCAGGTACCAGTGCCGCCCTCCGTGTAGGTGTCAGCAACAAACACCCAATCACAAAGTGCTTGCTGGGGTGGATCGCCAGTGGCTAGGCAGTGCCAGCCGGCGCCTTGATAGTCTTTGTCCATCAGTCCATCTCCAGTGGATTGGTAACAGTACATGGCTATTGGGTTATGGATTGCAGCGTGGAGTTATCAAGCCTGCGGGGCCAGAAGGTGAGACGGGATACAGCACCGTTCAACCCGGTAAGTCCAGCACCTGTTCCAATAGTGGCCCGCGTAACAGCAGGGACTGTCCCGGCAGTGTCAGTGGCCATAGCTCTACCGTTTAGGGTGACGGCAAAATCATTCTGGGCATACACTGCCGCCAGTGTGTAATTGGCGGTAATACTTCCCGCGTTAGCAGTGCTCAGATTCGCCTGAGAGGCACCACCATCCACAACAACTAGGCTACCGTTGCCGCCAATTTGAGTACGTGGTTGAATCCTGTTATTGGAAGTGCTGTCGTCAAATGAGACTACTGCATTGATGGCGGCAAAGTTAGAGCAGAAGCAGCGAGCATAGACAGTACCTAAGTCAGCCCGATACCACGAACTAAAATTAGTCCCGGAAATCGACACCACATCAGCCGTGCGCGTCGCGGCGGTGCCGGTGGTGGGGATGACTGAGGTAGCAAATGCCCCCTGCTCTAACTGGGGCAGGCCGATGCGGAGGGTGAAGTCAACAGCCACACCAGATGTGACACTTGCATCAATTCGCAGATTTGTAAAGGCTGTGGAAGCATTGTTCAGCGCACGAGTATGCACAGTCTTTTGAGTGATCAGCGATCCTGCAACTGGAACAAAATTGGTTGAGCTTGACGCCAAGAATGATCCGGCGCCCGAACGCTCTATAACCAACAATGCTGCCGTACCTGGCAGTGTCCCTGCCTCAAGGCTGCAATACATTGAGCCAGTCCATGTCTGTCCCGACAGTGCTCCTATTACAGCATTTTGCTCAAATGTAATCTGCGCGGTCCCGTTTGCGGACGGAGTTCCTGTAATTTGGATGTCCACATAAGGTATGCCCGATGTGCTTCCGGTTCCAACAACTGCGTAACTCAGGCCGCTAGGGCTAAACGCTACGCTCCAGTTTGTCGGCAACGTCCCCGGCGTACCAGCCACCGCACCGACCATCGTGTTGTTGCGGATGCTGTTGACCCGCTGCTCTTCAACCAGGAGCCCCAGGCACTCGCCCGTGAGCGGGTTGTGGTCGAAGCGTGGCGCCGAATTGATCGTGGCACCTGTTGGGATGTAGGGTGTGGCCGTGGAGCCGACTTCTAGTTGGGCGCCCCAGACGAGAATACTGCCGCCAGTATCAGAGGATGAGTTGCGGCCCGCCGTGTCACTACCCACCAAGTACATTCTTACGCCAGTTGGCGCAGAGGCATTGGCTGCAATTTTGTTGATAACGCACCGATACCAGCCATCCCCTATAGAAATGATTTGAGCTTGCGTATTACTCCCGACACTCCCGACTGCACCGTTAAGAAGATCAAAGTTGGCCCATAAGGTAATATCCACATCGGTAAAGACTTGCAACCATTGATGAGTTTCCCGTTTAGCGTAAACAGAGACGCTTACTGGATTGACTGTTGTAGTTAGACCGAATTGGCTTCTGCTTTGAGTCGTAGAGATCCCGGTCCCTGTGATTCTGTCGGCAGTTAAAGTGCCATTTGGAGCGGTAGCTACATTTGCAGTTACTGTCGCATTGCCTGTCCACGTGGTCGAAAAGTCTTCCGACTGCAGCAGCAAGTTCGTCGCTGCGCTGCGGATCACGCCATCGGAGTCAACGTACGTCCCAGTGCTGGCCCTGGTGAACGTGATCAGGTTCTGACCGCTGACCGAATCAACCAGCGACTTGTTTTCCGCAAACCGCAGATCGAGGCTCGGCACCGCACGCGCACGACGCCAGAGTTCATTCGATACCCACCGGCCAGGCAGTAACGCAGCTCGGCGGCTGGTCAGTGCCAGGCTCACAGACCTGCCTCCAGCGTCAGCACCCGCAGGTCATACAGCGTCCCACTCGCTGGGGTGTAGGCGCCTCGGGTTTCCAGCTCGCAGAACAGGCTGGTGCTGGCGGAGGCCAGCTTGATCAGCGTGCCGGGGTAGTCAGCTTGGGTGTAGAGGGTGCTACCGAAGTCCTGCGGCGTGGGCAGATCCACGAACCCGGCGTAGTTCGCCACCTCGCCGCTCACCAGGTCGAACGGCGCGTTATCGAGGATTGCCGTGGGTGATGCCGTGTACAAATGCAGCCGGAAGCCACTCATGCCGCTGGGCACGCTGGTGCTGGCGATGAACAACCGCACGCTTTGCACCACCACGTAGCCACCGCTGGGGCCAATGCTCGGCAGCGTGATGATGGCGCTACC
>ERZ869929.991-NODE-991-length-11698-cov-3.870394_pt1 | contig 11698 bp, 23 predicted proteins | sample MGYA00579312_ERZ869929 | MGnify/ENA primary metagenome ERZ869929 (study PRJEB32216, sample SAMN09231818) | wastewater metagenome | place: USA: Maryland | collected 2016-08-09 | study: EMG produced TPA metagenomics assembly of the PRJNA472060 data set (Reclaimed... | reverse complement strand
TTAATACAATAAATAATATTTCCTTCATTATGATAAATATAATCTATTATAATTGTAATATGCTACTGGGTTACTCTCAGATAATTCACCATACACTGTTTTAATATAATTAAATGATTCGTTTAATGGTTTTGAACCAATTACTTTACCTAATTCAGTTGCAAAGAAATTATTTGATTCATCAACAATATCTTGAGTTGTACCTGGTAATTTACAAAATAAGGCTTCACTAACTTCAGATACAAACATACCTGAATAGAATCCTTTCAAACCATATTTTCTAACAAACATATCTGCATTACACCAAATAAACACGTTATTTGTTTTTTCAGATAATAGTTTAACTGTTGTAGAATCAATTACATAAGGTGATCTCGTTGTCTCATATATGGTTGGTTTACCATTAATATGTATAATTGTTTGTGTTGGTTTTTTATATTTGAAATAATCTACTAAACTAAATAAACCATAAGGGCTACCATGTCCCATCATCATCACTTGATCATGTTCTTTGATTAGTTCGTATACTTCTTCTTTAGTAATACCATCACTGCCATCAATTACAGTTTTATTTTCAATATTACTATAAATCGGCTTTAAAAAGTCAGTTGAACTGTCTTTCGGATGTATAATTAATGTAGTTTTCATATTATGAATATACGAAGGTTATTCTGCCTCTTCATCATCAATTAGTACTGCATTGCGATATGCTTCGCTTAATGAAACTATATATCCAACTACTAATGATTGAACATAATAGCCTCTAATAATTAATGCTATAATCAATACAATACTGATTAGTAATATAGCTTTATACCATTTCGAATTAGGAAATTTGAATCGCATTTCGTTTATTTTGCATGTGAATATAAAAATCAGATAATGAACCATCAAATTGGAGCATCTCTTCTTCTAATTCTTCTTTATTTATCCTAAATGCTATTTTGAATGCTTTATAAAGCTCCTCTTTGATTTTAGCTTCATCTTTTTCAAAGTCAGCTAATAATCTACGTTTACGTTCACCAAATATACCTCTAATTTCGTGTTGTTTTTCTACTGATTTTTCCTTTGATAGGGCTTGTTTTTCAAGTTCCTTCTCCCAAAGATACCACCAATGATAATCACTTACTTCAAAATCACCATTTAAAATCCTATTGTAAAGTGGAGTGTATTTATGTAGTGTTTCTCTACCTTTAAAACGCCTCCACCAATAATAAGGATTATATTTGGTTGGGGTATAAGTTGATATACGTTGTTCTAATGTCATATTATTCTTTCCAATTGATTAACGGACATGCTCTTTTATATAAAGATACAATCATTATTCCGACAATCCTAAAGAATTTTACAAGTGGTCTGAAAGGCCATAATATAGCTTTACCTATTTTCTTTGCATATTTTTCCATTAGGAAAGCAAATCCAAATACAAGAAGTATAAATGGAGAAAATATAAACAATGCTACTAACGTCCAAAAGTAAGGACATAATGATTTAGGTTCACCACCAACGAAATAGTCGTAGATTTTATAATGCCAACTGTTTTTGTTTAATGTAACTTGTTTCATAAATTGTTATCTTTTTTTACTTTATCAATATGTTTACAACTACGTCTAGTACCTGACCATCCATAAGCAGGACAGCTACAGCTCCAAGTGTTATCGTATAATTTAACAGTATACTTTTTACCTTTAGAACCATCTACTTCCCAATCAAGGTTAACTTTAAGGGCTTCATTTTTACCTTTACCCTTACCTTTAAATTCTTTTTGAAACCATTTGATATCACCCCACTTAAAATCTTCATCTACTTCAGTCCATTCACCATCGGCAACAACATATTTTTTGTTGTCAATATGTGAACGATAAAGAAATGGAACCATGTAAGAATGAATAATCATAACCTTTAATTATACCGTAAATATATGACTATTGCTTTGCCACTTCCAATTTATATTTCCAAACATATCCATAAGCTGTTTTATATGGATGGTTTGCTATGTTTGAAATGAATATAGGATTTCCTCCTATAGATTCACCTGCTTCTTTTATTGAATCAAATTCATTAACTTTAATACCATCTTTTGTATATTGAACTATTGGTTTAATTTTAGTTATTCCTATTTTACGACACGTATCTTCACTACGTTTTATCCCTTTTAATTTTTCACTTTTTCCTATTCTTCCTTCTTCAGTTATTTTATATTTCATTCCTTTTTTCTTCTCACTTATAATTTTTCTTACTTCATCACTATATTTACTAGGCCCACCCCCACCATTATTTTTATTTTCTAATTTAAATCCCCAAGACTTAAATAAATTAATATAATAAAATTCCCAAAATTTCCATTCATTATCTTCAACCTCATCTATGAAGAACCAAGTAATATCATTTCCAAATCTTTTTCTATGGTAAAATAACCTTACACTAAATTCTACTGTTTTCCCGACATATATAGGAATATTATTTTTTTCTATTACATATATTTGTATCATGACAATAAATATAATAGTAGTGGAAAAACCGAAACTAGGTATTCCTTCTATTCATAATCTCTAATAGCGACTACCTTTGGAAACCTTGGGACCTGATCTTCGGTTAATTCAAAATATTTCACTGTAGCTACCTTACCAATCAGATCTTGTTGTTGCCATAGTTGTTCTAAATATTCCCAAGTACCATTTACTGCCGCATCAAATCCTTTACCATTAGGCATTTGGAATTTAAGTTTACCTACTTTATTAGCTAGATTACCTTTACCTTCTACAATACCAACAATTGTAAAATCCTGATCAATAAATGATTTATGTTTTAAAAGTGATTTAGAACGTTTGTTTTCATACAATGAATTTGTTCTAAGCATCTGACCTTCATAACCTTGAGACATATATTCTTGGTAAGTATTTTTTATTCCTTCTTCATCAGAAATAATAATTGTACTTACTAATTTACAACATCTAGGTAAGTCTAATTCATTCAATTCCTGGTTTCTAACACTGAATATATCATCAACACTAGGTAAATCATAAACATGATACTCAATACATTCTCTACTTAATATTAAATCGGCTGATGTTGGTTTTGATTTACGAACACATGAAATAATTGTGTTGAAATCAGCTATTTCTCTTTCAGCATATAATTCACCATCCAAAATTAAATCTGGGTTTGCTTCAAATAGTGGTTTTAATGCTTCGAAAATGTGAGGTGCTGAGATAATAGGTTTGCCATTACGACTCCACATACCATCCGACCTGATGATACATCTTACACCATCAAGCTTAGGTTGAGAGTAAAATGGGAAACTAATTTTACCTTTGTAATCATTGTAATCATGAGCAAGCATAGGTTTAAAATAGACAGGTGTGTCTATATCTTCAACATTTTCAAAATAACCTAATGCTTTTCGTTTATCAAACATTGCTTGTGCTTCTGCTTCGGCTTGTTGCTCAGCAGTAGTTGCATTTTTCTTTCCAACATTTTTAGGTTCACAACAAGTCCATTCTGTTGTTACTTTTTGTCCATCTAAAAATCCACTAACTGTTCTAAAACAATTTTCATTTGTTTCAACATACCATGTTGATATTTTACCTGTAACTGAACGTTTATAAAGCGTAGGCCAAATCATAACTTTTTATTTATTTAATTTTATACGTTCGTAATAAACTGTTTCCTCTTTAATAGGTACCTTTTTAATAACAGATTCATACTTAGGTTCCATATCAAACCCCCAACTTTTTACTTCTTCAGTAGTACTTATAGATTTAACTAGATTATCAGAATGAAATCTTACACTAACTGTTTGATAATTTTCATTATATCCAATAACATCTGCTTTAAAACATTTATCATCTTGACATCTTACTTCAACTGTAAAATCACCAGTAGACATTTGTTTAAATAACTCTATTAAAAAGCTTTTCATAACTTTTTATTTAGATAAAGATAGGGCTTTTGTTTTGCCCTATCAATTTTACTTACTTAATCCATTCATCCATTCCCATTTGTATTGCTTGGGATGGTGATAATGTTTCATCTTCTTTCATTGCTTTTAAAGCAGTATAAACTACTTCTGCTTCTAAGCCACTGTCAATAGCTTCTTCTAAGAATGCACCTATTGTCTTAATTTCATCATACTTACCCATAGTTATCTTTTTGCTATAAATATAGTAATTTTACACACCCAACATTAATTTTGAAATCCAGATTCCAAGTAAACTACCCACTACACCACCTAAAGCGTAACCTAACCATTGGTGAAGGGTATTATCACTGTGAGCAATTCTTTTAATGACGAAATAACCTAAAGTTGCAATAGCAAAATCAGATATAGCTGAGAAGAAATAATGTGCTTGAGCTACTGCTCTCATGTTTATAACCAACAAACCATAACTTGTTGTTTGAATCATAAACATAATCATAAATTCTTTAATCTTGTCCTTCAAGGGTGTTTTTGATGGCTTCGTAGTGTTCATTTCTAATATTTTTTACTTCTGTAATTGCATGTTGAATACCTAATTTTATAGTAGCATCATAGAATGGATGCTTTTCGATTCGACTTATGATTTCATCAAAAATACCAAAGTCAAAATACTTATCGTTTATTGCTTGAAATTTATCGTCCATCATCATACTTTTTAGCTAGGTTAATAACTGTTTGTTCTTCTTCAGATGTTAATCTCCAACCTTTATTAAATAAAATTTGAAGTGCTTGATTAAATTCATCATTTGATTGACGATTTAATTTTTTAAAATTAGCAGGATTAACTTCACCATCAACAGTAATTACTAATGATTCATGTATGTATCCTTTTCTTTGAAGTTCTTCAAGTAATTCTACTCTATCTCTTCTGTTATGACATAATTCATATGAAATGTCATCAATATCAACATCAATACTAATACTCATAATTTATTAATTAAAGTTGAAAAATTTACCTTTTGCTGCTTCGGCTGCTCGTCTTTCACCTTCACTTCTAGGACGAGATTCAAGTCTAACTTTGGGTTTAGGTTTACGTCCTCTAGGTTTAGAAGGTACATATTCATCTTCCCAATTAGTATTTCTAATCTTTTTATAAAATGCTTCTCTTACCTTAGCAAGATATTCATCATTATTTGTTGTATTTTCTTTCGAAGCGCTCAAATGTGTCTGAGTTAGGGTTAACTGATGTTGCGTATTCTTTTGCAGTTCCATAATGTGACCATGAATTTACGCCAGCAACTTTGCCATTACTAATGAATACTGTGTAGTTAACGGTTGTTGATTTTACTTTACCGTTTTCATCTTCGTGTTTGTACGTTAATGTGTCGTGAACAAATTCCATTTTGTTATTTTTATTTTATATATAATCCATTATTAATTCTTCTCCTCTACACATTGATTGTAGAGTTCGAAATTTACGTTCGTCATCTAGTGGTTTAGCTTCTTTATAGTCTGAACACCAAACTAGTTTACCTCCGTACATTAATCCACAGAAGTATTCTAGATTGGAGTTCATTACTATAAACCACTGTCTAGTGTCTTTTTTAGATGTTCTCATTGTAAATGATCTTATAATATAACCATCTAGTTACAAATACAGGTAACCAAATCCAAGGTAATAAAAAATAAGATATCATCATCATTTCATTAGGCGGAGCTAAATACTTGTTTCTACTATTACGATACATTGCAATAACACAAGTTAATAACCCTGCCACAAAATACCACAACCAAGAATCACGCGATGCCATTAATTCATTCATAACCATTTATTTTACTTTTCTATAATAAATTGATGCTGGATATTCTCCGAAAACAAATAAAGTTACTGGGCATATCCAAAGTTGGTGATTTACTATTTCACCATTATATTCATGAGCTAAATAAGTAGCTCCAACTGATAAATTATTATAATCCATTTCTACTCGGTAGATTTTATTACTGAAGATGTTTTCAGAGCTCAATTCTAAAGTAATTTCATCTCCATTACCTGAAAGGAAATCAAGCCAATCATCTGCTCCAGATACCATTTCACACTCTTCAACAGTACCACCTGCTTCAAGGTATTCAGGTAAATGAGCATACCATCTATTTTCTGATTTGTAAAATCTTATTATTCTTGTTTCCATGTTCTAGTATAAATTTTATCATCTTCAATAATAAGATATTCTCTACTAGTACCTAAGGTATCAATAAAATAATATCTTCCACCTGTAGATTTACCTTTAATATCAATTTTAGTTTGAACAGTATGACCTACTACTTGAATAATTTTTTTTCTAAGTGTTTTGTAATTAGCTCTTTTTAATGAAAATGGTCTAATCCAAATACAACTTTGTTGTAAATTATCTCCATGTGGTTCCCAACCATCAAATAAAAATGATAATGGTTTATAACGAAATAATTCATTAATATCAGAAACTATGTTATCATAACTCCAACCATCTTTTCCAAATACATTATCCATAAACACACTACTAATACCAGCATGGCTAAATACAAAATCACCAAATCCATAAGCCATTTGTAGATGTTTTTTATTTTCATCTAAAAGAGCTTGGATTGAAAATGCTATATTAGTTTGATAACCACTTGTATTTGAATATGGTACACCAGGTAAATAATGAAAATCATGATTACCAATTAATAGTACTACTTCTTTATCAGATGTTTCTTTAAATTCAATTATTTCCTTAAAATTATGCATTTGGATAACTCCAGGAATAGAAAAAGAATCAAAGTAATCACCTACGAAAATAAATCTATCAGCATCATGTTGATCACTGATGATTTGTTTCCATGAATCATGACCGTGAATATCTCTTATTACTACTGTTTTCATAACTGAAATTTACGAAACTATCGTGCCATTACCAAAATTTCCACCATGGTTTTTTAGGTGAAGTTGATTTCAAGTTATGTCTATCTATGGTATAATCTTTATTAAAAATATGATACGCGACCTTATAAACAAATGTTTGTTTTTTAGGATCTAAAGATGTAACATCTAAATGAACAACGACAGGTGTTTCTGTAACACTATTATCTTCATTTATTACTCGTAATGTAGTATCAATACGAATCATGTTTTTAATCTTTCCAGTTGTTGGATGTGTAATTTTTGTTGTGCGTATCATCTTCATTCATAAGTTTAATGGGTTGGTTAATGAATATAAATACGCGTAAATTTATAATTTTTATTTTGCCTTTTTTAATTACTTAAAGGTGTTTTAATTGCTGCGTGTGATTTCTATTTTGTATTGCTTACCATTTAGAATAATACTAATTCCAATTGAATTTTTATCTTTAATTATTATTGGAGTAATTATATCTCCTACAGTAGTGGGTAATTGTTTTAAAGATTCTTCAAACCAATCAACTAATTCTTGTTGAATATTTGTTTCAAATTGTTTTAGTTCTTTACTCTGTTCGTCATAAACTGAGGGGGTGTAATTATTCATAATATTATTTTTAATTACTTAAAGGCGCTTTAATTGCTGGGTGTGATTTGTAGTTTTCTATTTCAAAATTGTGGTGTGAGTAATAATCTAAATCTAATTTATTAGGGTCAGGTTTTCCAAATTCAAATAAAGTTGGGTTGATTTTCAATTTAGGTAACTCATAAGGAGTTCTAGTGATTTGTTCTTTAGCTTGTTCAATATGATTCAGATACAAATGTGTATCACCTAAATTACCAATCAATTCATCAGGCACCATATTTACTTCCTTAGCAATGATTTCAAGTAACAACGCGTATGAAGCAATATTGAATGGTAATCCTAAGAATGTATCTACTGAACGTTGATTCCATATTAAAGAGATTGCTCTGGTTGGGATGTTTCTTTCATCACATTCTCTATCCCACTCTTTAGATGATTTACTTCCTTCTGATAATGTAATCCCCATCCTTTGTGCAACTTCCGTTCTTTGTCTCGGTTTTAACTCTCTCGTATAAACTTGAAATCCATAATGGCAAGGTGGTAAAACCATTTGGTCTAATTCACCCACATTCCAAGCATTAACCATTAGTCTTCTACTATCTGGATTTGTTTTGAGCTCATTGATTAGGTTTTGGATTTGGTCTATTGATTTGACTAAATATGAACTAACATTACCTTCGTAATCTCTTGTTAAAGGACTTCCATTCCCTTCCCAGCTTCTCCATTGCTTACCATAAATCGGTCCTAATTCACCCCACGTCTTTGCGAATTCATCATCGGTTTTGATTTTGTCGATGAACTCTTCTTTTGATAATTTATGTGGTTTCCATTCGGGATTTTCATCAACTAATCGTTTTGGGGTATTTTCAATTAATGTTTTTTCATATTTTTTTTCATAATTCTTATAAGCGTCACCATCCCAAATGTGACATCCATTATCAACTAAGAATTTGATGTTAGTATCACCCCTTAGAAACCATAACAATTCAACCACCAATGTTTTCCAAGCCATCTTCTTTGTGGTAAGAAGGGGGAACCCCTCTTTCATATTGTGTCGGATTTGCCAACCAAATATCGAAAGGGTTCCTGTTCCCGTTCTATCCTTTTTCTCTACTCCAAAATGTAAAATATGTTCTAATAATTCTTTATACTGTCTGTCTATGTTATTCATATTATTTAATTATCTATATGCGATAACATAGCAATGGTATTCATTACAATTGGTATTGTATTTGTATCATCAAAAATGACATTATATTCACCATTGCTATTCATCATCTCTTTAAATTGTTCTATTTCTTCTTTGGTTCTTTCTACAGGAATACCATCCATATTTGTTATACCACAAATAATTGTTGGTTTTTTATTCATGCTCTGATAATTTAGTAATACGCTCTCTAACTTCGTTGAGTGTTACTTGATTATAAAATTTACCATTTTCGTAAATTACTTGAAGTAAACCACCCTCTTCTTCCTCACCATCACATTGGTCTTTCATCATGTAACCCTTATGATGTAATTTACCTGTAGTATCAGCTTCAACTACTTCATACACAGCAACTAAACCTTTAGCTGATTTCTTAGTACCATCATCTGTAATTGGGTCTTTATAAATATCAATACCTTGACCGTTATTTTCAAACCAAGCACCTTTTGCTGCGAAACCTAAGGTATCACGAGTGTTATACTGGTAGGTAAATGAACCAACACCTAATACAATGTTTGTAGCTGCAAATCCTTTAGCTGCAAGGCGTTCATAAATTTGTTCTTGTCTTTCTAATGTGATTGAATCACCGTAGATAGCTCCGATGTGTGTGTCTAATACTTTATAACCTTGTTCATTAATAGTACCACCAAAGATATCCCAAAGTAATTCGATTACACCTTTAACTTGTGGTCCTACAGGAGTTGGATCTTTAACAGGGTATAAAATTCCGATTTTGTGACCATCAACAAGTTCATGAAATTTACTTACTCTAGGTTCAAAGTTTTCAAATCCATATTCCCTGATAAATTCTTCTACTCCTCTTATTTGATAAAATGAACCTTTCCATTCAATTATCTCATTTTCATAATTCTCCGCATAATTTAAGAAATCTTGTAACTCACCTTCATCTGTAAATCTATGGACTTTATCTTCTAATCCACAAATAATATCTACAGGGTCACCACTATCAGGACGAATAACTAATTTACCATCACGACCCATAATCTCTTCTTTCAATTCAGGAAGATATTCGGTAATCAACTTCCACAAATCGAATGTATCAGATACTACTGATAGAATACCTTTAGGGAAGATCTTCATCCAATCACTCAACATCTGTTTTTCACCTACAGTGAAAATCTTAGTTGTTGATACTGAGTGTTCAGAAGCATTTACTGAGAAAATAGGCATTTCATCTTCACCAACACCATAAAAATAACGAGAACCTGGAATAACAATTAATGAATCACTACCTTTGAATGATACAGCATGTCCTAAACCACTTGATAAACTGTCCCAAGGTGATAAACCACGAGCACTAAAATCGTGTGCAAGGAAATCAATCAACCAAGCATTACTTGGGTCTGTTTTCATCACCCACTTCACCAAATTTCTTCTATATTGAAGAGAAGAAGTAGCGGATGTTGCAGGTTTCCAAGCTAAACTTGATACAATAGTTTCCAAATACAATGTTAACCAAGCGAAACCATCAACTGTATTGATGAATGTCATGTGAGCAATATTAGGCTCAGTTTCAATACCTTCAGGTAAGGCTTTTACTCGAATAGGTAAGTAACCTAAATCCCACAATGCTTTGAAATGTGATGCATCATATTCAGCACCAAGATATGCAGACATATCTTTACCAAATTGCTCAGCAACCTTTTCATTTTGTCCGAAGAAATTTTCTTGGAATTCATCATGAATCCATCTCCAAACGAGTTGTTGACCGAACGATACAATTTTCTTTACACCCTTAGGTGCACGTTTGATACTTCTTGGAATCCAAGTACCGTATAATTTTGTAGTACCTGGAGCTAACATTGCTTTGTGGCCTACTTTATAACCATCTGCGTAAAATAATGTGTTTGGTTTAAACATATAACTTTGTTTTTATTGTGAATTGAATATACGACTTTTATTTTGACCCAAACAAATCTAATTGTTCTACTCTTTCATGGTAGATATCTGCGTAGCTGTTTGTACAATATATTTTACTAAAATATTTTAACAATTCATCAAATCCAGCACTGAAAATACCATGTGTAACAATTAAGTAAAGGGGTTTATCTGTTTGTTTTTTAATTTCTTTGGCCAACTCAATGAATGTTCTACCACCATCGCAGATATCGTCTATAACAACGAAATGTTCGATACCATCTAAATCCATATCTGGTATTTCTGTTTTGATAATTTTACCTGTTGGAATATCTCTAACTTTTGAAGCATTAGTTACATTAGTAATATTGAATGTTTTAGCCACATCATAAATCTTCTTTAATGCACCCGCATCAGGTGATACTAATGCTATTTTATCTTGTATATTACTATCAATATCTAATAAAGACCATCTAACTATTTCTAAATTACTTATTTTTTTAAAATTGTTAATACATGCTTCTAATACATCACTATGTGGGTCAACACAAGAAACAGAATCAAGTTTAAGAGAATTTATAACAGGTGCTAATACTGTTTTGATATAATTGTTACCACCCTTTTCAAATTGTCTATCACTTCTAGCACCTACAATATAAGGACAATATAAATGGATTTCTTTAATTCCTAATTCACGTAATGAAGCAACAGCACAAACTATAAGCTCTAAATCTAACCAGTTATTTAATCTAGATTTAATTCTAACTGGTGGAGGATCAAGTAACATATACTCTTTATCTCCTATCATTTTCATAGATTTGGACAACATTCCTTGATTTTCGATAACAATGTTTTTCTGTCCATCAGGAAATCTTTGGATTTTATATCCAACCATCTTTTGTGAATAACCTCTATTTTTAGGGTCATAATTCCAACATTCTCCAAAAACATCCTTACCTAGAGCTAAATTAAGTGTAACCATAATTTTTGTTTTATTTATATGAAAATAAAAACCCTTTCCTGCTTTAGGAAAGGGTCTTTGCTTTTTCTTTAAAATATTACTAATTAATAGGCTTTACAAATGGTAACGCACCTCCTGAATATGTCGCTGGTAATACACCATTCCACTTTTCAATTGCTCTTTCTTGCAAAATCTGAGGAGTAATACCTTTAGATCTGATAATATCCTCTTGT
>ERZ869929.990-NODE-990-length-11698-cov-5.834579_pt1 | contig 11698 bp, 25 predicted proteins | sample MGYA00579312_ERZ869929 | MGnify/ENA primary metagenome ERZ869929 (study PRJEB32216, sample SAMN09231818) | wastewater metagenome | place: USA: Maryland | collected 2016-08-09 | study: EMG produced TPA metagenomics assembly of the PRJNA472060 data set (Reclaimed... | reverse complement strand
TTGCATACGCATTCGACACATCCGCCAGACTCGCCCAAATGTCAGACGACGAATCCTGAACAATCTCCGTCCAGTCCTCATACGAGAACAACGCTTCCAGCAACGCCTGGACAGCCTCATCCTTATATTCGTAGTCCGGCGCCCACGGTTTCACCATCTCAAACTCTCCTCGACAGAACTTGTTAGCCTTACGCCGTAGCGATGCCCGCAGTTTGTTGCGACCGTGAGCACCCTCATCCCGCCACCGAACTAGATACTTGTGGTTCTCACACAGCCACAGTCGCAGCTCGGACTTCACGTCATCGGTGCGGATGCGACCCCACCGTTTAGCGATACTGCCGGCGATAGCGTCAGCGGCAGCCAACTCGTCCGGTTCAATGTCAAGCGGCATAGTGTTCCCCTTCAACAGTGAACTTCCGGTTGTGGATCAACACCAACTCCGGGTAGACGACACCTTTACGGATCCGCATGATGCCGAACGCCTGCTGCCAGTTCGCGCCACCGAACCCCAAGTACCCTGCCTGTTTCATGTCCATCATGTGGCCCACCTCAAACCCGATCAGTTGCTGGGTGACCCGGCCCGAGTGGGCGAGGTTCATGTGTTGCATCCCAGCCTTGTGCGTGTGCCCACACACCACAGACAGGCCGACCTTCTTCGCCAACCCGAGTGCGGTACCACCTGCGGTCTGGTTCATGCCGGCCTCGTCGCCGTGCATCATGAGCCAGCCGCGCGCGAAGGGGATCGGCTTCGTCTCATACCTGATAGGTAGTGGATCCTCCCGCCCCTCAAGTAGCGGCTTGTGCCCGTTGTAGCCCATGATCCTGTCGTACTGTGACCACGATGCGCGGGCCATAGCGGGCGCATACTTGGCGAGGTACTTCTGGATCCGGTCACCGTGGTTGGACCGGGACAGGATGACCGGCTTATGGTTGCCGTCCTTGCCGATCCCGGTCGCATGGCACAGGTCACGGAGCACGTCGTACGTGGTCTGCAACCCGGCCTCGAGGGTGCCCGCATACTCCATCGCCATGCCCTTGTTCCACCGGGCCGGTTCGGGTGAGTCGGCCTCATCCCCGACGATGAGTAGCCCGTCGTGGTCGTAGTCCCACAGGAACTTGGTGAACGCTTCGACTGTGCGCTTGTCGTGGTAGGGGGCTTGCAGGTCTGGTACGACCACGAAGTTGCCGTCACTAAGATACTTAGACATGGTTCCTCGCCCGTCCGCTCGCCACTTGGTTTATCAGGGATCGACTCACTCCGTATTCCTCCGCCAGTTCCGGAGCGTTTGAGTTGTGGTAGGAAGTGCGGGTGTACCGTCGCCGCACGTCGCGGACCTGATCGTCCGTCAACTTCGCGTTCTTCCGGTTCGGTCCACGGAACGTCCGTCCCTTAGCGTCCCGGTCCAGGTTGTTGTCCGCCTTTGTCCCGAGGAACAGATGGCTTGGGTTTACGCATGGCGGGTTATCGCACCTGTGACACACGCACATCCCGTCAGGGATGGGAAGCCCTGACCACATTTCGTACAGGAATCTGTGCGCCTGGTAGGTGATGCCCTTGCGTTTCATTATCCCGTAACCACCACCGCTTTTGCGTCCGGGCCACTCCCAGCAATCGTCATCCAGGTAACTCATGATGCTCCGTTCCGAACCACACGCAGCAGCACCAGGTACCCGATAAGGTCGAAGATCGCATCCTCGTCGCCCGAGCCGTCACCCTTAGCGATGCGGCTCAACTTGTCGTCTATGCGGACGAGCAACTGTTCCTCAGGGTCCGCGCTACTGAACAGACGCACCGGCTCGGTGGCGGACTGGCCGTACTGCAAATGCTTCTCAACAAGCGTGGCCTTGATCCGGTCGCATTCCCTAGCGATCTTGACCGCAGACTCAGGTAGCGGCGGCACGCCACTCATATCTGGGCCGGTGTAGACGACCCGCTTCTCGAGCCGTTCAACCGAATCCGCTAGGCGGGCCGCCCTGTCCCTCAACCGGGCAGCCCGGACATCCGGGTGCTCACCGAACCACTCGTCCGTCTTCGGACTCGGCGACTTGCGGCGTGGCAGTACCCGTTCACCATGCGAACCGCACGTCCAGTAGTTGTGCTGGTTCGGCATACCATCCGTGTCCGGTGTGTCATGCGACATGAAGAAGACCTGCCTTCCGTTTGATTGAATCCACTCCGCCCGCCAGGTAGGCGTCGGTCACGTCCATCCCATTACCCAAGTCCACGACGACGGCCTGTGGCACATCACGCGCAATCTGATTCGCCAACTGCCGACCCGGATCGTCGCCGTCCGCGAACACGAGCACTTCGTAACCCCGGAATACTCGAGAATGACGACGGCTTGCCCAGGCTTGAGCTCCGGGTACAGCAACACTGGGGACACCCACCAAGTAGGTAGCGACCAAGGCATCGAACTCCCCTTCCGTGATCCCCACCACGGGCGGGTCGGTAGCCAACGCGATCGTGTTGTATAGGCGGGGCTTGTGTCCGGGTAGGGACAGGTACTTCGGGCCGGACCCGTCGATGCAACGGAACCGTAGGTCTACGACACCTGCCGGTGTCAGGTAGGGGATGACGATCCTGCCTTCGTACTGGTCGTGTCCGGGGAGCGGGTCACGGCACACGCCGAGTAGCGCCTGCTGCGCCATCTCACCCGTAACACCCCGACCTTTCAGGTAGTCGGCTGCCTCACTCACGTACTGGTAGTAGTGGTGTGCTGCGTGGGTCAAGTCCATTCAGTCCTCCGAGTGTGTGCGGGCGTGGGCGAGTATGGATGCTTGCGCGTCAGCGTCATCAAGCCAGTCGTTCGATACGCTGTCGGTCCAGTCGCACCACACGCAGGCCATGATGTTCGTCTCGAACTCGGGGTATTCGCGGATCACGTAATGCTGTCCGGTGCGCCGCGCATACTTGGCTGCCTTATCCCAAGCCTTCTCCCGTTCGTTTATGTCCACGGCTGCCTGCCTCTCCGTCCGGGTGGCGACCATCGCCGGCCTGTCTTCCGTTTCCCTGCCCTGCGCCCTGGCCGTGTCGGACTGTCGGGGGTGTAGTCGGTGTCGATCTGTTGGGCGAGGGCGATGGCTTCGGGGAACGTGCAGTTCTCCTGCTGTTGGATGACAGCGAAAGCGTCACCTTTCACCCCGCACGCATGACAAGTAAAGGCGTCTTGACTGACGGATGCGGATGCATGGCCGTCTTCGTGGAAACAACACTTCATCGGGGTCCATCCGGTGCCTCGTCGTTCGGGCACCCGGTCGGCACCGTAGTGCAGGAGGACTGCCTCAATGTCGGGTCGGTCTTCCATTAGTGGTCACCGTTCGTGAGGTGTTGCAATGCGAGTAGCGCCTGCTGTGGCACGACGCCGTTGCCGAGGCTCACTCGCTGTCCCCCACCCCGTAGACGAGGACATTCCAACCCTCGTCGTCTTCGTTCACGTCCGGGAAGGTGAGTACGAGTGACTTGTCTCCCGCTTGCAGGGATTCGGACAGCACCTTGTATGCACTGGCCGCTCGAGCCATGTCGGTGATCAGTTTGTTGGGTGGCGTGCGGATGATGGTGCGGTGGCTGTAAAACTCTTCAGGCATGTGCATACCACCGGACCTTGTTGACGTACAGAACCCCGTACCCCTTGGGCATGCGGGCCTTCTGCCATTCGACGCATTCACTCATCGCCTGCCTCCCGTTCTTCCTGCCACAGGTGGCGTTCCGCTTCCCCGAGTAGGTCGTACAGGCGGGTGATCTCGTCACGGGACATGAACACGCCCGCCTCTTTCCCGCTGGACAGGATCGACAGGAACGCCCACCCCTTATCCGCTTGAACTAGGACCGCACCGGGCTGGCGGGGGTCACTGAAGGGGGAGAGGGGTGGTTCGGCCACGATGTCTGTTGCGGGGGCAACCTCGCGGTAACGGTCACTCATTGTCATCTCCGTTCACGTAGCGGTGCCACTCCAGATGCTTCTCTTTCCACAGGCCACGGACTAGGGAGCCGCAGGCCAGGCACGACCACACGTCAACGTCGTACGGCTCGTACCCGTCGGTCGCGGGGACGATGAGGGGGTCAGTGTCCCAGTTGTAGTCACTCATTGCCTCTCCCCGTACAGGGCGGCGAGGAACCGAAGCAACTGCTCCCCACTCAACGTCACGTACCAGTCGTTAGGGTTACCTTTCCCTCGCCGCTTGTGGATGACCACCGCATGTGATGCGCCAGCGTTCTGCCGTTCCCGCTCCGCCTCACCCAACCACCCGGCCAGGTCCATGCGAGCCCAGTCCTTCACTTCGATGACGAGGGAACGCAGCCCAGCAATATCGCCACGGTCATGCACACCGGACAGGGTGCGTCGCTCCACATCCGGGTAGCCGTTGCATTGCAGCCACTTCACCACCGCAGTCTCAGCCGCAGTCCCTCTTTGTTTACTTCGATTCATTCTTCAACGCTTCCCTCTGGTCGTAGTGCCGTTGGCACAGCCATTGCGGATCAAGGAACGGACGGGCACGCATGTGCCGAACGATGCCACTCGAGCACCAGTCGGACGGCTGCCAGTCATCACACCGGGGGACAGGGTTAGGCATGAGTGTCAATGCTCCAACTCTTTCAACTGCATACGCAGACCATCGAACGTGAACCATGTGACGGTGCGACCGGACGGGTCACACTTCCCGTAACGGTTCTTCACCACGGCAATACCGAGGAACCCGTTCTCGTTCGTGACAGTGAGCACGAGGGCAGGTAGCCGGGTGTCTTTACCGAGGATCGCTGACCGTGCCGGCGCATGCCCTTCCGCCACATGCATCGCCTCGGTAACGTGATGCAGAACCAGTACAGCGGCACCAGTTTCACGGGCCAGATACTTCAACTCTTTCTGCGTGCGACGCAGGGCAGCGAACTCTTCCTCCCCATCTGCTACGTCGATCAGGTTGTCGATGACGATCAGCTTCGGGTTGCGGCCCCACACTTCCTCGTATGCAGCCACCTCGTCGTCAATGTCGTCCAGTGTGGGCGACGAGTCGAAGCACCATCGCACGAACCGGAGTGAGTCGAACGCCCCGTCAGCAAAGTGCGGGTCAGCGGACAGTCGCACTTCCACTTGGTCTTGTGGCATTCCTGTCACCATTGCGATTGCTCGCACGGCCATCGTCCACGATGCGGTGTCCGCGGCGAAGTAGAGTGTGGGTACTTGCATCTTGACTGCCGTGGCGAGGGCCAGAGTGGACTTACCGCACCCTGGTTGCCCCGCCACGACGGTCAGTTCACTACCTCTGATGTCTACGCCTTGTTCGGCGAGGCTCGGCCACGCTACGGGGAGGGGATGCCCGCCAGCGTCCGCCGCCCTCGCAGCCTGGTCGAGTGCTTGCATGTCAGGCCGCGTCCTTACCTTCGAGCAGGTCGGCAAAGTCGGACAGGGTGAACCCGTCACCATCCAAGCCACGGGCAGCGTCCGCCACCTGCCGCAGAATCTCACCGACACCGATCAGGTACGACGAGACAGTATGCTCGAGGGCACTGTTCGCTACGATTGCACCCAAGTGCTGGCCTTGTGTTGCATTCTCGGTATTCTCGCTCACGGTATTTCCCATTTCCTTTTAGTCGTTTACCCATTCGGGCGGGCACTGGTTATTCCTGTCCGAACTGGGGCAGGCCCACATCTTGTACGGCTTGCCGGCTTTCGACACGCCCTGCTTGTACCGTCGAGGCCCATGCGAGCATGACGGTGCCGCACCACCAGCAGGTGGGGCACTAGAAGGGGTCGCAGACGGGCGAGAGCCGGGGTTAGACGGACTTTGAGTGCTCGGTGGTGCACTGATGGGGGCAGCGTTACTGACTGCCGCAAAGACGCTCTCAATGGCTCCGATCTGAGCGGCATGAGACTCAAGTTCCTCGAGTTTCTGGCTCAAGTCAGCCGCATTTACTGCGTAGATATTCAATAGCGTTCCACCTGGCGATTTGATATTCACCTGGAATGCTGTGTTATCGGGTGCGGGCATTACCCGTCCTCCTTCGGTATGTGTTGGGTAACTGTGACATAACTAACTGTGATCCACAATGGGCGACACGCCGTCGAACCCTGCCTCCTTCAACCCGTCCACCGACCCCGAGTAGACGGTGCCCACCCACCCGGACTGGTCGCACGGCTCCGCATCCACCACGTCCACCCAGTCACCCCACACCACGGCACGGTACGAGTGCCCGTTGCGTGTGACGGGGTACGAGGTGACGTTCACATCGCCTCCGGGTTGACGGCCCAACAGTGCGCTGCCACCCCACACGCCTTGCAGAAGGACGTGACGTGAGGCAGGTAGATGTTCGCTTCACGGGCCTTCTTGAACCCGTCCACGAAACGGGACACGTACTCCACCGTGTACTGCTCGAGCCCTTCCACAATCAACTGCTCGCCCGGCTTCTTCTTGTTCATGAAGAACGCACCAAGGTTGGCAGTCAGCCCGTACTGGGCGATCAGTGCGGCACGGTAGAACCCGAGCTGCAGCCCAGAGTCAGGCTTCCTTGCACCGGTCTTGATGTCGAGGATCACTGTCTCCCCGGCAGGTGTTGCAAACAGCCTGTCGATATAGCCCTTCACTGGCATGCCGCCCAAGTCTACGTTGACGGGTAGTTCGACACCCACCATGTCTTCACCGTCATGCTCGAACATGACGATCTCCCACTTGGTGTCCTGCCGCCAGTCAATGTATGTCTGGACGAGGCCCGGCCCGTTAGCCAGCCACCACTCCCTGTCCTGGCCCCGGCTCGAACGCCACGTTGCAGGATCAGTGTCCGTGAACCCCACTTCCTTACGGATCTGCTCGGTGAACGCTTCACGGAACAGGCCAGCCGTGTCGAGGTCGTCATGCACGCCAAGATCCCACCATTCGGTGGCCGTGTGGACTGCGCTACCTCCCGCCGACCACCATGCGGGTGTCTCCGCATACCCGTCGATCTTCGTCAGTTTGTACTTCAACCCGCACCCCGACCATGAGGTGATGCTTGAGTACGATGCGTGTTCCGCTACCTGGTGAGACATAACTGGCTCCATATGTTGAATGATTCTTCTACTACTTCTTCCGGTTGCCACCCGCAGAGAGTGACGATCTGGCCTGTCTCCAACTCGAGCATCCGCCCCACCATGCGCCCGTCACGGTCGAATCGGACGTTGGTGTCGATCGTCTGGGCTGCGTCCACGGCCAGCGCGGTCACCCAATCGTGGTCGGGCCTGCCCGCCCACTCGTACGTGATCCGCTCGCACTCGCTACCGTCGTCTCGGATAATCCACGACGGGTAGCAGTAGTGCCGTGCCTCATAGCCGAGGTCGGCCCCGATCATGACTGCCACGTCGCAGCAGATTTCGTACGTCCGGTCCACTCCGTCCGTCTCTTCGGGGTTGACGCCGTACGACAGCGGTACGTTGACGCCGCACCCCCCCTCGTACCGGAACCAGGACAGGCCGCAGGCCGTGTAGCCCACCACCATCTCGCTCCATAGGGTTATGCTGTAGAGCACGCCATCCTTCACTTCGACGTTGGTTACCTGTGGTGTCGCGCTTGTCACACGTCCCCCTCTTCCTCGAATAGTAGACTGAGGGTATCATCATCGTTGCTCATAGTGTCTAGGTTACACACTCGCAGTGGCATGGCGCGCGCGTTGGCCCGTGTTGCAATGATCCGTTTGCCGATGTCCTTCACGGCCTGGTTGCGGGTGTCGTACGGGCCGTACGCGAAGTAGGCCGGCGAGGTGGCGGAGTCTTCCCGATGCACGATGATCCACCCACCACGACCCCACTTCAGTTCCATGAGCTCGTCAAGTAAAGCCTCCGCCAAGTCAGCCACGTCATCCCACTCGCGTTCGAGTAGTGCGATGACAGCCTTCCTCTCGGTGGGCCGATGCCTCATCATCCCGCCGCCCTGCGTGGCGACGGTGCGACGTAGGCCCGCGCCTCGAAGTGGTGGAAGTACGGCTGCGTAGCAATGTCGGGACACAAGACAGCAAGCGCCTCGTCCGGTGTCTCAGTCCGCTTCAACGCCCGCCGCGCGCGTGACACAAGCCGCTCCATCGAGTCGAGCTGTCCCGTCACCCCCTCTCGTCCACCCGTGCGGGTCAGCCCAGTGTCGGCGCGGAACCGTTCCCGTTCGATACGGTTAGTGCCCGCCCACGTACCGTAAGACTCGCCGAGGCTAGCGATCCGGCATTCCCGCCACACCGGGCACCCCTCGCACACTTGCCTCGCCAGTTTCAGCCGAGTGATGTTGCCCTGCCCTGCCTTATCGACAGGGAAGAACAGCCATTCCCCCACCTCTGCGCACGCTGCGTCCGCGATCCAGTCCGTCATCGCCATGCCTCCGGATCGTAGGTAAGTGTTGCATTGTGTGATCGTGCCTCATGGATGATCAGTGCCACGTCTTCCGATGACATCTCGTACCGCCAGTTCCACTGGCCCAGCTCACGGCGTGCCTGCTCATACGATTCGGCGTTGATCCTGCCGCATGAGAGGGTCACCATCCCGTCAGCCCATATCAGGCGGGGATGCCAGTGCCCATGCTCGTCTCGATAGTCCGGCTCCAGGTGGTATGCGAACCTCACGCTAGCCTCCCCGTCTCGACCGCGTGCACGGCCAGCCCGACCGACAGGTAGGTGGCCCCGTCCATCGGGCCGGACCACACCTCCCAATAGCCGCGCTTGTGTCGCATCACTAGCGCACCCGTTGCGTTATGCCAGCGCCGGCACCCGTCCACTGTCCGAATCCACCCGTCATAAACCGGGTCATCGTAGGTTGCAATACTGTCGGGTAGTGTGCTCATGCGCCCATCACATCCTGATATGAGAAGCCGTTGTACTTGAACGTGTGACGGGCCGCCTGCCCGTACTCCTCGACAGTCCAACGCTTGTCGTATCCGCCAGGTATCAGCGCCTCGATGACGTCGATAGCCCTGTCTTGTGCGGCGGCGGCACGCTCACCCCACACATGGTAGGAGCGGGGCAGCTCGCACACGCTGATCAGGTACCCGAGGTCTAGCGCGTCGAGTGTGTCCAGTCCTGGCGGATCGTTCACCACCACCGCATAGTCACATGCGCGTAGGGCTAGCGTCGCTGACAGGTGCGCTTGCCGTAACGCTAGTGCGGTGACAGGTTCCAGACTGTCGCCACCTAGTTCCAGTTGGGCTGAGAGTCGGAACACTAGCCGTTCGCTGAAGTCTCGCAGCGTGGCGAGCGTCACCGCCTCGTCGTCCACTAGTGCGGTGATGTCGTCACGGATCATGTCATACCTGGCGGGCAGGGTACGTGACACGTCACGTAACCATTCCACTACCGTCGCCGTACCGTGTTGCATTCCTGTAGTTGTCATCGTCTCGGTCCTCTCCGGTTACTCATGTACCGCCCATATAGGGCGAGTGTTCCTAATGCGATCAGTAGCCATGCGATCAGGCCGGCCATGATCAGCGTCTCACTGACACCCGTATAGGCGGGTGTCTCCCCGTGTGGTACGGCATCATGACTAGCGTAGTAACCCATGATCACTCACCCCCCACCGTGTCGGCCGGGTAGGTGACCGTCACCACGCCGCCGTAATGCGTGACCGTACCGTCACCGGGGAATCGCAACCGCCAGCGTTCATCGTCACCCTCGCACGATGCCCAGTCGATAGTGCCCATCACGTACGGTGCGATAGCCACCATGAGCTCATCGTTAGCGGCATACTGGTATGCCTTGCCGAAGCCTGCCGTAGACAGCCCGCCGGGGATGCCCCCGGAATCTTCCGGCGTATCCCACACGTCCCCTTCCTCACTTAGACATTGCCACAGTAGTTCAGCGACTGGCACGCGGTCGTAATCCTCGAACCATTCCCCATGTGTCAGCAGCTCGTAATCCTCGAACCATTCCCCACGTGTCAGCAGCACCTCCCGCAACGCATCGAGACTGTCCGGCAGCACGATCAACTGCGCATCGTGACTAGCGTAGTAACCCATGATCCTATCCCTTCCCTAGATACGTGTTACTTACTTAGCCAACCGGATCGGCATGAGCAGACCCGATAGGGCAACCTGTGGGTTGCCGGCATCCGACCCCTGATCACACACGGCGATAGCGACAGGCTTACGCGCGTACTCATCGGCACTACCGTGTGCCCGCATAGACACGGCAGTAGTCTTACTGCCATTAGCCTTACCCGCAGCGGTAGCGATCGTGGCAAGGTAGTGGGCGGATACCGCGGCACCCGCCGGCGACCGGCTATCCCGATCGAACGTCGGGATCAGGTTACGGAACCGTGGGAACTCGCCGATCGGTTGCGTGATCGTGCGACTGGCCGTCAACTGCCCGCCCACTAGCACGTCGAAGTGCACCGGCTCATACTCGTGGGCCATATCCACGGTCACAGTCACAGTCACGCTAGTAGCGGGCATGCCTCGGGCAGGCTTAGGAACAGACTTAGCCACCGCCACCAGGGCCTTAGCATCCACGTTCACTGAGAACGGTTCCGGCGCACTCGACTGAGGGTCGATAGCGGCAGTACCCCATAGGAGACGGTACCTGTCGGTTGCCGTGAACGTCACCCCATACGGGGCAACCTTGACACTATGGTCACTGTCGTAATGGTCCGGCGTGTCACCGAACGACACGTTTACGGAGTTGAGTACGGGCAGGGTCTTGTCCGTGCTCGCGGCAGTCGCCGCCCACGTCACCGCAGACACAAAGTCCTGCCCCGTCATGTTCACCACCGCCACAGCCGTCTCAGTAGTGGTGTCGATTGTTGTCATTGTTGCGCTCATTGTCCTAGTCCTATCTGTTAGTAGTGTGTTGCTTAGTCCCATAGTTCAGCGAAATAGTGTGCCGTCCGGTCGATCACCGGGCCGTAACGACGGGCCGTATCCCCACCCCACGACACTTTCAGTTTCGCCCACTCGCCGTGAGCGTTAGACGTGATCCATGCGTTAGGACCACCGAACGCGAGTAGGATACGGAACGGTTCCCCAATCTCACGCGTAATCTCCAACGGCATTGCCATAAGCGCCTCATCGGGGGTGTCGTACCCGTCATACTCACTGTCAGGGTCGCTATCCATTGCATCCCATAGTTCAGTCAGTGACCGCACTAGGGTATCCGCGTATTCTTCCGCCAGATTCTCACTCATTGTCTTGCCCTTCCATATTGCATCGTTCGCATTCCAGATCCCCGTTATCGTTCAAGTCCGACTCATCCCAATACGCCGCACACCAAGCCACCGTGTAGGTCACCCGCACACGGGTAGACGTGCAAGCCTCATCGCACACAATCGCACGACGGGACCGCTTCCACATTGCGCGATACTTAGGGTCATCCCACGCCCACCGTTCTACGGAACCTAGCGGGACGATAGCCAACACCTCACCGTCACGGGTAGCCGTGCCTGTCACGTATACGTAGTCACTCATGATCACTCCCCACCTTCCACATAAGCCAACGGGTAACGGTCCCCGCCCAACACCGAACCGCACCCATCGCACGGCATCCAACTAAACCCGTGGCCCTCACACTCGGTGTGATGCGTGCACCCACCCAGGATGGTCACGTCCCACAGTCGCGACAACGGGGACGGCACCGGCTCAACATCCACCATGTCCGGCGCATGAAACGCCATATAGCAGTCCGTGCACACGTCCACCGTGTACGACTCCAACGTAGTAACACTCATGATCCCGATCCCTTCTCCGATACATCCATTATCGGTGC
>ERZ869929.989-NODE-989-length-11707-cov-12.074837_pt1 | contig 11707 bp, 14 predicted proteins | sample MGYA00579312_ERZ869929 | MGnify/ENA primary metagenome ERZ869929 (study PRJEB32216, sample SAMN09231818) | wastewater metagenome | place: USA: Maryland | collected 2016-08-09 | study: EMG produced TPA metagenomics assembly of the PRJNA472060 data set (Reclaimed... | reverse complement strand
CAGCGTGTCGGGTATCACCGATCCAACCATCCGATGTGCGGTCACGATCTGGGAATGAGTCATCGATCTGCTCTCTTAACTGAACAGCTGCCTTAGATAATTTTGGCATGATGCTCGACATTAGAACATTCCCATCGCTTTAAATTATTAAGTGAGAGCTCGTCATGATTACATTCTGGCATTGGTGCAATAAAAGCATCATCGATAGGATCATAAGTGAATCCAATGCCCGCATAGTTATAGCGGATCTTCGCATTGTAGGAAGTGCGGATGCATCTTTGTTGTCTAAAATCTGAATACCATTCTTCAGGCGTTAAGCCATCAATCAATTCTGTTTCATCTTTACCGACGATAACTTCTGTGACAACATTGTTTTCATTTAAAAATGCGTAATGTGCCACTAGATTGTCACCGATCCTGTTCCAGCTGTAAAAACATAAGTGCGAAATCCGCCGGATGGTGTACCACCTGAATATGTAAGACCGCCGCCTATTGATGTAATAGCAGGGAAAGTGTCCGCATAACGAATAACTACAATTCCTGAACCGCCCATGTAGTAACCATTGCCAGCAATTCCAGCACCACCGCCGCCGCCTGTATTGACAGTTCCATTTGTACCGCCTGCTGCACTCACTCTATTCATGCCGATACCGCCGCCGCCTGAACCAGCTGCGCCGCTTGGATTACCTGTACCACCACCACCACCGCCGACCGCATAACCAATAAAAGTTTGACCACCACCGCCAGCACCACCTGCATCGCCTGAGTTTGATCCACCACCACCGCCAGCACCACCACCGCCAGTACCTACTGAGTTATTGGTTGATGTTGCACTTGCGCCGCCGCCATTACCGTATGCCGTTACATTAGGAAATGAACCTTGATTCGCGGCTGCGGGATTGTATCCAGCTCTTGTTGATGATCCGCCTCCGCCTGAACCACCAGTAGCGCCATTAGTTCCCGAGTGCGCTCCACGACCGCCGCCGTTTGCTGTAATGCTACCAAAAACTGAGTTCGATCCGTTAACACCATTTCCACCTGCACCTATTGTAATGGTGAAAGCACTTGTTGGTGTTGGATAAGTTGCACCATATAAAACACCTCCAGCACCACCGCCACCGTAAGAATCTCCGCCGCTGCCGCCGCCGCCAACAACTAAAAGTTCAAGTGAAGTTGCTCTAGAAACTCCGTTTTGAGCAATAATCCCAATCAATGAGTTGAGCATTACGCAATCCCACCTACTACAATCCATGAGTTAGCAGCGATCTTGATACAAGCTGCTGACTTGTAACGAGCAAGGACTGGAGCTGCAAGGACTGCTCCCGCGCTTACTACTGTCGTAGTACCAGAAGTTACAGCATTGATAGTAGTCACGCCCGCGCCCTTCTGATAAACCAAAAGAGTTGTACCAATTGGGAAGTTATAAGTCGCATCGGTTGGGATGCGGAAAGTGTTAGCAGATGCATTGTCCATCGTACAGATAGAATTGAGACCATCTGCCTTGACTGCTGTGTAAGTAGTGCCAGTCTGAGCATTGACAGTAAGCCCTGCAAAAGTAGTATCAATGTCTTGACCTAACAGGGCAATCGCTGTTGCGCCATCTTTTACGAGGTCACTCGATTGTGGGATGTCAAAACCGTAGTTCGTAGTTACAGTTGCCATTAGGTTAGTGCTCCGATCGCGTTAGTCCAGATAAGTGTACCATTTACCCCTGCCCAAGTTAGGTTAGTTGGGGTGATTGTTTGCCATTGTAATAAACTTAAAGAGAATGGTGTAGCAGAAATGTATAGAGTTAGATCGACATAGGTCGGTGTCGCGCTCATGACCACATTCTCAACAAATCCACCGAATGAGCCGTCCAGCATGTTGGAAGGAAGATTCTGGATAAGGACAGGCTGACCGAAGAAGGTATTGATTAGCCTATCAAGCAACACGCTAGGCATGTCGGGATTGTCAAGTCTAAAGGTGATGGTCTCAAGTGAGCCTCTAGGCGTAGAGCGTAGGCTTAACTCTCTTGTGGCGATGTTTTCAATGTCTGTTAGATTCTTGATGTTGGAATCATAGGAACGCTCGTAAAGCCCGTAAGAGACTATAGAGTCCGAATTAGAGGCTGTGTAGGTTGATGCAAAACCTGTGCTGTAGCGATAGATCAAGCTATTGCGGATGCGGTTAGTTTGAGTCGTTGAACGAATAGTGCTAGGGGATGCGTAATTAGCATCTATGGTGGTGTATCCATTAGCCACAAGATACTCAGAGCGATGATCCGCATCATCATAATCGACTTTTCCTGACTTGGTTTCATGGATCTGACCAAGTGCGCTATTGGCAATCTGATCCACCAAAGTGTTGGACTTAGCAGATGCAGAAGCGGCAAGCGCGATCATGGTATAGAAACCTGAATCGACTGTGCCCACGCTGGTCTCAGCATTAGCCCATGTGGTCGTTGCAGGATAGGTTGCCCATGTCTGGGTTGGTGTTACCTGTGACCATGGCAAGGAAAGGGCTGAGCCGAGGATAGCGGCGATTTGAGCCCCATCTAGACCTTCTGTAAGGGCTGTGTTGTAAACAGCCTTGGTGAGCCTTGCAAGGCTTCCTACGCCCAACACAGTACCGACTGTGATGAAGCCTGTTTCCTCTGGACTTCTTACACCGATGGAAAAGTCTGAGACCTCGCCACCAAATACCGTCACATAAGTGCCAGATGAGTTCTTTAGCTCTAAAGTAATTGCCTCTGAAACATTGATGGTAAAAGGTGAACCATCTGTATTGATAATCTGCACTCGACAGTAACCAGCAGTAGGCTGACGGTCGATGTCTAAGCGACCAGATGCAAAAGATACGCTAGTGACATTGGTGTAAACATCATCATTGACGGTAACACGCCACTCAGGAAGCCATGGCATTATGCGATCCCTAAGAAGTCTACTGTTCCGCGTTGAGTTGCTTCTTCAATAATCTTCTGGATTTCTTCTGCAATAGCGTTAGGGTCTCCAATTCCTGTGTTCACAGTTATGTTGACATTAGATCCACCTGTGACTGCTGCGCTTCCAGCTGCTTGCTCTGCTGCCGCTAAAGCTGCTGCCGCTGCTGCGGCTTGAGCTGCTGCTTCTGAGGCAATCTTAGCAAGGTTCGCAGTTGTGTAATCATTAGCACCTGTGATCAAAGCTGCTTCTGCTGCTGCGGCTGTTGCTTCCATGAGTTCTTTGTAAGCCGCTGCTTCTGCCGCTAAACGAGCTTTTAAGGCTTCAAGTTGTGCCGCGCTTTGTGCTTGCAAAGCAGCGGATGCTGCTGTTGTTTGGGCAGTCAAAGCATCTTGCTGTGCCTTTAAGGCTGCTGCCGTCGCTGCTGTAGTTGCTGCGCTCGCTGCTGCTCCAGCTGCTCCAAAAGATGATGACCATTCTGAAAGGTTAGGACGAATGACTGTGGTTGCTACAGAGTTAGCAAACGATGACCACTCGCGACCATTAGCTTGAATCTGTGTACCAACAGAAAACATCGACTTGGTGAGTTCATTGATCGATGCAGTAAGAGGGTCAATTTTCCACATGCCAAAAGGATCTTTAAGTTCTAAAGTTTTAACTGTTGCTAGAAGCTCTGTTAACTCTTTTGTCTTTTCCTGTGCCTTTTCCAATGCCTTCTGATACTTCTCGACATTGGTGAGATTTTCTTCCTCGATCGCTTGCATGAGCTTTAGGCGGATCTTATCTTCTTCTGAGATTTTGCCCTTGAGGGCTGCTTCAATCTGAATCTTCTGTAGGTCAAAGACTGCCTTAGCCTTAGCAAGTTTTAAGGAATCTTGCTGTGCTTTCGTAGAAGCCTTTTGTAACGCGGCTAACTTTTTAGCTCGAGCCGCTGCATCTGCTTCAAGTTTTGCCAAAGCAGCGTTTCGCTGTTTTTCAGTTGAGCTTAGTTGTGGTGTTGGTGTTGGTGTTTTGCCTAGATTGACACCTGTTTGAGCACCAGCAAAACCTTGAAAAATATTCTTAGGCAAGTTTTTTAATGTTTTAAATACATTGGTGACACCGCCGATAGCAGTACCAGTTGCAATTGTTATCTTCGCCAGAGCACCTGCAATGCCCTCAATTGCTATCGCCGCATCGCTGGCTTCTGTACCGCCGCCAATACGCGCAAAGGCGTCAACTAAACCTTTACCGATAATTTCTGAAGCGTTGCCAGTAGCAATAGATAAGACATCCATGCTGTAAGCCGTAGAGTCTAAATAGTCTGAAGCTGCACCGGCTGATTGAGTAAGCAGAATGCCTAAAATCTCAGAGAAAGATTTTGATTGGATTTCTGCTTTAGTAAGTCCTGTGTTGTACTTTACTAAGCCTTTAGTAATCCCAACATAACCCTTGGCAAGATCTTGGCTGACAGTTGCAAGATCAATTCCAGAAGCTCTACTGATTGTAATGGCATCATTAAGTAACTTTTGTGATTGCGTTAATGAACCAGTAGTGGTCAATAAAGACTGAAAAGCAGGTCTTAAAACATCATCTGCAACAGCAGCCGATTTTTCTAATTCAGAAATGTAATCAGCGATAGCAGGATTTGCAAAGCCAATGCCTAGATTTTCAACAGCGCGAGTGAGACGAATTGCTGCGGCTTCATCTTCTGCAAATGCCTTGACTGCTGCTTTGCCGTATCGAGTAATCGCGGCAGCACCAAAAGCGATACCTAATGAGCCAGCGAGTGTCTTAACAGTTTTAGTGAGTTTTGCTGTAGCTGTTTCGGCTTCTTTGAAAGCTTTTTTACCTGTAAACTCGGCGGCGATGTTAATTGCTACATTACTCATGCTGCTCTCCTAACATCAACTATTGCTGTTCTACGATTAAACTTTGCTGTTGTGTTTTCAATCGACTTAAAGACTGCTGCGTTAGCTTTACCTTGAGTTTTATCCCAAGCTCTAAAGATTAAGCGACCCATCATGCGATGATCGCCCTTGCGGTTAGAACCGTACAGCTGACCAAGGTTGGAAATAAACTGATTGCCAGCATAAGGATTGACCGAGCGAGATACGCCTTTAGACGCGCCACCTGCTTGAGTGCCTACCCAATTTTGCCCCTGACCATTTTTGCGACCAGCAGTCTCATAGATCGCACCGATCATAGACTTATTCTGGATGCGTACAGCATTAACAAAACCTGCTTTGTTAGGCTTAGAGGGTGTTGTTTTGTAAATAATTCCTGCTCTAATTTCTTTAGAGTCGTATTTAGGAAATCTTGCACCGCGAGAAGTCTCTCGCTTAGTCCATCCTGACATTGGCGATGTGAGAGGTACAAAAGATCTAGCCTCATTAACAATAGGCTTTAAGACTCCACCTAATTCTTTTGTTAATTCCTTGGCTAGGTCTGGAGCATACTGATTTAACGCTTTACGAAGTGCGACCGCGCCCACGACTTCTGTTGGCATCTTTTTGCTCCTTCGCTTCGTCTGTTAAAGCCTGAAATAATGCGTTAAGCATGTCTCGGTCTAATTCCAATAACTGCTGTGGCGCGATTCCCAACCTAATACTCAAGCGAGCAATAAGGTAAGTGAATGGTAAATCGCGCTTTAAGCTAAAGGGTCTGAATCCTCGACCGAAACCGATTTAAGGGTTTCGATGAAGTCAATCCCGAAAGGCTTAACAGATTCACCCGACCTGCGTGTTACTTCCCAAGCCAACCAATAGACATCCGACTGGCGTTCTTCATCTCTAAACGCCTTATGGAAGCCCTTTTTAGCGTACTGCTCGAACGCATACTCCACTGCTGGAGTAATCTCGCCTTCTAGTACGCTTCCATCTGTACGAACTATCTTTAGTTTTGCCATGGTTTTGCCCCTTTAGTTTAGTTTTAGAATGTGCCTGTGGTTGCTACTGCAATTGTTGAGTTAGCAGTAAATGTGATTGACATTGTGCCAATGTCACCTACAGCACCATTGATGTCTGTAGTGTTGTTGACTAGCAATGAGACTGTATAGAGAGGGTTAGTCGCTGAGACTGCTGTTCCCTTTGTCTGTAGGAATACTGCTGTAACAGTTGTTCCCCATGCTGCCTGTAGTGTTGCCAATACATTAGCTGACGCTGTGTCGTTTAGGAAGTCGATAGTCACTGTTGATGACTCTAGACCCTTAACGAACTTGTGAGATGAGTCACCCATAGCGGTAACTTCTAGCTCATCGAATACGCGGTTGATTGTTACTGCTGTTACATGGTCTGAAAGATCGACTGAGTTAATCTTCACACCTACATTGTTATTTAGAAATACAGCCATGAGATTATTCCTCGTCCTTCTTAGTAGTTGCTGGCTTTGGTGCTGCTGGTGCTACCTGCCCGATCTTGATCAGGAAGGCTTCGTTTTCTTTTTCCCACTCGGACATGTTAACTCCAACTTGTTAGGATTGATACGGACATCTCGCACGACAACAGTTCACCTGAAGCCGCGTTGAGAATACTAGGCGCGCTGATCGCGCTTACATTATAGACTAGAGAGGAAGCTGCGAGCTTATTAAACACTCCAACAACTACATCCTCAATGCCGTTAAGGTTGCCCTCATTGTCAAATAGAGGGACTGTCATAATAATCTTAAAGTTAGCCGTTGGGCTAATGGTGATGTGCTGATTGTTATTTGGTGTCAGATAAGGATCATCTGGAGACACGATTACGCTGTTCGCTAAGACTGTGCTCGGCGGGAACGCGAAAGTCTGCCATTTTGAGTTATTAACTAGGGCAGTCGCTAGAGTGGTGCGAAGTGTCGTAATTGCAACTGGCATCAACTACCCGATCATACTCGTGGGCGCAAGCGCGTGGGAAACCAACCCCCGTATTTTTGCCAATAATTGGCTCGACATTCTATACGGGGACGGCTGGAAATCGACTAGGTTACTGCCCGAAAGGGTTGCAGTACGCGCTTGCCAGATTTCAACAGATACCATCAAAGCTGCTTGCTGAATTGCTGGATCAGTAGACCAATCGACATAAGTGTCGGCTGTTACTGTGCCAAAAGGTTGAATAGGGTGGAAAGGTGCAGGGGTATTATTGTTACCCGTAATCGCGTAAGTGATTGATTGATGACCCACAGAGGTAATTGTCTTAGATCCATTGTGCTTCGATCCACTGCCTGTGATGACAACAGTCTGACCGACATAAAAAATCTTTTCAACAGACTCATTAAAGTATGAAGTGCCTATTGTTGCTGTATTGCTGTGACCTGTTGTGTAATAGTTGTTAGCCCATAGCATGGGAAGTAGGACTGCATCTGTAGCGTCGCACACTTCCTGCAAGGTGGCATCTGGGTACAGCGTACCGACTCCGAGGGTACTACGGAGCTCTGAAACTGTTGTAAGTGCCATTCCTTTTCCTTTCTAAAGACTCTGAGGGGTAGAGGGCTACTACCCCTCAGAGCGTACTTAGTGGGCTAGCTTATGCTGCGTTGTTGAACTTGAACGCACCTGCTGCTGCCTTAGTTGCGATTGCGCCATAGCCGTAGTATCCGACTTCAACCTGACCAGTACCGACCTTATCAGCGCGTAGCTGTAGGCGTGGTGACTCGTACCATGTGTAAGAGTCGCGGTTTACGACAACGATTGAACCATCTGCAACACCTGTCAATGAGTAATCTACATAAAGATCAAGTCCTAGTAGGTTTCCGCGTAGGCTCTGTGAAACAGATCCAGCTGCGTTCATTGGGTTTGTTGCTGTGAAGATTGGGCGGTTTGATGAATCAACCATGCCCATGATGTTGCTCCACTGTGTGGGTGAAACAATTACGCTTTGTGCAAAGCGAAGTGTGTTTGTGTAGATTGAGTCTGAAGCGCGAGCGATAAAGCCAGCCATTTCAGCACCATCCCATGGAAGTGTGATTGCTGTGCCGTCTGCTGTTGCGCCTGTCTGGATTGCTGTACGAACTGCAACGTTAGTTGACTTAGCGTAAGCATCAGCCATTAATGACTGTAGCTCCGCGAAGAATGCAGGTGATGTTCTATCAAGAACTTCTACATCGAATAGTTGCATTCCTGCGTACTTTTTGACATCCACATCAAGATACTCGATCTCAACCTGAGTATCTGAGAATGCTGCCTTCTCTGCTGTCTCTGCAACAGTAGGGACAGCCTTAACGCGAGGGATCTGAAACTTAAATCCTGCATCTGGAAGTGTGCCTGAAGAAATTGCATCAATTGATGGTCGACCAGAAGTTGACTTATTGTTGATGATCTCTGTCAATTGACGAGTAGGAACAAGACCTGCTACATCTGTTGTGTCTGTATCTGATGCTGCTGCTAGGTATTGACGAGCTGACTCATCACCGAAAGAAGCGCGGATTGCGTTCTCTAGGAATACCTCTGGAGCAGTGTTAATGCGTGGTGTTGTGTAGTAAGCAGCTGTAACAGTTGGGCGAGCAGCTTCTACAGCCGATGCCTCAACTTCTGGAGCTGCAACTGTTGTCTCTGGAGTATTTTCCACAGCTGTCTCGCTTTCTGTTTCTGTTTCGATTTCCACAATTGTTGTGTTAATCGTTGTAGTTTTAGTGCTTGTGCTAGTTGCAGCTTCTACTGCCTCTGCTGCGATCTCTAGCACTTGAGCAGACTTAAAGGCTGGCTCTGTAACTAGAGAAACTTCTTTTAGTGTTGCCGCTGTCACGACTGTGTATCCATCGCGTGAAGGCTTTGATGCTTTAATCTCTGCACCAATTGAAAGACCTGAAACTAATCCTTCGCTTGCCATGATAAGAGCATCTGAACCAGATTGTGAACGGCTTAGCTTGAATGTCGCATAAATACCATCTGCGCGTGTTTCTGCTGAGATCATACGACCAACAGGCTTTTTCATGTCGTGCTGAGATAGCAATTTAATCTTTGATGGATCTATAATCTCAATTGAACCAGCCTCAAAGACATAAGCACCAAGGTTAGTATTGCCTACTTCACCTGTTCCCATTGGGACGATCTTGCCTGAGATTTCGCGCTTTTCTTCGCTGCACTCAATTGATGAAGCTTCAATAAATAAGGTTTCCATTAGTTGCTCGTTTCATTTCCGTTGGGAGATAGATCTTCCATTTCCATGGCTTGCTCTGTGCTAATTAGACCAAGTGAAAGCATCTTTTCAATTACTAGCAAACGCTCCATTGGATCAACGCGTAAGAATGTGTCATCTACTGCAAATTTTACATAGTGCCCAGCAGTAGAGATGTCATCCATTGAAAGTCGTGCTTCAATAGCCTTGATGTACGGCTGAATCATCCAGATGAATTGTCTGCGCTCATCTTGCACGTTCGCGTAAGTCATTGATTGGTTTTGTTCAGCTGAAAGGTAATAAGGTGGCACTCCACAGGCACGAGCAATCTCTGTTGCAAGGTTTTGCTTTGCTTCGTTGTACATCATGTCTTTAGGTGAAAACGAAACAGGATTGTATTCTAGAGTAGAAGTCAAATAAGCTGTTGCGCGATTTTGACGCGCTTGTTTCCACGCTGCTAATAGTCCAGCGACTTCTTTAGGATCTAGATCCGCACCATTGTTACGGATGTAACCTGAAGCCATTGGAGTTTGTGCAGCAATAGCCGCTGCCTTATCAACATCAATTGCTGAGCGAATAGTGCGAGCAGATGTAGTGAGTAGTCCTTCATCTTTCTGAAATGTAATTAAAGATCCAAGACCAGACATAGGGACTGCAACACCATCGACATAGTATTGAGTTACAATTTGATTAGGAAAATTAGTTGCATAAGTAACGCGATCATTAGCAATCCACTCAGCTCGAGCCATGCGTCCATCTTCTGCGTAAACTTCTTTAATCTGCCAGAAGGCTGTACCGAACATAAGTAAAGAATCTACTGTCCAGTATAATGTGACGAACAAAGGTTGATTTAGAGAAGGTTGTTCAACCCATCGAGGTGGAGCGATGTGTTCACCTGTAGACTTCTTATAATACTCAAGTGGAATTGTTGAAATTGTTCCCGCAATTAAATCTCTGCATCTTTTGACACTTGGTACAGTCATCGCATCATTACGAGATACAGCAGGGGCATAATAATAATTAGTGCCGTTGACGAATTGATCGCCTAAAATTTGAGGGGCGTATTGCGCTTTAAGCGATGAACGCTGATCATTAGAGATTGCTTCAGTTTTGCGAAATAGACCCATAGTCATAAAGGATACCATTTGTCAAGTAATTAGACAACATGCTATGGCGTGTCTAAGTATAAATCTGTGGCTTAGGCTGAGGGATCATCAACTTACTCACAGTCATTGCCACGCCAATTGCGGCTGAAATGTCTCCCGCGGATTTCCTCTTGATGATACGCCACGCTGAGTCATTGACCTTAGCTGCACAGTTATTCATCTGCTGAATGAACTCAGCCTGTCCATTGTGAACGACTCGATGATTAACCAAGCCTTCTAAGAGGTCTCCGCAAGCTTTGTAGAACTGCTGTCCACTTACGTCCTCTGTGATCACGCCAGAATTGGAGAGCCTGTCCGCAATTGTTTGTGTGGCGTACTTGTCAAAGCAGACAATACGAGGCTTATAGATGTCACACCAAGCTTTAATAGAAGCCGCCATCTTTAGCTCATCGATGGCTACTTGAGAGCTGTAAGTCTCTAGGATGCCAATGCCGATCCGACCATCTGCCAATAACTGACCGGCAACGAGTGAGCCGTTACGCCTTGAAGGTGAAACATCGAACCCGAATACTGTATAAGCACCCACAGACATCTCAAGCTCTGAATCTGATGTCTCTTCTAGGATGCCATGCGGCCAAGGGCTACTGAGTGAGTCGATCCACTGGCAAAGAGTCTCAGTGCGGGTGTTCTCAATCGGTGAGGTCGCTATCGCTTCCTCGATTGCTTCTTCTGTAATTGTGTACCCCAGAGAAGGGTTAGCCATAGCCCATGCTTCGCGATCGTTTATCTTGCAGTATTGAGGTGCTGAGTACTCGTAGAATCCGAAAGACTTTGGTGGATAATCTATTGCTCGCTCTCGCAGGTCATTAAGCACAGTTGAGAATGCATCTCCAGCATTAGAGGTAAGAAGCGTCTGACTATTTGGGTGAGCTCTAGTCGTTGGAGTAGCAGCTCGGAATCCGTCCTCTGAAATCTCTCGGACTTCATCGATGTAGAGCAACCCATTGACTGATCGCCCACGAGATCCATCTCTAGTTGCAGCAACGACATCAAGGCGTGCTCCAGAGAGCATCTCAATTGACTCTGTGCCGTTGGCGTGTCTGATCTGCTTAACGAATCCTTTGAGGTGGTCATTGGTCTCCAATAGGCTAGTTACTTGTCTGAAGGTGTCTAAAGCCATGCTTCTGTTCGAGCTCATGATAAGCACATTGGTATTCCACTTAATCAGGTGCGCGAGGATCAACATACGCGCTAGGTGGGTTTTACCGTTCTGCCGCGCTACCAAAATCAGGTTTGTTTTGCGAATCCACATGCCCTTCTTGTCCACGGTGAGCATGTCCTTAAGCACGAACTCTTGCCATGGAAGCAGAGGCATCTTCACAATCTCACAGAGATCTTTTACATCCTGAAGTTTGTTTTCGCCCTTGAGTAGTGGACTGTGAAGCCGTGGCTTGGTTGCCCCTCGTAAGGCTTTGGACTTCTTGGGCTTATCTGTCATTGACTCGGACTAGGTCGGTGCTTAAAAGGACTGTCCAGCATCGTCTCGGACTGCATCGGGGAGGTATTGCTTGAAGATCGGAAGAGCGGTTCAGCAGGAATGCCGAGACCGCA
>ERZ869929.988-NODE-988-length-11715-cov-60.550000_pt1 | contig 11715 bp, 18 predicted proteins | sample MGYA00579312_ERZ869929 | MGnify/ENA primary metagenome ERZ869929 (study PRJEB32216, sample SAMN09231818) | wastewater metagenome | place: USA: Maryland | collected 2016-08-09 | study: EMG produced TPA metagenomics assembly of the PRJNA472060 data set (Reclaimed... | reverse complement strand
TAACCCGCCCCCATTTTTTACCAAACACATAATCAATATGAGCATAAGACTATCTCACAGCTGGGTTACAGTAGAGTACCTGCGGATGCGCCTAAAGGGCATTCCGGTAACAATTGACCAGGGCATGGCCACGGTGGCCACGGCCATCGGAAATATACAAGTTCCATTTAGTGGGCTAAAGGAAGAGCCTGACTACCACAACGAAGAATTAGAAGCTAAACTTAAAGCTAACAGGAGCACGGGAACATGGGCTATACCCGCGAAATAGTTGCATCATTAAAGGCACAGATTGATATTGGTGACCTGATTGGCCGTTTTGTAGAGTTGAAGCAAAAGGGCTCAAACCTTAAAGGTTTTTGCCCGTTTCACAATGAAAATACGCCCTCGTTTACCGTAACACCGGCCAAAGGCATCTATAAATGTTTTGGCTGCAGCGCTTCCGGTGACCACATTGAATTTCTGCAGCAGCATGAACACCTAAGCTTCATTGAATCCATCCAATGGCTGTCCAGGGAGTATAATGTGCCGCTTCCGGAGAAAGAAATTGAGAAAGCCCGCAGGCCACATTACGAAAAAAGGGCCCTGAAAAAAGATGAAAAACAGGGTGATTACTGGTTTGATTATGAAGACCTAAACGATGATGATATTCGTGTATGGTTTGCAGCTAATGTGATCAAATACCGCCAAAAGGAAGGCGGCATAAAAAAACTATACGAGGTACTTGAGCGCTACAACTGGAAAAAAGTAAAATCATACACGGTATGCTACGAGACTGAGGCTGTAACCAAAACAGCCAATGAGAACTACCCTATTTATGCCAGGACCGAAAAATGGACATTGGGCGATTCCAGGGGTGAATTCACTAAAGTGTATCAACCGTACCATTTTGATAAAGGCAAAAAATTCACGTACCTGGGCGAAAAACCACGGATTTATGTGAACGGTTTGGCTCAGGCTACGATAGCGCAGCTTGAATATAAAATACTGCAGGAAGCCGAAAATGAAGAATCAGAAACGGAAGAATTGGATTCAGAATCCAAAAAACATTTACTTCCAGAGATACTTCTTACTTCGGGTGAACGTGATTCAATGAATGCCGCGGCAATTGGTTACTGGCCCATCTGGATGAACTCCGAAAGTGACATCATTCCGCCCGCAGTGCTTACCAATGTAATGAAGATATGTAAGGTACTGGTGAACATTCCCGACATCGACGATACTGGAATAGCCCAAATGCATAAGCTCTGCATGAACCCGGAATCCAACCGGTACCTGGAAATAAAAAATGTAATCCTGCCCGCAGAACTCAAGAAAAAATGGAGCAACGGAAAACCGTGCAAAGACCTTCGTGACTACCTGAATCATTTTTCTGTATTCAGCTTCCACGAGCTCGTTAAAACCGCATTCCCTTATAAGTTCTGGGACTATATCGTTAATGAATACAAAGGCAAAGTTTCCACGCGTTGGGAGATCAATAACGAGTATCTGAATTTCTTCCTGGAGCGCAACGGATTCTTACTGTATCAGATTACTCCGGACGGTAACGATGTGCCTCAAATGCGGCTTATTCATATTAATAATAAGGTAGTTCGATTTGTAACGGAATCACAAATCAAGAAGTGGGTAATCAACTTTATGCGCGAACGAAGCCTGCCCGTTGCGCTTAGAAATGCTGCCCACCGAACTGCTTATTTCGGTGCCAAATATTTAGACTCTCTTTCTGATTTTGCTCCTGATTTCAAGGCGTATGCAAAAGATTTTCAATGTTTGTTTTTTCAAAATAAAGTCTGGAAAATTTCTGCGGATGACATCAAAGAAATTTCTACCGACAAAAACGATATAGGCAAGTTTGTATGGGCTGATAAACTGATTCCGCATGTGGTTTCCGTGGCCAAAAAACCACCGTTTGAAATTACCTGGAGCGAAGAAGATGGATTCGATATTGTAATCAATGATTTCGAATCGCCATTCATGAAATACCTTATAGCCACCAGCGCCATTCACTGGCGGATTAGAGAAGATGGCATTGAAGAGGTACAGGAAGATGGAACCAAATTAATACGAAAAGCATTAACCGACGATGAAGCAAAAGAGGAGCGGCTGCATCTTATCAATAAGTTGTTTGCGATCGGTTACGTAAGCCACAGGCAAAAATTGAAATACCGCCCATGGTTTGTGTACGGTATGGAAAACAAAATCACCGGTGAAGGAAAATCTAAAGGCGGCACGGGTAAGACTGCTTTTTTTGACGCATTCCGTTATTATATGCGCGTTGTAACAGTGTCAGGGGGACGAGATTTGGGAGACGAAAAATTCAAATGGGGCGCCGTGACTAAAGATACGGACTTCACCTATATGGATGACATTCATGAGTACTTTGACTGGGGAAGTATATATCAGCACACGACAGACGGATTCCCGGTTAACCCCAAAAACTCTCCAGGATTTACCATTCCGTTTCAGGATTCGCCAAAAATGGGCGGCTCAGGCAATTTTGCCGTAAGAGATAATGAAGGCTCAACAATACGCCGTATCATTTTTGTAGCGTTTTCTGATTATTTCCATTCAGCAAATGCCCAGGCAGGAATCAAAGAACGAAACATCAAAGACCTAATCGGCAAAGAACTTTACCTAGACTTTAACCGTGAAGATTGGAATGCATTTTACAATGTGATAGCGCGCTGCATCCAATTTTACTTATGGAACCCAACGGATAAAATAGTTAATCCTCCAATGACCGATGTTATATACAAAAACATCCGTGGAGCAATAGGGGAAAGTTTCTTCGATTGGGCTGAAAAAGTATTTATTCCTGAGCTGCAAAATACCGATGTGCTACTGATCCGTGAAAACGTGCAAGACCATTACACGGAAACATTAAAGAAACGTAATATGGCAAAGGCCACGCCAACGCCACAGCTATTCAAAGAAAAATTAGAAAAATTCTGTTTTCTGATGAACTGGAAATTGAATCCTGATGATCATCCTTTGATGGCCAAAGCGAAACCCGGCCAAAAAACTACCCAACGGATTCAAAAATGGGTAGCCGCAGATGGCCGTCCGCGCGAAATGTTCTACATCCAAACCCGTGACGAGGCGGGTAATTTGATCCCCTTCAATAACCAGGATATAAAAATTGACCTGGACAAACCGATCAACCTTAATGCCCAACAGGCCAATCTTAACCCTGAGAATAAAGACGAAATGCCATTTTAATACAACATAATATGAACCTTTGGATTAATTACTACCGGGAGAAAAATCCCATCAGAGCCGCAGAGCTTCAGGAAGCATTGAACAAAAATCTTGAATGTTCAATGATACAGAAGATATACCTGCTAACCGATGTTAATGTGCCGGATGAGCAGTGCTTTTCATCAGGCAAAATAAAAATCATTAAACGCAACTGGACGAACTGGAACAGCAGTTTCCGCCCAAGATATTCTGACTTTTTTGCGGAGATAAACTATCGCACGAAAGCCCATGAAATAAACATCATTGCCAATAGTGACATAAGCTTCGATGAATCACTCGTGCATCTTATGCCTTGCCTGCCCGAGCACGTTAAAACATGTGCAATCCTGAGCCGGTTGGATGAGGGAAAACACACTAATCCGGGTGCCGATGCATGGGCATTTAAAGGGAAAATAGATCCCGCGGTTTGGGGAGATTTTTTCCTTGGCGTTCCTGCATGTGACTGGCGCATATACCAGGAACTGCTCAAGCAGAGCTATACGATTTTCAATCCAAGTAAAAAAGTTAACGCCCACCATCATCATGCCAGCAGCATACGCAACTGGACCAATGCCGACTACGTGGCGGGCACTCCGTTTGACCCCGTTTCGGGTCACCTGCAGCCTCAGGACTTTGAGGCTATCATTAACAAGGTAAAACAATTAACAACAATATAGTATGGCACTAGAAATTCTAAGTCCGGACACAATGGTTGCCGGCAGCAAAGAAGCCCGTCCGATGCTTCGATTCAACAAAAACGGCATAATCACCATCAACAAAGGAGCCGCCGCGCTTCTGGAAGTCGCCGAATCTGACAGCATACAATTTGCCGTCGACGGCAAAGAAGTATTTTGCCGTAAATGCGGCAAAAAAGATAAAGGTTTTTCCATCCGCAAAAAGTTTAGCGGCAGCTACGATTCCCTTATTATCCAAAGCACCGGGATTTGTAACCGCATACGTGAGGCGGCTGCAATTGACATGAGAAACTATGGCGCCTTGTTGAGTGCCACCGCACAGCGACTGGAAGACGGCAATGAATGGTATCCATTAATCAGTTCAATCAACAAGAAACATGAGTAAGTCAATTTCAATTCTCCGCGCCTCTAACGGCCTTTACTTTTCTGCTGCTGATACGCATGTATACCAGCTGTTTGAAAACGGTAACGAAGCAGCTGCACTTGCCGCAATTCTAAACAAAATTGAGGCAGAGGGTTTCTCGGGGCCTGCCGAAATAACCATAACCGACCTAGGAACGGAAACTCCACCAGATGCCGGTCAATACAGGGTTGTGAAAAACGGATATGGATTCGTGATTTATACTTCCTCCTCGGTTTTCATTTCGTCGGACGCAGCGCATCTGCAGAAATTATTCGACGGATACCTCAGCTCGGCCATGGACACATGGGAACAGGGCGGCGAATATTTATTCACCTTACCGTCCGCAGATCCGGAATAATGAGACCGTGGCCAAAACATAACCTGCCCAGGCCCGTGCTGAACTCCAAAATACTGGACGTGAAAAACCGCGTCTGGGTTGTAACGGAGTTTGAGCTTACTGAAGGCGATAACCCGGAGCTGACGATACAGCACGGAGACCTGAAGCAGGATATAGGCTACCTTAAGCTTTACGAGCTTTTCGATAAAAAACTAATGACAGTAATTTTTTAAAAACAAACAACACATGAATCCACAACATTCAAAAAGCCCTGATTGCCAGAGTATGGAAAAAGAACTTAGAGCCAGGGTAAAATCATTTTTAACAACGCTGCAACCCGAATCCAAGAACGCGGCTGTTGAAGGCAATGCGATACTGAACCTGATCACTGAGCTGGAAAGAGTTGAGCGCGGATTGGTTTTTTTTCATATCGGTAATAAGCTTTCTTGGCTTTGCCCTGAAGGAATTTTTGAAAACAGGGCCATTGAACTGAATGAAGATTATTCCTGGTCATTGGAGCGGCTGAGTGACCGTAAGACTCTTGCCCTTGTGCCGCGTATTAAATCGAATGATGAAGCAATCCCTACAACTTAATACCTATGGCACACATTGCAATTATTAACGCCATGTACAGGTGTTTTCTGCTGCCTACCAAGCAGCTTCCACCGGTAACATCGGATGGCCTTGAGTTTACCATTGACGTGTTATATATCAACAAACGATATAAACGTAAATCTGCCGATATGGCCGCACTCTTAAATAACTACTGCGACTTTATTATAACAACGTATAACGAATTCTTAATAGAACAACAAAATGAAAGCAATAAGCTACAGTCTGTGGGGCAGTAACCCCGTTTATCTTATCGGGGCAATCCGTAATGCCGAATACATAAAAGCGAATCTTCCGGACTGGCAGATGGTGGTCTGGTATGGCTCGGATGTGCTCGTACACCATGAACATATCCTGGATGATTTGCGCGAGCTCGGAGTCAAACTTTGTTTCCGTCCGCAGCGTATTTTGGGGTCAAGTATTACAGAGTATGGATGCTTTTGGCGATTTAGAACGATTGATACAAGACAATACAGCCATGTGATATTCAGGGATTGTGATTCAAGGCTGAGCCGCCGTGACATGGCCGCAGTTGACCAGTGGATTGAATCAGACCTGGCGCTACATATTATTCGTGATCATCCTTACCATGCAGAAGCTTATCCGATGAAAGAACCGGCCATTTTAGGCGGGCTTTGGGGTATCAACTGCAAACATGTGAATTTCAGCATTGAATACATGATTGCAAACTACTATGCCGCCCGAAATTACAGGGAAAGCGGTTATGGTTCAGACCAGGAATTTTTAAAGCCTATAATGATCATGTTCAAACATTCTACTATGATACATGATGAGGTATGCGGCACCGGCCTCAAATTCCCATTGCCCAGAGAAGGATGGGCATTTGCCGGTGAGCGGATAGGCGAGGATGAAATGCCAACACACAATGACCGCAGGAGCCTTCAAGAGCACCTGCGGTACCCGAAAAAAGATTTTTTATAAGCAATACATAACACCATGTACTACAAAATTGAAAACACAGAATCAAAAGTTTACACCAAGTTGAAGAAACTTTTGGAATACGAACAAGAAATTGAGGCAGAAAACGAAAAGTTGGTACAGCAAAAAGTTGTGCATGAATACACAGGCTTCCTTGGATATAAGGGACAAACCAACTTTTACAGGGTATCCAGGTATTTAGGCTTTAAGTTTAAGCAACCCGAGCTCGTTGATGAGAATATTTGGAAAAAACACCAAATACACAAAGATGTATTCGTGCCTAACAGAAAAACAAAGGCCGGTAAAGAAATATACAATTTCCTGCATAACGGTTTGGAAGTCTCCGACTATATGACCGTATGTGAGATTTTAAAAATAGAAGCTATCGGCAAATTTTATTTTCCTAGCCTTTATTTTGTTGATGATGTAATAATCATGTTTTTAGATGACAAGGCCAATCCCAAAGTTAAAGAGCTCATCGAAATCACATCAAAGGAATTCAATCAGTACCTTAAAAAGATTGATAAAAAGAAAGGAGCGAAAGCATGAGTAAACTAAAAGAAACACCCATACTTTTCAGCACGGAAATGGTGCAGGCCATAATTACTGGCAATAAAAGGCAGACCAGGCGAACTAAAGGGCTTGAGTTATTAAACCAACGGCCAAAAGATTTTACCCATCATGGTCGAGTTGGTGAATTGTGGACGTTCCACGATTGCACATCCTCGAACACCGATAACAAGATTTTTCAAAAAATTAAATGCCCATACGGTAAACCTGGTGATTTGATTTGGGTTCGCGAAACATACACATATGTATTATGGGATCATGCTCCAGACCTTTTAGAAGGTTCGAGATCCAATACCCAATTTGTATATAAAGCTTCCGTACATGAAGACTGGATGGAATATGCAAAAGAAAAGTATGGTTACAAATGGACTCCTTCCATCTACATGCCGAAAGTAGCCTGTAGAATATGGTTAGAAATTACTGATGTGCGCATCGAGCGCCTTCGTGACATTTCTGAAAAAGATGCGATTTCGGAAGGCTTGCAAATCTTTAGAAACTTTCCTTGGGCTCCTGGGAAACCATTTTATAAAGATTATAACGATAAGGGATTTAGCACAGCTGAAAATCCGTGTTACGAAGACCCAATTGATTCATTTGAGTCTCTCTGGGATTCGATTAACGGCGGTGGTTCATTTTTAAAGAATCCGTTTGTGTGGGTTATATCATTTAAAGTAGTTAAAAAATAATGAAAAATATTATAATTATTGGGGAGCCAAACTCGGGAAAAAGTCTTATGGCTAGAGGTGTTTTGAGTGAATATGAACCATTACAGAGGCAGTCATTAAGCTTATTATATATAGGTAAACATAAAAATGACCATAGCCCTGCGCAACGTTTATTCTATGAACTTCAAAGTACAACCAAAGTAGTTTTAGTTGAGGATATTCCTCTTGAGTATTTTAAAGAGCTCGCTTTTTTATGTAAGGATGGAAAAATTACCATCAATCCTCGTCTTGAGCCTATACAAGAAATTCAGGTACAATTTATCCTTCAATTTGTTGGAAAACCAGAATTGGTTCTTGATTTTCTTGGCAAAAAATCAATTCAAAGACATTATAAAGTATTTCAAACTCAACAAATTCAATAGGCTATGATTGCATTAATTATAAAAGCATGGCGAAGAATCAGAATTGGGCTGGCAATACATATTGTATGGTTAAGGCCATGCCTACTTTCTGCAGCTGAGCTTGAAAAGCTAATCTTGCTTGAATTCCGGTCAACCGCATTACTATTTGGATTCGACATAAGCGATATGACAGATGAGGAAATCAAAGAGGCTGTTTTAAGAACAGCCCAGGACTTTTCAAAAGCTGGTGTATCAGCAGCTGAAGCAGGAGCTGCTTTAGCGTCGCTTGCTCAAGCAGTAAACGAAATTAATTCACCAAAATCAATAATCAATCAAAACGGAAAACCGCCTTTTATGCCCAGTTTTATTCAGGAGGTAGAAAAAGAAGCCTACTTGATGATACAAAAACATGGGAAAGCAGAAGCTAAAAAAGTAGCAGTTTTATACGCTAATGAATGCGTAAAAGAGATAAAAGAGTTGCCTTACTACAATGGTGAAAAAATAAAACGAATCAATGACCGTAAAATGTATTGGCTCACTGTCGCAAGTGCGATTGAAAATTTGGCATAACGGTAGGTGGCTTGGCGAAGGCTGCCTAACGGATGCTCAATTTTCGCACAAATTTCAATGGCAGCTTTTGCCAAACCGCTGTTACCTGCTGGGCGGTTTATCAGTAGGGACTTAAATTAAAAAAGAAATGAACATTTACGAATTTATTACGCCAAGCGACCCGATTACATTCAAAGCGGATGATGATAAGGTTGCATTTACTTGTGCTTTGCTTTTAGGTAACGGCAAAGCTGGTTGTGAAAACAAAACAACAGGAGAAAGTTTGCCGACAATGTTAATGTTTGCCAAAGAACCTGATAAGAATATTCAGGAGTTTATCGGTGGCGATTTCAAAGAATTTTTAGAAGCCAACAAGCCCAAGATTGCAGAGTGCTTTAAGTCTTTTGCATACGGCTCTGTTTCAGATAGGCAAACTTTTGACGATGCTTGTGATGCGATTACTGACCCTGAAAAGTTGAAAGAGTTCAAAGCAAAGCACGAAGATAAAAACCGTTCATCTATGTCACAATGGGTAAAGGGAGCTTGGCAGTATGGTGAACGGATGTCGTAGCCTTGCAGGTAACGCAAAAATTGGCGCTGTTCCATTGCGCTCAGCGACCGTTTTCCGCCCGTTTTAATGGGCGGATTTTTTTTTGGTCCATTCTGATCAGCTCAGGCCGTTCTGATTTTTCGGGTTTAAATTGTTGCAAATGTCGGCCCGTTCGCAAAGCTGCAAGGATTTTCTCGGCATATACTCTCTTCGTTCCGTTATTCCAATTCCTCCTTGCTTGTTTGCTCGCTTTGGCCACCACCCTTTGGGGCATAATTTAAAACGAAAAATCATGAGAAACGACAGAGCAATCAACAACGAATGGATCCAGAAAGCCTTCTTTACCCTCCGTAAAACGGCAGCAGAAAACGAAACAATTACTGAGCTGCCAAAAGAACTCAAGCGCCTGCTCAGGATAGCCATCCGCCGAAACGGCGACACAGACCTGAGCTACGTGTACAACCTCATTACTGAGACTGCAGTATGCGCCTCGCTCAAGTATCCTGGCATAGAATTTTCAGCCATCTGGGCCAACGGCCTCAGAACGAAAATCCTTAAAACCAATGCAAGCATTCCTACCAGGAATGAAATAGAACCCGGAGAATAACCGGGTTCTATAAAAGCTTTCAAGCTCCGGCCTTAGGGTCGGAGCTTTTTTGTTTTGATGCGGCCGCTGCTTCGGCCGCTATGATCTCAAACTGGTCCGCAATGTATTGGGGATGGTTTGGCTGCAGCAGCTCCGGGCAGTTCTCTGCCAGCTGCATGATGCTTTCAATGTTGGCCATGGCCACGCGGATGGAAGACAGGGTTTTCTTTACTTGATTACTTAGCATGATATGTACGTGAGATTGGTTTATACAAATCCAAACTACACGGAGGGGGTAAATACGCGATTCTCGACAGGGAATTTTTCCTGCCCAGGTTTTCAGCAAAGAAAACTATGCTAGTATCAACTCACAAAATTAGCGCGTAGCAGCCTCAATCTTTTGAAGTAATGTTTGATACGTTTCTTTCACAGTAATCACAACGGGACCAGTCGGTGAAGTAGCTGATACAATAACATGGGTTTCACCTCCTTCTACAGCCTCCTCTTGTACAGAATAAATAAAACGGCAATTCAACAGCAATTTGCCTCCAAAAAAATCATAAACCTCAATAAATCCTTTCATATATATATGTTTTAAAGTTAAACCATCATGCCCAGGTTAAAAGCAAAAAATAAACTATCCCGCCGCCCAGGGCGGAATCCGCTTTTTGGGCAGACCCGGCCGGCCGGAACTTTTCCGCTTTTCCCTTACCCCCAAATTTAAATAGTTTTTGCTGATATTTTGATATGCTGATATGAATTTGTGAAAAATTGCGCTGTTGCTACTCTTTATATCTATTACTATTTGATATTGATTCTATCTTCATATCAAAAAAAAGATATGCTATTTCTTGCTTAATATCTACATATCAGAAATATCACCCGTTTTTTGGGTACATATCAAATTCGGTTTTAATTTAAACTTCTCATAATGTTATAGTTATATCAACATATCAGCCTATCAATTATTTGGCCGAATAATTATATTCTCAGCGTAAATTTTGTACCGCCAAAAAGTAAACTATTTTGTAAATTAGCGGCATGAACCACGATCAATTTAACATTGTGGTTCCAGCTCTCCCCCATGTTTCAGAATTCCTAAAGTTCAATTATGGCTCACCCGTTGAGTTCATAGAAGGCGACCTATTCTATGATTACCTGGTGCAGGCTGTATCTCGACGGCCTGACAAGGAATCCTTCGATGAAAATAAAATAAAAATGGCCCGCTACACGGAAAAGCTTACCATTCTTGTTCCCAGGAAGTTTTATACTACGCACGGTCTTTTTTTGACGAGGTCAAACACGATTAAATTGAACCGTTTTATTGATGAATACATCAAATCGGTTGTAAGAATGGAAATGATTTCGGCATTTGCGGCCACTGGAAGGGCTGAGGCAGGTTATGAAATAGCCCGCGTAAAACTGGGCATAACCGTTGATGCCTATCCTTTGGATTCGGTAAAAAAACACTGGCAAAGATTCATTGCTTCAAAACCGGGGATAATTTCAAAGAAATTTCTCACGCAGGTGTCACCGATGATTCTGGACCAACTTCAAACAATGTATAAAAATGCAAACAATAGGACCATTTCCAGCATCTGATAATAACGGCGGCGGCTGTTACCTGCTTCTTGCAGAGCATGATGCCGTTGAAAACGTTCCGGTTCCCACATCGGAATCGGTACCGCCACTGGTGCTGTTGCCGGGCAAAGAATATATATGCATTGTACCTTCCAACGGATCGCTTTCATTCAGTGAAGACGAAGACCAGGAATCAGGCGATTCATCCTATTCCGTGAATGTGGGCCTGATTCTGCCTAAGAACCATCCCGACAGGCTTGCGTTCCAGAGGCGAACCAAGGGGCGGCGTTACATATTAATATATGTAGACCGGAATAACTCAGCCGTTATGATCGGCTGCAGTTCACAGCCGGTAAAACTGATTTACGGGCGTGAATTCGGCGCTGAGTTCACCGACCTTAACCATGTGGCCATAGGATGCAGGCAGACATTCTACTACCCTGCCCCATTCTATGATGGATTTGAGGCCAGCCAACCGGGAGAAATAACCATACCCGGTTCAGGCGGTGGCGGCTCTACCACGGTAATGATGCAGGCCAAATATGCGCATGACGGCACCTACTCATACATGGGCCTGGCTCCGCTGAGTGCAT
>ERZ869929.987-NODE-987-length-11726-cov-3.464485_pt1 | contig 11726 bp, 15 predicted proteins | sample MGYA00579312_ERZ869929 | MGnify/ENA primary metagenome ERZ869929 (study PRJEB32216, sample SAMN09231818) | wastewater metagenome | place: USA: Maryland | collected 2016-08-09 | study: EMG produced TPA metagenomics assembly of the PRJNA472060 data set (Reclaimed... | reverse complement strand
GGCTGTCCATTATCATTTCTTCACCTCCTACGCTATGACGTCTTCAGTATTCAGGAGGATCTCTCTTGAGATCATCCTTACAGGGACCCCGCTAAAATACATCGGAGGTTCTCCGCTCAGTTCTTTACCGCTTCCCGGTGTCCAGTAGACATTATTCTTGTCTTTGCACCTGATCTGTGCCTGGGTCAAAAGGGTCTCGTTCAGATAAATCCTTGTCCCGGGTCCTGTTTCCATGTTGTTGAGAAGGGCTATCAGGTCGTCCTCATCGAATGTGTTCGCGCCTACCGAAAGCTGCTCGATATTTGCCACTCTGCCGATTGCCCTTGGATGCCTCACGACGAGGCCACAGCGGATCACAAAATGATCCCTGTATACCTCAATGAGCCCGTCAGCGTTTTCTGATGTTACCTGCCCCTTATCGTTGTGCTGAACTCCGAGGGTTGCCGCCATGTTCTTCGGGTATATAAGGTGTGCTGTCGGCTGTCCCCATGTGACAACGTAAATACTTGTAAGGTCTGAACCGTCCCCGCCTGCATCTATGACAAACCGTGCATCGACGGTGTGGAGCCTTGCTTCGAGTCCGTGCATACTGTCCGGGTCTGCGTAGGCATTGGCATAGATTATGTCGCTCAATACCGTCTGCCCCAATCCCTCTATGAATGCGTCAACCTCGCCTGCCCTGAAAAGAGCCGGTGAAGGCATGGAATCCACAAGGGCCGCGTCAACATCGCAGTAGTCTTCTATCATCTCGATCACGTCCATGATCTCGGTCGTTCTCGAAACTGACTGACTGATACGCTGGTTCAGCTTCCTTCTGCTTCCTGTGGGGAGAGTACCCCTTCTTGTGGTCTTATTCGTCCATGTGTCATTAGACGGCAGCCACGGTGCCTCTGTGAGAATCTCGCCCATCTTCCGGTTAAGGACTTCGACAATCTGAGACTGATTGCCGGAAGGGTCAATACGTTTTGCCTGTTCTACCAGGCTGTATGTGCTTGTTAAGGTCGCCATGTGCGCCCCTCCTTATGTCTTAAATTTTGTGTTGGGGAACCTTGACTTGGCCTTGTCCTCGTCTGATTTGTCGCCGCCTATCCCTCCGCGATCTCCGCCCATTAAGTCGTCAGAAATATTTGTCGAGATGGCATGGAATATCTTCAGTATTACCGGATGATTGCCAAGCTGGAGATTCCCTATTTTTGTTTCTTCGAGGAATTTTTTACCGTCTTCCTCAGTCATTCCCGCCCACTTGAGAACATTTTTAAATGCCCTGTGAGCGAGTTCCGTATTTGCCTTGAACGCATCGCCTTTCCATGAGTCCTTGAGCGTGTTCACCGCTTCGTCGAGGGCTGTCTGCTCCGCCGCTATCCTGTCTGTTTCTGTTTTCTGCTGGGTTGCAATGCCGCCCTTGAGCATGTCAACGAACGCCTGATGAATGACCTTGGCGCCTTTTTTAGATACCGTAGCACTGTGCAGGACTTCCCTTAGCATCTTGTCTGCTTCTTTCGTGTAGTGCTTCTCGAGCTTCGGGTCATCGAGTTCATACTTGTCCGGCGCTTCGGGAACATCCAGCTTTTTTAGAAAGGCTTTTCGTTCTTCGTCGGTTGCTTTCTCGCCCGGAATCGTTATCATTGACCCTTCAGCCTTAAGGAGCTGGTCGAATTTATCCCACGCCGCCGCCGGTTCCTTGAATGGCATAAACGAGGCATTATTCTTGTGGGCATCAGGCAATGAATCCATCCATACGGGTCTGCTTCCTTCTTCTCCGCCCTTGTTTCCTCCGGCATCGTTATTTACTTCCATTTGAAACCTCCTTGTTTGATTTAATAAAAAAGCCACCGCAGGGGATTTACCCTGTCAGTGGCTTTCGTAAAGCTCTCTGTGTTTAGGCGCTCGAAGCGCTCTTAATTGTTAAACTACTCTGTTAATAGAGTTGCCTCCATGTGTCTGAATATTCTCTTTTTATAATCCTCTGCACGGTGGGCGCCAGCATAATCAATGATAACTTTCTCATTCATTTTCCTGTGACCACCGCTTGGAGGTATTCCCATTATCCGGTTGATATGTCCGCACTTAGGACATTTAATTTCGACATTGGCTTGTTCTGCCTTCATCAGTAACCTTTTACATTTCACACAGCGGATTTCAGTCATACTCATTCTGAATTCTCCTTCTCTTTCAGTGGCTGCCTCATAAGCTGTTTGAGCAAGCCCCTGATCGTTTCCTTGTTTACTTCACCGCCGCCGAGTATCCTCAAAAGGCGTATGCCCTGATTTCTCAGCGTCACATCTTCCTGCGTGTCCGATTCGACGAATATGCCGTAATCAAATAGCGTGTGCAGCAAGACTTCATCGGCTCCGGGCTTTGAATATACCTTCCGGTATTCCCTTATCATATCTACTGTGGGGAAAAGGTCGAGCCTGCTCATCTATATCCCCATGAGTCCTGAAAGTTTGCCGTTCATGTTCTGGTCTGCCTCGCTTGCGGTCTTAAGCCCTTCTGCCATGCCCTGAGCATTCTCAAGGGCTGTCTGCTGTTGCTGTGCCATAAGCCGTCCCTTCCTCGTCTTGGCTACCTCATCATCGGAGAATATGAGTTCCTGTGGAACATTGTTGATCTCTGCAAGGATGTCTAATGCTGCATCCCCGTTGATCTTGTCGAGGGTTTCTGGTTTTACCTGTACGATAGGTGCAATTTCGGTGAAGAATTTCCTTATCCCTTCCTTTGCGAACTTCTCCCTCTGCGATTGTGCAAGAGGCCCCATATATACAGGGTCGAATCTCAGCGAGGAGTCATTTGCCGCCAGTTCATACAATATATCGGGAGGATCGGGCATTCTTCCTGCGGCAAGCTCGATGTTGTAAACGATCTCGTTCAGGTCGTCGAGTTCGGTGTTGAGCGGACCAAGTTCAGCGCCTAATATAGCCGCCTTTTCCGCCATCATCTCACTGACCTCGTAAGCCGTCCGTTTTCCCCTGCCTTCAAGAGCGGAGAGCATAAGGAAGGTATCCACGTGGAAACGTTCTTTAAGCGCCTTCTGTTTCCTTTCAATGATGGTGTCTGTCGCGGGGAAGTTTGCGCCAGTATACGCGGCACTTATCTTGTCTTTTGCCGCATTCTCAAGATAGTTTATGCCGCGTGGCTTCCATTCAACCTTACCTTCAAGGTACGATGGAACGTTCAGCGGAGGATCAATCGCCATCTGACGCGCCCCTAAGTCGCACTTATCCATAAGGTTCAGGCCCTTTATGTCAGCTATTGCGAGCATTGCAGGACTGATTCCATAGGGTTCTTTCCCTGATCTCATGTACCTCCACACTGCAAATGGAAACCTGTCAAAACCGGATATTCTGCAAATGTGATTCCCTGCCGGCAACAGCCACACAGAGGCATATTTCTTGTTCTTCGCGTCCTTCATTCTGTCGTCGTACTCCTCACGAGGGAATACTGCATGAAGAATGTCGAATTCAGTGAACGGACTTTTCTCGTACACCTGCTTGATCGGCGCCGTAAGATTGTCAAGGCCGAACTTTTGAACCAGTTGACGCGCTGTCTGCTTCCGCTTGCGGTGCATAATATCCACTTCTCCGTACCTGTTCTCTGCAATGTATATTTCCCCGGGGTGAACAGTCTCAAAGCTGATACGCTCCTCGTTCAGGTCTTCTTCGCCGAATATCGTGGCCGTACCTGCCGTCATACCATCGTAAATATACATCCACATTTCAGAGTAGAAGTTGGAGCGGTTCAACGCCTGGTACATATTAAATTCGATCTCCTGGAGCCATTCGCGCACTTCGGATATCTTATTCACCTGCTTGCGGTTCATGGCATACTTGAACCAGGGGAAAGCGGGGCTTACGTGATAACCGTGTATTCCATCGGTGGCAAGCACAGCCGCCCCTAAAGCCGTGCCGTCGTATATCTTCTTTCCTTTCTGTTCACCTTTAAGGTAAGTGCCCCTTATATCCTCACGATGAGGGGCTACAAGATCAGCAACATCTTGCAGGCGAACCATAAAATTGGTCTTCTCGCTTTCGAGCTTGGTCTGCCTGCCAGTTATAAACTTAACAAGGGCTTGGTTTTGTTCCACGCCATACCCCTATTTTACCCAATGGTCGATCTGCACATACTCAGCCGTTACGGTGTCGCCTGCATTCTGCGACTGGATCTGTGCCTTGATTGTCGTTGCCCCTGCCGCCATGTCCTTTGTAGCCTCAGCATAATCCACAACACCCACCTTCCCGTTTACAAAGAGTTTGCCCGTGATCTTCTGATGGGCCGCATCGGTGTACTCATGAACAATGATCTCTGCTGTCCAGTCTCCGGCTGCGCCGTCAGAAGCGGTTAGGCTTAATACTGCCGCATCAAGCAGGTAGAGGTGGACGATCATTGCCGCGTTTGCGCCTGTTTTTGTCCCTGTAATCGTATATTTCAGGGTCTTTCCTGCACTGAACCATCCCGAAGCCATAGACAGTTCTGAACCCGTTACATCGGCGGTTCCTGCGCCAGCCTGTGAGGTCTGTGTTGCATCCTGAGCGATTGCCAACGGTACGCCTCCTGTATAGTCAGGGAGGGTTATTGTCCTGTCTGCTGTCGGATCTTCAAGGGCAAGGGTCAACTCATGGTCGTTCGCTGTCGCACCTTCAAAGACTAAGGGAGAGCCACCCGATATTGTCCCGCCTACGGTTACGATGGCAGTTGCGCCACCGAGGGAGAGAGTACCCGAAGAAGTACCCGTGTTCAGGTTTGTCGGCTGGTTATTGCTTGCGTTGACGTTGACTGCCCCCGAGCCTGAGAGGATCGTTGTCGTGGAGGTCGTATTCGAGGAACCTAATGCCACTGTCTTTGCAGCCGCTCCATTACCCACATTGACTGTCTGAGCACCTGCACCACCTATCGTTACCGTACCTGTGGTCGTGCCCGTGCCTATTCCGGTTGTCATTGTTGCGGCATCATGGTTGACCGTGTACGTGCCTATCTCTGTAATGACTGCCGGGCCTGTTGCGTTGCCTATTGTCACCGTTCCGGTCGATGTCCCGGTATTGATATTCGTCGGCTGGTTGTTAGAAGCGTTAAGATTGATAGCGCCCGAACCGGAAAGCAGGGTCGTTGTCGATGTGGTATTGCTGGAACCCACACTGACAGCTTTTACTGCTGCCCCGGTGCCTACATCAATCTGCTGGTTTGCCGCTCCACCGATGGTCACTGTACCTGTGGAGGTCCCTGTCCCGACATTGACGGCAAAGTTTGAAGAGGCGTTAAGATTAACCGTTGCACCGGTAATTGTCGCTCCGAGAGTGCCGGTCAGAAGTCCGTCCATTGTGATAGCGCCTATGCCTGTCATGGCCCCGGTTGTGGAAATATCCCAATCAGCGGAGTTGATGGCCACGGTCTCATTGTTCGTGCCTATGGCGATTGATGGAGTATTCCCGTTGGTGATAAGTATGGAATTGACGTATGCAGGGCCTGTATCGTTATCGTATGCCTGGATTGCTATGGTCTGCCCTGATGTCGTGGAACCTTTAAGCGCCTTACCGTTGGACAGGTAAATATCTCCGCCTGAGTTGGTCAGATCACCGGACATACCGAGCGTGGTGAAACCCGATACCGCTCCTGCCGTGGTAATATCCCAAGACGATGAATTGACTGCGACAGTGCCCGTACCGCCTCCGACAGTAACGGAGCCATTGCTTGTCCCCGTATTGATGTTCGTGGCATTATTGGAGGACGCATTAAGGTTGATCGTACCGCCATTGATGGTAACGCCGGAAGTAAGACCTGCCAAAGATGCAAATGTAGCCACGCCTGCATTTGTGATACCCCATAATCCGCCCGTGCCTGTAATGTCATTGCCTGAACCTGCATTGACAAATGATATACCTGCTCCGCTTGCCTGTGCTCCCATTGTAACAACAATTCCGTCTCCTGACTGAGCGCCTGCGGGGGATTTACCGATTGTGAGTACCCCATTGTTATTTGCCGCGTTGTTTGTGAGCGCCACGGCTCCGCTATCAACGGTAATGGCCCTTCCTGCCCCTGCTCCGCCGTAATCGTATGCGCCGTCCAGGGTCACACCACCAGCAGCAGCCCATGAAAGAGCCGCGCTGCCGTCCGTAACCAGCGCTTCTCCTGCTCCACCATCAGCAGCAGGCAGCGTATATGTGACACCTCTCAGTATCATGGTAGTAGCGTCAAACCTTGGTACGCCGTCAACCTCGAATGTGCCCTCTACATAGGCATCCTCACCGTTGAGGGTTGATGTGGGAGTACCATTGCCTACCTTGAGGTTGCCTGTCAGGATATTCAGGTATCCTGTAGCAGACGGCGTGACCGACATATTCGCCCCGCTCTGGTCGATTGCCCCCTTGAACGTTACGGGACCTTCAAAAGTCATGTCATCCGTGATGGTCGTCCCCGTTGCAACCCCCGTGAAAAGGGTCGCACATAAAAACATTACCAATAATCCATGCAGAAACTTTTTCATTGCTTGATCCTCCTTTTATTGACCTAAAAGCGTTTTATTCCCGCTATTATCTGTTGCCATCTGCGTAAGTATCGTTGACTTCCTGCTCTTTCGCTTCCGTTCCAGCTCTCTTTCCTTCTGCGCTGCCGCCTCTACATCCGCATCCGATGCTTTTGGTGCAGGGGGAAGCTGCTGTATCGTTGTTGTGCTCTTTTCCCCGCCTCCCGTAAGAACTTTAAGGAGAGGGCTTATTATGGGTATGCCTCCACCGCCTCCACACATGCTATGCCTCCATGCGGTAAATACCGCCTACGTGCTCGAAACCCATGCGCTGATAGATATTGCCTACCTTCTCAGATTCGATGCCTGTTGAATTACGTAAAAATATCAACCGTGCCCCTTTTGTCCGCGCCCATCCGACATAGGACAGGCAGAGCATATAAAACGCCCGTGATCCCCTGTACTCAGGAAGGACATAAATAAGCAGATCGCTTGCCGTGATCTCGTCCGAGAAATACGCGGGGATCGCCGCTGCCACGAGTACACCCGTAATCACACCATCCTTGACCGTCACCGTGCCGAGCATCTGAGGCTCTGCAATGATACGCTCGCACAATGCAATACACTTGTTGGCGCTGAATGACATAACGCTGTACTCGCTCTCCTGATGGCACATGAGACCTATCTCAATGAGTCTCGGTATGTCGTCTTTGGTGATCTGTCTAATTATCAAAGGGACTCCATTCAGCGGCCTGGTTAACCTTCCTGCCACGTACCTTATCGGGCCTGTTGTCGGCTACAACGCGGGGATCCTGACATGCCAGCCAGAAATAATTTGTTGCGTGCCGGTAGTGATCCGCTCCGAGCTTGCGATAGGTATATTTTTTGCTGCCTGAAATCTGATCCTCTTCGAGCACCTTGGCAATATTGCTGACCTCAAGGGCATACTCCTCAATCTCAGGGCTGCGCCGTGGCAGGGTGATGATCTGCTTGGCAAACAGATTATGCGTGCTGTCGCATATCTCTGTACGCCTCACAACCACCACGCCGGTCTGATCGTCCTGCTTTTTACCGACCTTCATATTTTCCGCGTAGTCGCACAGGTAGACCTTGTATTTTTCTGCTGCCTGAAAATCCCTTGCCTTGCGTGTCTCAGGCTCCATGTCAACAACCGCACACTGCACGTTGTACTTGATAGCGAGGTCATGGAGGTCGGAGAACTCGCCCACTCTGCCGACATACAATACTCTGTACTTGTTGCCGTCCGGGTAGCCTATGACTACATGGATGACCTTGCCGATGTCTGCGCCCATAGAACATGACCGCTTTGACTCTCTGGCTATGCCGTCACTGCCGCAACAGGCGTACACATCCTGTCTGGTAAGCCTGTTTTGCGCGTCAATGTAAGCCATGCCGAGCTTAGAGTTGTAGACCTCCTGCAGATTGCCATTTGGAGGATCATTGAACAGGTTGAGGATCTTCCCGGGATCGACATAGATGCTGTTGAGCTGGCTGATCCAGTAGCCCGCGTAATCAGCGTTTGGTGATTGTGCAATCCACCTGCCATCAGACGGATATATCTCCTCACCGCACTTGACACAGGCCCTGTATGCCCGCTTATGATCGTACTTGACGCACTCCGGGAAATCCAGCTCTAAACAGCACTCACGCCCGCATGTTTGGCACTCGATCACCCATATGCGGCGGTCTGATGCCTGGTAGAGCTTATCAATACCAAAATCAGGGATTGTCGGCGTGGAGAGATAGGACTCCTCCTGCACCTCACTATGGCTAAACCGTTCCAGTGCCATCTGCACCATATCCGGGTCCATGAGATCTACCTCATCAAAAACGTCCTTATCAACAGGGATAGACCGGAGCTTTGAGGCGTCCTTTTTGATGCCCTCGACCTTTTGTGTTGAGCGCGCGCCACGGAGATACAGCATCCCCGTACCTATGCGCTTGATATTGGTTGAGTCCGTAGACTGAATATATTGCCCGATGCTGCCCGGATTATCGGCGATGAGAGGATTAAACCTCGATTTGGCAAAATCACTTACATCATCGCTCGTGGGGAACAGGTACAGCACACCGGAGGGATACAGGCCGTGTATCTGTCCGTGCAATACGCGGATGATCTCAAGCTGTGTCCAGCCAAGCTGTGCGCCCTTCATGGCGACCATTTTTTTGGACGTAGACTGCATCGGCTCAACCTGGTACTCGTGGCCGATAGGCGTGAACGGGCCTGATTGCAGCCTGATATTGTTGTAATGCGCCCACAACCACGGGTCGTTATCGCTCAGGCATTGTCTCATTGCGGCATTATTTACGTTCACAAGCTCACCTTTGAAAATTGCCCGTAGTACAGATAAGCGCTATTCTGTACCACTTTCTGAAAACGTAACTCATTGATATTATTCAATGCGCTCATAATTGCCCCGTAAACTCCCTTGTGAAACGCCCCTTTTGACATAAAAGTTTAGTGCGGCTAAACCAAATTGACCGATTATAATGACTCACTTTTTCAACTCCGCCAGCTCTTTTTTTGCCTGCTCAACGGCCAACTCCTTGAACATTTTTCGCTCCTCCGGGGTATACTGGATTTGATCGAGATTGGTGATTTCGTGCCGTTCTGCCGGATAATCCCCGCGGAGTTTATGAGCATCCATGCGCGCCCGCTGCCTCGTTGACCAGTCAACCTCATTCCAGGCAATGACTGTGTCGCCGTCGCCGAATACTTCTCCGTCTTTCGTGGTGACGATCTGACCGGAAGTGGAGAGGATGCGGATACCCTTCTTGAGTTCATTGAGAGTAACCGCGCCCCTCAATTTTTGGGTTTTTGTTACATGCGCTTTCAACTCCTTCTTGATTTGTTTGATTAAAACGATATCCGTGAGGCCATTCTCCTCCATGCGAGATCGCATTGTTGGGGCGTGAACCTCTTCCGTCAACATAACATTATGAGGATAGCTGATATGGGGAATCTTGCAAAATTTACACTGAAGGGTTGTTACAGAAGAAATGTTACCTAAAGACTGTCGCTCATAACTGCAAAATTAATCTTTTTCACTTTTTTTATATTACTCCTTCATCCCGTGATTTTATACCCATGAATCGCTTAACAATCGACGGGAAAAAGTACATTCTCGGTGCAGGAGGACGACCCTTTCTTAGATAATAGATTGCTCCCACGCTCTGCAATTCATGCTTCATTCCGATAGCCTTGCGGATATTAAGCCCTGTCATTTCACAAAACGCCTTCCAACCCTGAACGGCGCATTCTTCTGTCATGTCACCTCCTGACCGGCTTGCCGGTGCGTTTGACTATCTCGTGCCCTTCAACCTTATCTTCATCCAGCAACGCTATTGCCGCTGTTTTGTATCGCCATAGGATAATATCCGAAGGGACCTGCTCAAGCTGTATGTCTATCGTCAGGCGGATTTCTCCGGTTACGAGTGTTTTGATACTGCTGATCTGCCCGCTGGTTACGGATTGCTCAGGCATCTATCAATCCCAATGCGTTTAATATTATATTCCTCAGTGATTGATAACGTCTCCCGCAACATGAGCAGGTGAAATCGTACCCATAGCGCACGAGATATGTTCCGCCGCGTCTCTTCTTACAACACCAAACGAAAAACATGGCGGTTTTCATGTCATCTGCTGGTAATGCCGTGACAAACCTTGCACCTTCTCTGCGTTTCATATGCTTTTCTCCTCTTGATGATGGCAGAAGGCGTAGAGCCTTTATTATGTCTTTTAGGAGCTTTTCTTATCATTTTTTCTTCTCCTTTACTCTTTTCTCCTTTACTTTTCCTTGCCACTTCGAGAATATTCCATCCCGGAATGTCTTCATATCGCAAGTTCTCCCAAAATGTCTTTTGCATCTTGGACAGGTCGTAAGGTTCCCTTTGTAAAGCACGCTTAGAAAATCCATATCGTCTATAGGTCTTACAATTGTTCCGCAATAATCACAATATAACCCGTCCTTCACCTCACCAAAAATGCTAATTATTTCTTTTTTGCCAACTCCTGATTTGCTCAATGCCAACCAATCATTAGCTAGTCTTACGAGCGGTATTGTGGGAGACGTTGTTTTACTGATAATAGTTTTTCCGTTACTCAAGGTGAAACTACTTTCATATTCACCTCCCAACAGCAGCCCATGATCTTTGAATGTAACTATTTTTATCATACCCTTTCCCCCTTCCCCGGCAATACAATCAATTTCCGTTCCGGGAGCTTGCAAATATCCTTAAGCAGCGGATCCTGGTGCCCGTTGAATTCCCGGCAAGCCTGGGGTCTGTGCTCATAGATGTCACAGCCGATCTTTGTCAGGTGAGGACACTTGATTTCCCATACCGCCCATATCCAGTTATTGATCGAGATTACCTTTTTTGCCCCGCGCGCCTTGTAATACTCCTTGGCCTTAATTAAATCGGCAAGTCTCGCCCATGGCATAGGGGTCATAAAATATTTGCAGCACGCCTGACAGGTGAGGCATATTTCAGAGTCGGACATTTTCAACCTCCTTCAATAGCTTCAATTCTTCAACCACCCTTGAGAGCGGGGACATGCCCCATTGCTTCTCCGCACACTCCCTACACAAGACCGCCTCTTTCACGATCTCCGTCCCCGTGCCTACCAGGTGCATCCTGCCCCTGATCTCTGAGAAGTATTCCTTCTCGCGTGTCTCGGTGACTATCTTACAGGAACGTTCACGGGGAGCCGACAAGCGGTTACATAATTGGCAGCGGAACATTAAGACCTCCTTCTCTCGTATAACCCAACCTTAAATCTCCACTTCCACACCTGTATATCCAGCCCTATGTATTCGATCTCTTTCCGTTCGTAGCGACGACAGAGAATTGACGTTCTCGCCCTGAAATATGGCAATTCTATCCAAAGGTCTAATAGCGGTAGTCTCATTTTTTAACCCTCCTTGGTATCGGACATTTAGCCCGATCGCATTTATCCCCGTACCGCTCAGGATGCAGACAAATGCCGGTTGTTGACAGGTAAAGGCATACGTGGTCAGTCATCCAGCGTCCTCGTGTTGCAGGCGTGTTCTTTTTCATCGGTCAGGATTGCCTTCACATCTTCGACGCATCTCACCACAACGTAATTGCCGCCCCTTTCCTTGACCTCAGCCTGGAACCTCTCCTGGTATTCGGAGAGTTTGCCTGTCGGCTTTTTGACCTCGATAAAATAAACCTTACCGGCCTTCAGGGCAATAAGGTCAGATATCCCCTTGTGACAGCCTAAGCC
>ERZ869929.986-NODE-986-length-11732-cov-4.728697_pt1 | contig 11732 bp, 16 predicted proteins | sample MGYA00579312_ERZ869929 | MGnify/ENA primary metagenome ERZ869929 (study PRJEB32216, sample SAMN09231818) | wastewater metagenome | place: USA: Maryland | collected 2016-08-09 | study: EMG produced TPA metagenomics assembly of the PRJNA472060 data set (Reclaimed... | reverse complement strand
GATCTAGTCGATTTTCACATGGACGTTTTAACCATAACCAGAGGGCATAACGATGGCAGAGCGAGGCCGGAAGCGGCTGCCGGACAACGTGCACGTGCTCAGAGGCACGTTCAAACCATCCAGGCACGGCGCTCGGGACAAGAAACCGCTACTGGAACCGGGCAAGCCATCGGCTCCCGCCTGGCTGAAGGGTGCGGCGCTGACCGAATGGCGGCGGGTGGTTCGCATCTTGGCGCCAACCAACGTACTGACAGTCGCCGACCGCACGATCATCGCCCAGTATTGCCTGCTGTTCGGCAAGATGGCGGAGTCTCTGGACGAGTTTTCTGCCAGTGACCACCACCAGCTCCGCAGCCTCTGCTCGGAACTCGGGCTCACGCCGGCATCGCGGGCCAAGTTCGCGACGGGCAACCGGAAGAAGGACGACGACCCCTTCGGGACCATCGACCCCAAGCAGCCGGGCTAGACGGTACGCGGAGCAGGTCACAGCCGGCGAGATCGATGCTTGCCACTTCGTCCGGCTCGCCTGCGAACGGTTCCTGGCCGACCTGGCCCGCAAGGACTTCCTTTACCGCTACGACAGTGAGACCGCCGACCGGGCCGTGAACTGGATGCAGCTTCTGCCGCACACGAAAGGGCAGTGGGCGTCTCGCGGTGAGCGGATGATCTTCGCCGACTGGCAATGCTTCGCCGTCTGCAACCTGTTCGGCTGGGTCAACCGGGAGACCGGCCGGCGACGGTTCAGGAAAGCCTATGTCGAGGTGCCGAGAAAGAACGGCAAATCAGCCCTGGCCGCTGCCATCGGGCTATACATGTTCGCGGCGGACGGCGAGTACGGCAGCGAGGTGTACTCTGGAGCCACGACCGAGAAGCAGGCTTGGGAGATATTCCGCCCCGCCCGGCACATCGCGCAGCGGTTTGAGGCCCTGCGTGATCGCTACGACATCGAGGTCAACGCCAAAACCCTCGCCATTCTGACGAACGGCAGCCGGTTCGAGCCGGTGATCGGCAAGCCGGGCGACGGTGCCAGCCCGTCCTGCGCCCTGGTCGATGAGTTCCACGAGCACACCACCTCCGATCTGGTGGACACGATGGAGACCGGCATGGGCGCGCGCGAGCAGCCGCTGCTGCTGATCGTGACCACGGCCGGCACCAACTTCGGCGGCCCGTGCTACGAGTTCCGCGCCGACCTGATCAAGCTGCTTGAGCGGCAGACCGAGGATGAAACGATATTCGGGCTGATCTACTCGATTGACGACGGCGACCGCTGGGACAGCACGGAGGCGCTGAAGAAAGCCAACCCGAACTATGGCGTGAGCGTGTCCGAGGAGTTCCTGCAGGCGGGTATGGCGGCCGCCAGACGCTCGGCCACGAAGCAGAACGCTTTCAAGACCAAGCACCTGAATCTGTGGGTCGGCGCGAAGGTGGCATGGATGAACATGCTGGCGTTCCAGCGGTGCAAGCGCGAAGGGCTGCGCATGGACCAGTTCAAGGGCGCTGATTGCGTGATCGGTCTCGATTTGGCGAGCAAGATCGACATTGCCGCCGTTGAAATCCTGTTCAGGACCGGCAGCAAATACACCCGGTTCGGGCGCTACTACCTGCCCGAAGACACCGTGGATGAGTCGCTGAACATCCAGTATCGGCCGTGGGTGGAGGCCGGCCTGATCACGGTCACGCCCGGCCCGGTGATCGACTTCGATTTCATCGAGCAGGATCTGCGCGAGATTGCGGTCAACCACCGGGTGGTGGAAATCGCTTACGACCCCTACCAGGCCACGCAGTTTGCCGGCCATCTGGCTGCCGAGGGCTTTGCGATGGTCGAGTGCCGGCCCACGGTGCTGACCTTCTCCGAGCCGATGAAGCTGCTCGAGGCGGCCGTCACCGCCGGCAACTTCGAGTATGACGGCGATCCGGTTTACACCTGGATGATGGGCAACGTGGTGGCCAAGCTCGACGCGAAGGACAACATTTACCCGAACAAAGACCGGCCAGAGAACAAGATCGACGGCGTTGTGGCCACGCTGATGGCCATGAACCGGATGGTGGCGCAGCCCAAGACGCCGGATTTCACGGCCGGGCTGCTGGTTATATAAGATGCTGGAGACAATAATGGGCGAGGGTATGCAGAAGATTCCGCACAAAGTTATCTCCCCGGAGCAGTTCGAGGCGCTGCGACCAACGGATGATGGGTTCGTTGATTGCCCGGCTGGCGATTACTCGTTGATCGGGGAGCTTCACCGACCCTGCTTTGACCCCACCCGGCACACCATGGTCTTTGAGTCTGGTTGTTATCTCGGCGGAACCCGCCGGGTCCGCCTAGGGGTCGTCTTCCATGGGGCGAGCGTAGTGGGGGAGTTTGTGAGCTTCGGTGGGCGGGCGTCCTTCACTGGCAGTTCAACTGTTGGCCGAGGCGCGGTATTCCATGGGGACGTCCGCGCTGCCCAGGCCATGCGATTCGGCGACGACTGCGTGTTTATTGCCGGCGGGGTCTTTGGCGATCATGTTTCGTTCGGCAGAGAAGCTCGGTTTCATGATGAGAGCGTTTTCGGGGATGGCTGCAAATTCGGCACAGGGTCAGAATTCGGCGCAGGCTGCAAATTCGGGCGGGGCTGCGAATTCGCGGAAGGTTGCGAGTTTGCGCCAGGCTGCTCCTTCTCTGCGGGCTGCGCGTTTAGCGCTGGCTGCGGTTTCGCTGGGGTGTCCACGTTCCGCGCCGGCTGCACTTTCGGCGGGCGCAGCCCGGTGGATCATCGGCGGCCATACATCAGCATCGGGCGCGTTGCCTTGGTCAATACAGAGGCCAATTACTTCTTGCTCGATGATGACGTCTACGTCAAGGCGGGGGCATTCTGGGGTGCTGGCGGCAGCTTCGTGCGGCATTTGGCACTGAAAAAGAACGTAACGCCCCTGGTGATCCGTGAGGCGGAGCTTGCTCTCGCGTTCGCTCATGCAGTCCGAGACTCAATGACCTGAGCAGGCCCCTGCCTGAGCTGCCGCACTTTGAGTGCCACTGGTCGGCAATTTCGCCCCACCTGCGGACTGAAAACCGCCCGCACCTATCGGTGCGCGGCGTGCGCAGCCGCGCGCGCGCGCGGTGTAATCACCGCAACGCATGCAAACACCGAAGAAGACACGCTGGAGTGAAGACCTGCTCGGCCTGGGCGGGCTGGCGTGCGCGTGCATTGGCGTGGCTGCCGAGTTCGGCTGGCCGTGGGCACTGATTATCGGCGGTGGCGTGACGTTCGGGCTGGTGCTTGTCTCTCTGGTCCTGCGGGGGCGTGAATGATCCTGGCCAACCTGTTCAGCCGGTCACCGGCCAGCAAGCGGGACGTACTGTCGGCCCACCAGACTTGGCTGGTCAACGCGCTGGGCGGGCAGCCGAGTGCCGCTGGGCAGAACGTCAACGAAGCATCCGCACTCGGCCTGCCCACGGTGTATGCCTGCATCCGCATTCTGGCGGAGTCCGTGGCCCAGCTCCCGCTGGTGCTGTATCGGAACAGCGGTCGGAAGCGCGAGCCGGCCACGAATCACCCGCTGTACCGGGTGCTGCACACCCAGCCGAACGAGGAGCACACCAGCTTCATCTGGCGCGAGCTGACGATGGCTCACCTGGCGTCGTGGGGCAACAGTTACTCGCTGATCTACCGCGACCGAGGCCAGCGCATTGCCGAGTTGTGGCCGCTGCGCCCCGACGCTGTGCAGGTCCAGCGCATCGGCGGGGCGAAATGGTTCGACGTGCTGGTCAACGGCACGCAGGTGCGCGTGTCAGCCGCCGACATGCTCCACATCCCCGGCATCGGTTATGACGGCCTGACCGGGTGGTCGCCGATCCGCACCCACCGCGAGGCGATCGGTTGGGGGCTGGCCACGCAGGAGTTTTCCGCTCGCTTTTTCGGCAACGGTGCCCAGCCGCAGGGTGTACTGACCCATCCCGGCGTGGTCGCCGACCCGGCCAAGCTCCGGGACGACTGGTACAAGCGCAATTCAGCCGAGAACAAGATGGGCGTGGCCGTGCTTCAGCAGGGCATGAAGTACGAGCAGATCGGCATCGCCCCCGATGATGCGCAGTTCGTGCAGACCCGCGCACTGCAGATTGCCGACATCTGCCGGATCTTCAACGTGCCGCCGCCGATGGTGCAGGACTATGGCCGTGCCACGTGGAACAACTCCGAGCACGCCGACCTGTCGTTCGTCAAACACACGCTGGTTCCGTGGCTGACCCGCATCGAGGCCGCGCTGAACACCTCCCTGCTGTCACCGGCCGAGCAGCAGAGCCTGTTTTTCAAGTTCAAGGTGCAGGGACTCCTGCGCGGTGACAGCGCCGGGCGCGCCGCGTTCTACCAGTCGGGCGTCACGAACGGCTGGATGACTCGCAACGAGGTCCGCGAACTGGAGGATCTGGACCCGATTGAGGGCCTCGACGAGCCGCTGACCCCGGTTTCTGCCGCCCAACCGCTGAACACGCCGGCCCCGGAGTCCAACAAGCCGCCTGCAGAGCCGGAAGACGATGAAGACCAGGACCGATCCGTTGCTCTCGCTGCCGCTGGTCGCGTGCTGTGCCGGGAAATCATCGAACTGCGCCGCCTGCATCTGGTCTCGAAGGACCACGCCGCATGGCTGGACGCGGTGAACGATTTCTACCGCGATCACCGCCCCTACGTCGCCCGCACGCTCGCCATCAGCGATGAAGCGGCTGGAAAGTTCCTCGACGCGCGATGGCGTGACCTGCAGTCGGCCGATGCCGTCAAATCGACCATGCAGCGGTGGTCCGATGGCGGTCCGGCGCTGCTTTTGGAGGCTATCCGTCATGCATGACCGGGAAAAACGGCAGTTCAGTGGCTCGATTCTGGTCGAGCGGCGGGCAGATTCGGCCCCGCTGATCCGTGGCCACGCGGCCGTGTTCGGCAAACTGTCCGAGAATCTCGGCGGATTCCGCGAAATCATCGCGCCCGGCGCCTTCGACGACGTGCTGAAAGACGACGTGCGGGCGCTCTACAACCACGAAAATAGCTTGATCCTCGGCCGTACCAGCGCCGGAACCACGCGCATCGGCGTGGATGGCGACGGCCTGACCTACGAAATCGACCCGCCGGACACCTCATACGCCCGCGATCTGCTGGTGAGCCTGGAGCGCGGCGACGTGCGCGAAAGCTCGTTCGGGTTCCGCGTGGCTCGCGGCGGCGACATCTGGGACGAAGACGAAGACGGCGTGCTGATCCGCACGATCACCAAGGTCTCGCGCCTCTATGACGTGTCGCCCGTGACCTTCCCGGCCTACCCGGACACCGACGTCGCGAAACGTGGCGCGGAGACCTACCGATCACGACACGACAACGCGCGCGCAGCCCGCCGGCGCGAGCAGCAGATCAGGGAAGCCGAACTCCGGCGGATGAAGTTCAACGGCGCGGCAGGCACCGAGTAGGTAGTCACCGCAATCAAGCTGCCACGGCCTCGGCCGGCGATGCTTGAGCAGAAACGGAACACGACTCAGAAGGAATCTGAAAATGTCACGACTCAAAGACCTCAAGACCAAAGCCGCCCGCGTCGCCACCGAAATGCGCGAGCTGCACGGCCTCACCGTCAAGGAAGATCGCGGCTTCACGGCCGAGGAATCCTCGAAGTGGGATAACCTCAACGCTGATTTCGAGCGCATCGAGAAGGACATCGCCAGCGAGGAACAGCGCAGCACGCAGATCAGTCGGCTGGACGAAGTGCAGCGGCGCATGGTCACCGATTCCGCCGGTAACCCGGTGGACATCGCCCGCCCGACGCTCGGCAATCCGCAGGACACCGACCAGCGCGGCGGCCTGGTCCGCATCTGCGGCAAGGATGTGCGCTCGATCTACGCGCCGCGCTCCGCTCCGCAGGAGGAACCGGCAGACCTGCGCGTCGCTTTCGATGCCATGATCCGTCGCGGCCTCAACGTGCTGTCGCCGGAACACCGGGCGCTGATCGAAGGCCGCCACGTGGCCGACGAGCTGCGCGCGCAGTCCATCGGCACGAACTCGGCCGGCGGCTATACGGTCCCGCAGGACTTCGCCAGCACCATCGAAGTGGCGCTGAAGGACTTCAGCGGCGTCCGTCAGGCTGCGACGGTGATCTCGACCAGCGATGGCCGTGCGTTGCCGTGGCCGACCGTGAACGACACGACCGTCTCGGGCGCGCTGATCGCTGAGAACGCGGCAGACTCCGAGCAGGACGTGGCATTCGGTCAGCTCTCGCTGGGCGCTTACACCTTCACCTCGCGCCTGGTGCGGGTCTCCATCGAGCTGCTGCAGGACTCGGCTGTCGATGTCAGCGCGTTGCTGGGCCGGTTGCTCGGCGAGCGTCTCGGCCGTGGCACGGCGGCGTACTACGCCACCGGTACCGGCGCGGCGCAGCCGCAGGGCGTCGTCACCGCCTCCACGCTCGGCAAGACCGCCGCGTCGGCTACCGCGTTCACCTACGACGAAATGCTCGACCTGAAGCATGCCGTTGATCCTGCCTACCGGGTCAACAGCAAGTGGATGATGAACGATGCCATCCTGAAGGCCGTGAAGAAGCTGAAGGATCTGGACGGCCGCCCGATCTGGCAGCCGAACATCGCCCAGATGGTCCCGGCGACCATCGACGGCGACGGCTACGTCATCGAGCAGGGCATGTCGTCGGCGCTGACCACGGGCCAGAAGATCATGCTCTACGGCGAGCTGTCGAAGTTCCTGATCCGCGACGTGCTGGGCTTCCAGCTGGTCGTGCTGCGCGAACTGTATGCCGCCAACCGTCAGGTCGGCTTCAACATGTTCATGCGCAGCGACTCCAAGCTGATCGACGCCGGTACCAATCCGGTCAAGCACCTGATCCTGGCGTAAGCGGGGCGACCACGCCGGGAGGGCTTCGGCTCTCCCGGCTTTTTCGCAGGAGAAAGCATGAAAGTCCGAATGAAAACCTGCCTGGTTGGCGGCGACTTTGCCATCATGCCGGGCAGCGTCTACGAGTGCGATGCCGACGAAGCGGCGCGCCTCATCGAGGCGGATCTGGCTGAACCGGTGAAAGCCGGGGCAGAGACCCGCGAAACCACCACCATCAGCGCGCCGGAGACCTCTGGCCGAGGGCGTCGAAAGTCTGCGTGATAGCCCATCCGGCGCTCAAACCTCACCGCCACCGGCCTTCGCAGGAACGCAAGGCCGTCCGCGCCCCCATCCCCCGCGCGTGGCCTGATTCCACCATCGTCCTGATCGCCAACGGGCCGAGTCTCAGCAAACCGCAGATCGGCAGTGCCTACCAGTCATGGATCGAGCGCCGGGTGCGCGTGTTGGGCTGTAATGACGCCTATCGGATCGCACCCTGGATCGACGGACTGTATGCCTGCGATCTGAAGTGGTGGACCCATCACATCGAGCCGGTGCGCGACCTGCACATGGCCATGCTGTTCACGCAGGACGCCCAAGCGGCCGACCAGTACGGGCTATGGCACATCCCCAGCCGCTGCCAGACCGGCTTGTCGGCGGATTCAGGCTACATCCACACCGGGCAGGGCGGTGCACACTCGGGCTTCCAGCTCCTGAATCTGGCCGTGCACCTGGGCGCGAAGCGCATCATCCTGATCGGCTACGACTGCGGTACGCCGGACATGCAGCGCAAGCACTGGTTTGGCAATCACCCGCCGCCGCTCGACATGAACCCGTTCTATTCGACCTGGGCCGCACCGTACCGGGACGCAGCACCGCAACTGTTCAAGCTCGGCGTTGAGGTCATCAACTGCACACCGGGCTCGGCCATCGACTGCTTCCCGCGTTCGCGGATCGGCGCTGTACTCGGCACATAGCGCGCTGGCGTGACCCACCGCAAGGCCGGGTTTTAGGCTGCGGCCATGCGTATCAAAGTGATCACCCCGCCCAGCGCGGAGCCCCTGACTGTCGATGAAGTGCGCGCCTATCTGCGCATTGACGGCACCCATGAAGACGCCACGCTGACCGCGCTGATTGCCGGCGCTCGCGAGTGGTGCGAGACCTTCACCCGCCGGGCGCTGATCTCCCGCACGGTCGAGGTGGTGCTGGACCGGTTCCCGCCGGCCTCGACCTTCAAGCCGCGCCGCGAGATCGTGCTGCCGTTCGGCCGTGCGCTGTCGGTCCCTGCGATCTACTACACCGACGATGCCGGCGCCGCCCAGGAGCTGGCCGGGCCGGACTCCACGGTGCCGGGCACTGACTACCAGCAAGACCTCAGCGACGACTACCACGGCGTTATAGCGCCCGGTTATGGCGTGGACTGGCCGACTACCCGCGACGTGCTGGGGGCCGTCCGGGTTCGCTGCGAGGTCGGCTACGGTGCTGCAGCCGACATCCCGGCGCAACTCCTCGACGCGATGCGCTTTCGGATTGCCAGCCTGTACGAAGGTCGCGGCGAGCAGGACGTGAAGCAGTGGGCCGGTGTCGATGAGGCGCTGGCCCGTACGTATCAGGTGGACTGGTTCGGCGCGTGCTGATCGGGCCGAAAAACCGCCGGGTGGTGTTCGAAGAATCGGTGCAGGCCGTTGATGCGGTCGGCGACACGGTGAACAACTGGCTGCACTACGAGACTGCGTGGGCTTCCGTCGAGCCGCTGCGGGGCGAGGAGCGGTTTGAGGCCCAGCGGGTGCAGGGGTCCATCAGCCACAAGCTGCGGATGCGCTACAGCCCGCGTCTGGCTGCCATGACCGGCAAGCACCGGGCGCTGCTCGATGGCCGCATCTTCGATCTGGTCGGCCCGCCGGGTGATCTGCAGGCCAAGCACCGCGAGCTCGAGGTGCTGGCCGTGGAGCGTGAGGCATGAAGGTCGATATTCAGGTCGATGGGCTGCGACATCTGGAAAAGCTGCTGACCGAATCGCTGCCGGCGAAGGCGCAGACCAAGGTCATGGTGCGGGCGCTGAGGAGGGCTGGCCGACCGATGGTCAATTCAGCCCGGAGCGCATACCGGGCCATCGGTGGATCTGGTGCGCTGGCGCAGGCCACCTCGATCTGGCAGCGGCGCAAGGGCGTCCGGGGCAACACCGCCGGTTCGGTCGAGATCGGCCCCAAGCGCAGCAACAAGGCGGCTCTGTCGAAGTATTACCAGCACTACCGCAAGCGGGCGACGCCGAAATCGCTGATCGGCGGCGTCAGGCACGGGCATCTGGTCGAGTTCGGCTTCCGCAGTCGGGCCGGGCGGTCGGTGGCCGGGCGGGGGATTCTCGGCGGGGTAATGGACAAGCATGGCCGGGCGGTCGTTGACAGCTTCGGCGCGATCATGGGCCGCGAGATCGAGCGCGAGGCTCAGCGCCAGGCACTCAAGCAGAGGCCGGGCCGATGAGCCTGCGTGATGGTCTGGTCGCCCACCTGCGCGCGAATCCCGGTGTCGCCGCACTGGTTGGCACGCGGATCTACCACGAAGCGATGCCGCAGCAGGTCGTCTATCCGGCCGTGGCCTACGCGAAAACCTCAGTCGAACGATTCCGCACCCTGTCCGGCCTCAGTTCGCTGGTGCAGGCGCGTGTTTCTGTGGATGTGTGGGGCAGCACTTCGGCCGAGGTGCTGGCCGTGGCAGCGGCGGTGAAGGCCGCGCTTGATGGCGTGACGGTTTCACTCGGCGGAACCAACATCCAGCACTGTGGCTATGAGTCCGAGGCCGACCTGTCCGAGTTTGACGGCGACCGCACGGACCGGCATCTCAGCCTCGACTTTGTGATCTGGCTCAACGAAGGGTAACGAACATGACCGAACTCGCACGCACTGGTATTGGTGGCACGCTTGAAGTTGGCAACGGCGCATCACCGGAAGTCTTCACCGCCATTGCCGAAATCGTGTCGGTCGATGGCCCGTCGCTCTCCATCGAGGAAAAGGACGCCACCACGCTCGACTCGGGCGGTGTGAAGCAGTCGATTCCGGGGCTGGTGGACTACGGCCAGCTCGACGTCGAGCTGCTGTTCACCAAGCACTCGACGCACACGGCCCTGCGCAACGACGCCACCGGCCGCACCGAGCGCAACTACAAGATCACGTTCCCGACCTCGCCGACGACCGTGGGCGCGTTCTCCGGCTACGTCAACAAGTGGGGCCAGAACATGAACCCGAACGACCCGATGAAGGCGAACGTCGGCCTGAAGATCAACTCCGCGATCACCTGGACCTAAGCCATGACCAAGCGCAACAGCATCGAGAGCCTGGCCGATATGGTCTCCGCGCGCCCGCTGAAGCGGTGGGGGCGGGAGATCAAGAGCCTGAACGGTGCAACCGTGCATTTCCGCGAGCTGACGGCCGAGGGCATCGACATCTTCCTCGAAATGGGCCGGGCCGGTGATGAAGCGTCATTCCGCCGGCCGGAGATCGTCCGCTTTCTGCGCCAGACGCTCTGCAATAGCGCCGGCGATCTGATCGCCACGACCGACGAGCAGTTGAACGCGCTGGCCTGGGACGTGGTGCAGGAGCTGTTTCAGGCTGCCGTGGCCTGCATGGGCCTCGGTCGCGCGGAACTGGACGAAAAAAAAGCCGCCTAGCCAGCGACGGTGTACTGCGGTTCCTGTACCGGCTGGCCTATGACCTGGGGTACACGGTGCGCGAGCTTACGGCGCGCATGGGCTGGGATGAGTTGGGTTATTGGATGGCCTTTTACGAGCAATACGAGCCGCACAGGGCCGCTGATCGTCGGGCGGCAAAGCTCGCCTATTTCGCCGGAAACACTTTCGCAAAGCCGATCAAGTGGCCGGAGATGGCCGAGAACTTCGGCCTTGAGGCCCCCGGCAAACCGCAGGCCAAGACCTTGCAGGCCCTGCCTGACCTGGTAGACAGCATCGGCCACGCGATGCCTGAGCATATCCGCGCAAGGTTCATGCACTGATGGCCACAGCCGGCACAGTCACGATCAAACTCGACGGCGATTCAGCCACGCTGATCCGTGAGCTGAACAAAGCCAACGAGGCGTCAAAATCCACCTTCGGCAGCATCAAGCGCGAGGCCGCCGACGTGGCTGCGAAGTTTGCCGTCATCGCCACAGCCGCTGCTGCTGCCTTCGCCGCGCTGACAAAGGCCAGCTTTGAATCCATAGACCAGCTCGCCAAGACCGCAGACCGGCTGGCCATCAGCACCGAGGCACTCCGCACCCTACAGGTAGCCGCTGATCTGGCTGGCGTGTCGCAGGAACTGCTCACCAAGTCCCTGCAGAAACAGCAGAAGGCGCTGGTAGACGCTGCCGACGGCTCTGAGACTGCCGCCCGCGCTTTTGCCCGGCTCGGCCTCGACGTGCAGGCCCTGATCAACATGCCCGCCGATCAGCAGTTCTACGTGATCGCCGAGGCGCTGAACCAGGTCGATAACGCGACCCGCCGTAACGCGCTGGCAATGGAAATCTGGGGCGCTCGGGCGGCCGAGATGATCAACTTCGCCGCCGGCGGGAGTGCCGGGGCGGCGGAACTGCGCGACCTGCTCGACGACCTGAACGTCACGGTGTCCCGGTTCGACGCCTCGAAGATCGAGCAGGCGAACGACTCGGTATCTGTTGCGAAGCTGGCCTTTGAGGGCTTGGGCAACTCCATCGCGGTGGCGGTTGCGCCGTTGGTGCAGGGGCTGGCGAAGGATTTCACCGACGCGGCCCGCGAGGCGAACGGCTTCCAGTCTCAGGTGGGGAAGGTTGTTGACGACCTGGTGTCGGCCGTGGGCATCGCCATGAACGTCACTGAGGGCATCGGGCTGGCCTTCGGCACTGTCGCAGATCGGAAGAGCGTCGTGTAGGGAAAGA
>ERZ869929.985-NODE-985-length-11737-cov-3.716658_pt1 | contig 11737 bp, 14 predicted proteins | sample MGYA00579312_ERZ869929 | MGnify/ENA primary metagenome ERZ869929 (study PRJEB32216, sample SAMN09231818) | wastewater metagenome | place: USA: Maryland | collected 2016-08-09 | study: EMG produced TPA metagenomics assembly of the PRJNA472060 data set (Reclaimed... | reverse complement strand
ATGTGAGCGGCCGAGAGTTCGACATATACGCCGGTTTTGACCTGAACATATACTCCGAGCATCTTCTTTCCGGTCTGCGCGACGCATGATCCGGACTGGCCCTGGTCGAAGATAGGGAATTGACGCATCTCATCCCATGATTTCTCTTTCCATTCGACCGGAGCGACTGACGCGACGATTTCTTCGAAGGTGTAGTCCTTCGCTTTTGCTTCCGCGGGACGCTCGTCGATATGCGCGCCGTGATAGATTTCTTGTTCGTTTTCCATATATAAATTATACCAATTATTTTTTAGATTTGTGGCCGAGTGCGACTTTCACACGGCCCTTCTTTTGTGCGATGGCGAGAGTGTCCTTCGACTTCAAGAACACTGTTGAGATCGCGCTTGCAAGCGTGAGGATCTCCTCGTCGCCGGCGGTCTTTTCGAGTTTGATCTCTGCGACCCCTGGCTCCTTCTGATCCTGCACATATACTCTGACTTGAATCGTTTTCATATTATCTTTGGCCCTCGATCGCCTGGGCGAGTCGAGTCATGGCATCGGCCATCTTTCCGACTTGTGTTTCCACATTTCGGACCATGCCGTTCGTTTCTCCGGAGATCTTCACGGAGTTGAGGACCTCCCTTTGAAAAGCGAGTGTCGCTTCATCTCGACCCTGGAGGATCTTTGTGAGAGTCTCGTTCGTTGCCTTGAGTTCGCGGATCTGTCTGATATGTTCCTCCTGTTCTTCTTCAAGATCGTTGACTCGGCCGGTTAGGACCTCCACTTTTTCTTTGAGGATATTGATGACATCATCTGCGCCATCGAGTGCCTCCTTTCTTCGATCGCGGATCTTGCGATCGATTACGCCCCACAATGCCACGGCTCCGACCACGATCACTCCGATGACCGCGAGGACTCCGAGAATTGCTCCTGTTGTTTCTCCGATATTATCCATGGCATTTATTCTGTCTCCCAAAAGAGAAACGCGTTTCCGGTAGGCGACCCGCTTTTTTCCCATCGGATATAGATATTTGTATCATCTGCATATACGAACCCATATTGACGACCAGTCGCTCCGAGCGTTGCTCCGTGGTTCAATAGGATCGCATAGTCATCGAGACGGCCGGCCACATCCGCGACTGCGGATGAAGATCCTTCCGTGAAGATGAAATAGGCGCAATCATTGTCTCCGGCTTCTCCCATCGATCCGATCGACTGTGATGCGTCTCCGGATGATCCTCCTTTGTAGTTGGCCGTGATGCGGACCCGCTTCGGAGCGCGGCCCAGGCCGTGAGGGATCGTGGTGATCGTTCCGTTTGCCGAAGTCGTGTCGAATGTTTCCATCCCTTGCTTTTTGGTCGGAGTGAGAGGGACCCACTTCGACTCTGCGCTGTTGTATTCCCATTCCTTCAAGACAGTCGTTCCGGATCGAACGGAAAAGACTCCATCTTTGAATGATGCTCCTGGCGTGATGTTGAAGTCGACCGGATTCAATACGAGAGCAAAAGCGTGCTTGTTCGTGGTCTGTGAAGATCCGGAATAGGAAGATTCGATCACTCCGGTCGCGCCTACTTGTCGGCCTTGCATTTTTGATACGGCCCACAATGTACGAGGAGATCCCGCGGTTCCTGGCGAGTCGTTGTCCCACGCAAAAGCACCTCCTTGTGATACTGCGCCGATCGAGACGGCCGATCCTCCGGATGTGTTGTACCATCCCGCGAAGTAGAGAAGCGTCGCATCCGGTCGTGCCGGTGTGAGGCTTGCCGCTTGCATGACTGTGTTGCTCGTATTGTAGAGCGTATTTGAGATAGTGCCGATCGGATTCTGCTTATTGAAACCTCCGCGATACGCGACGATCGTCGCGGCATACGAAGAAGATCCGGCCCATCCGAAAGTATAGGAAGAAGGTTCGCTCGGTCCTGCGATTTTGTAGTAGAGATCAAAATATGCGCCGTTTTGAAGTTGCGCGACGAGCGTCCATCCGGAAGGGACCGAGTTCACATAGCCGCCTCCCTGCATAAGAGAAGCGAACATGATGTCGCCGTCCGCGACGCTTGCCGGAATGTTGATGACCACGCTCGAAGCGGATCCTCGTTGGTTTGCGGTTGCATTGACGAAAGTCGTTCCGCGGCTTTGCTGATTCCGGAATCGGATCGCAAGCCGGTCGCCGTCCTGCGGGGATCCGGTGAGGTTGGTCGTGAGCGAAGTGATGTCCCGATCTATGTCGAGGAATCTGATGCGCTCGTATGTGTCCGTGTTGATCGCCGGCGTTGCCGCGTTCGAGAGGGAAGCGGCGAGTTTTCGGAGGAAAGATTTGTGGAGCAAGCCGTTCGCGTCGGTCTTCGTTCCCTTGCCGGCATCCGTTGGTCCGGTCGTCTCATCGATCAAAGAAGATCCCGATCCGATAGGTCGAGCGTCGAATGAAATATAGCCCTCTGCGGGATCCGTGTCGTTGTTGAGGATCTTCGTCATCCCTGGGCGGCAATACACCTCCACGAGCGCAATTTCCCCTCCTGGGTACGCCGGAGCGACCGGAGAAGGATCTTCCACGCCTTGCGTGATGTTGATGTCGCCGGATGTGTCGATCGAGACGACATCGATGCGGTCGTTCGTTATAGGCGCGACGAAAGAGGGAGTGTTTCCTCCCATGTATTTGACAGTGATTCCGTCGGGGATCGCGAGGCCCGACTTCACTCGGAGCGTGAGGTCCGGATCGGGATCGCCGTTGACATCGATTTGAGAGATCACATTCAAGCCGAAGCCTGTTTCATTCAGGCGGTCCGCTTTCACTTCGTCTCCTTTGGTCCATTTGTATGACATATATTGAAAAATTATTCGTTATTCACGAAAGCGTCTTCATAGTCGATCGTGAGCGACTGTGAGTCCGTCTTTGTGATGCTGATAAGTGAATGATCCCAAAGCGTGCCGTCGTCCGGCGTTGCATCGTCCGCGTTGCAGAAAAGGCCCATCTCTGCGTGCGTGCCGTTGCCCTCTGATAGATCATAAAAAACTGTATAGAAAGCACTCGGTCCCGAATACGACTTTGACGAGACGAGTTTTCTTGTTGTTTCATTTCCGAGAGCCGTATCTGATGGATCCGGATCTGTTCCGTCTGATCCGAAAGCGTGGACCATGACTTCGAGTTCATCGACTGACACTCCGTTTCCGGAGAGAATTTTTGTGATGGCCTGGAAGCCGATGTCGGGAGTGATATTTTCAAAAGCGACCTCGCTTGAGATGATCCCTTGCGGTGCGCCTCGAAGGATCTCCGCGCGGGAGATCCGGTTGAATTTGCTTGAGATCCAGTCTTCAAGAGTGATCCCGATGGAGTCGAGCCACTTCAAAAGAGAAGCGTGATCGTATGTTCGGAGGGTCCCGATAACCTTCCTTGACTTTGTTTCTTTATGTGTGAATTGTTCGTTTTTCATATTTTTACAAAAAGAGCCGGCGTTCGCGCGATCCGTAGATCATGCGATGGCCGGCCCGTGGGCGCGAATTTTATATTGACGATTTTATTATAGCACAAAAGCCCGCTAGGAAGCGAGACATGTGCGGTCGCAAAATGCGACTCTCCTTCTATCCGCAAGCGAAACAGGGATCCAGGGACCGGCGACCCATATCGGTGCGCTGTTCGTGTATGTGATGATCGTTCTTTCGACTCCGAGTTCACGATCCACGCGCTCCGCGACTCCGATGACTGCGTTCGGATTCGATTCCTTGCGTCGGCCACGGATGATCTCCGCAAGAAGATCGATGAGTTCGTATGATTTCACTGAAACGAGTTCGACTTTCCACATCATCTTCTCCGGAGTGTGATAGGTTCCGGAGACACGCTGAATCACGAATGATTCATTGATGCCTCGAAGTGTAGAGTTGATCGTGATCTTTTGACCTGGCTTGAGGCCCGCCTCGTATGTAGTGAAAGATCCTTCCTTCACGCTTCGAGCGTATGCCGTGAGTTCGGCCGATGCGCGGTTGATGGCATCCGATCGAGACTTGATCGTGTTGTCCTGGATGAAGAATTGTCTCTCTCCGTATGTGTTGATCGATGAGGAGTTTCGGAAGCGGACCAGGATAGGGAAGTAGTATTTCCCCGACACGACGATTTCCAGGCCGTCTCCTGGTGCGGATGACGGATCGAATTGAAGTGATCGAAGTGAGAAGTCATACAGAACATCTTTCGTCGCGAATGTGTCGATGTTTGCGATTCCGACTGTGAGCGGAGATCCATCAAGTGAGACGGAGATGTCGCTATATTTTCGAGAGAGCGTGAATGTGTATGTCGTGCCGTCTCCGAGGAATTTGTCTTCTTCTTCGGCCGCTGAAAGTTCCTCGCCTCCTTCGACGAGAATCGAGTTGCGGATCTGTGTGAAGTCTTTGACGATCTCGATCGATTCGAATATCGCCTTTCCGTTTGTGTCCGTGATTCCGAATAGTGCATTCTCTGAAAGTTTAGAGAAAAAGTGAATGTCTCCTTCTTCGTCGATATACCATTCCTTGCCGAAAAGGTCCGCGATTTGCTGAATTGCGTCCGAGACTGGAATGTTGTTGAAGCCGATCGAAGTGATGACATCTGCGGCATTGTCTTCGACATTGTCGGTCGTGATTCCAGGACCGGAGAATTTGTCGACAAGATCCAGGATCACATCATGCGCCGTCTCGTTTTCGTATGAAGTATTTGCGAGAAGATAGTCGAGAGAATGGACCTTGTTTTTGAGATCGCATTCATAGAGAATGACCGGCCCTTGTTGGACCGACTGCGTGATGCGAACGATATATCCGGAGAAGATCTTTTCTTCGCCATCGTAGAAAACGACTTCGTCTTCCCCATCCGGAACATATTTCGAGCCGTATGCGTCGACATAGATCCGGCCAGTTGAGGCCTCTTTCGTAGTTCCGAGAGCGAGATCATAAGTGCGGATCTGATCTGTTCGATCTGTGAACCCGACTTCTCCGATTTTTTTGATTTGAATTGTTATCATAGCGCGATTAGAGAACGCGGTTGTCCTTCAAGTAGCGGACCATCTCGTCTCCGATCTTTCGCGCCGCATCTCGATCGAGAAGCGTGTTTCCAGTGATGACGAGAGTGAGTCCTCCGCCGCCGAGTCGACCATTCGGCACGATCGTTCCGCTTTGTCCTGGAACGAACATTTCCGGACCATTTTCTCCTACCACATACGGAGATCCTGCGAGAACAGGTCCTCCGATGGCTTTTCCAGTGATGGAAGATCCACGAGAGAGGACTGACTTCACGGCCGAGGAGATCGCTCCTCCTGCTGATTTGACGGCTCCTCCTGCGAGTTGAAGTGCGCGCTGTGCGAGATCGATGACTTTTTGAATAGGGGAGACGAGTGTTTCCATTCCGCTTTTGATTCCCGAAACGACGCTATCGAAGACCTTTGTGATCGCATCCCATATTTCTATGAATACATCCTTGAGTCCGGTCCACATCGTCTTCCATGCTTCTTTGATGCCATCCATCCATGAAGTGAAGACTCCTCCGATGACTGCGAAAGCGTCCGAGAATGCTTGCTTGATATATCCCCATATTTCCACGGCCTTCGCCCATATTGCCGAGAGTTTTTCTGCCCATCCAGGGAATAGGAAGTCGAGGATCATGGCCCAAAGTCCGACGATGAAGTTGACTCCGGTCCAGAATACCGACTTGATTCCCTCCCATACCGCGGATAGAAAGTCTGCGACTCCTTGCATGGCCGAAGTGATGCCGTCTTTGATTCCGGTCCACACCTGGATCGCGAATGCTTTGACTTCATCCCAGTGCTTATAGAGCATCACGCCGGCCGCGATGAGAGCGGCGACTGCGAGAATGATGAGGCCGATCGGACCGAGCAAGAATGTGAATGCGGTTGCGGCAAAGCCGACGACTGTCGCGAGTGCGGAGAATCCTGTGATGATGGCCGGAAGGACCAGGCCGATCGTTCCGACGATAGCCAAAAGACCGAAGATGGCTCCGGTTATGACGACGATCGTGGTCGTGAGTTTAGGGTTCGCGGCGATCCAGTCTGCGAGTCTGTTCAAAAATGGAGAAACTGCATCGGACAATTTTGAGATGGCCGGTGCAAAAGATTTTCCGAGTGATTCAAAAACTTCGCCGAGAGATCTCTGCGCCTTCGCTGTGGCCGCATCGACTCCATTCAAAGTGTCGGTCGTTTCGCGAAGATTCTGCGCGAGGCCCGCTTGAAGTGCGGCGACCTTCTCCGATTCTTTTCCATAGAGGATCATGTTTTGCTGTGCCTCTGTGAAACGGATTCCCGATTTTTCCAGGACTCCGAATTGTCCGTTCAATGCCTTCGCCATCACATTCGCGCTCTGCACATATTGATCGGCCGACGCATTCACGCCGTTCTGATTCACTGTGAGATCTGCGAGAGATTTTGTGAGATCGACGACTGACTTCGACTGCAAGCCGAAAGTCGAGAGTTGTGCCGCTCCCATCTTGAGAGCATCGCCATCGATTCCCGATTTCTTTTGAAGTGCATCCGAGAGTTCCGAGATCGCTGACACTTGGTCCCGCGTTCCCTTCGATATATCGATGACCGCATGTTCGAGTTGACGCATTGATCTCTCGGCTTCTCCGTATGATTTCACGCCAAGAGCGACCGCGCCGGCGATGGCCGTGAAGCCGACTGTGCCGACCTTCGCCATCGTTTCGAATGCGGGTTTCATGTTCTCGACCTTTTCTTTGAAGCCGTCGAGGTTGCCCTTGATCTTATCAATTCCGGCCGACACGCGGTCGTCCAGGTCGATCAAAAATTGTAGTCTTGCTTCTGCCATAATGTTTATTTTACGCAAAACGGACCGACTGTGTGGGATCCGTAGATCGCACATTGTCGGCCCGTGGGCGTGATTATGTTTCTAGTATATCACACCACTTCGCTATATACGAGGGTTTTTCTTCTTTTCGACATAGGCATGATATTCCGTCTCCTCTCGGAGACGAATCCCTGCAAGTTCGAGGAACCATCGAGGGGATGTGGCGAGATCTCTATACCCGACTCCGAGATATTTCGCGATCTCTATGATCTGAATTCTCGGATCGAGTTTCCCGACCGCCTTCCCCTCGAATAGTCGGCGATAGGTCCCGCCTAGACTTTTCCCTCGTCGTCATCGAGTCCTGATGCGGCGGCTTCCACTTCCTTCATGACGAAGGTGTAGTCGCTACCGCGAAGATCTCGAAGTGCGTTCCATTTTGCTTGAGATTCGGTTGCTTCTCCTACTGAAACGACCATGAGATCGACGAGTTTGCGAAGTCTGCGTTCATACGCGTCCCCTGCATTCATCGAGATCTCTCCCATCTTGTCGACGGACTTGACTCCGGCTCGGACCGCGACTCCTTCGAGGTCCATCATCTCGCCTCCTGTCATGAAGGCATTGATGACGACTGCGACCTTGCCGTGTGGCGTTTCAAGTTTGCGTGTTTCTCTTTCGCTCATAGGTTTGTAGATTAGGATCCGGATTCATCTGCCTCGTATGATGCGACTGTGTTTCGCAATACTGGGCGGACTCCATATCCTTCGGTTTCTGAATAATGCACAACGAAGTCGACCGACTCCATCATGATGTCATCGATCGGACGATCCGGACTCCACTTCTCGATGCTTACGCGTGGGAATGTGAAAGTCAATTTCGGATGTGCGCTTGATCCGATCGTGATGTCTGCGCGCTCTGCGATGATCTGAACCGCAAAATATCCGGATGCAAAAGCATCGTGGAAGTCTTCGTTCTGATAGTCGAGTTCGACGCTGATCTTTGGCTCCATTGTTGTCGCAAGGACATTTCCTGGATTCAATTCGCTGACATTCTGATCGACTCTTGCTCCGTTTGGAAGATCACTCTTGAGAGACTTGACCTTGATAGGAGTTGCCGCGCCGAGGCCCGCCACTGTTGAGGCGAATTTGATCGTGATGTCTTGATGGCGAACATAATCGTCCCCAGTGAGAGGATCTGTGTCGCCGGCGTGAGAAACTTCTTCCTCCTCGCTTGCGATGAATGCCGCTGTCGCTTTCACGAGATCATTCGGAACGATCTCGATGCCGAGAGCAGAACACAACGCCAGGATGTAGCGATATGACTGTCCGGCCGGTTGGTCGACTGTGATCGATACGGAAGGATGTTCCGGATCGTTTGGAAGCACGGAGAAAGTGTGGTCGTAGACTCCACTCTGACCGACGACCGCTTCACTTGTTGAAGATCCGAGAAGGGACTTCAAAATGTAGCCGATCGATTTGAGGCGTAGGTTGAATTCGAGTTCTCCCTCTGCGCGCTTCATAACCGCTTCGGAAGAATGAGACGCGAATTTTGATCCGCGCGTCTCGCGGATATTGACCTTGTCAATTATTGGTGCGATGCCTGTGGGTGTTCGGCCAGGGATCCACGCTTGCGGCACAACGCCGGTCCCGCGTGTATCTTCGAGTCCGATTCCGAACATGACATCTTCTCCTCTTTGAATCATATATTTGATAATTATTTATTGATAAATTTTTTGCGTCGTGGAATTTTGAAACTCACTTCCAGGATGACCTTTCCCCGACTTTCGCGCGTCTCGACATTGACGCGACTTGAGGCCTTCCTGGTTTTCTCGGCGGCGGTCTTCATGTTATTCGATGTATTTGACACATCGCACATTCAATTCCGCTACTCGCATTATACCATCTCCGCGGTCTTGATACCCCCACTTGCCAGGGACCGGAATGACCCAGTCCGCCGCTGATCCGAGAACCGACCGATCTCGGAGCGCGCCGATGATCTCATCGGTTGCTTCTTCAAGTGCAAGGTCCGCGTCCTCTTGCCCTTCTGTGAAAGGATAGAGGATCCGGATCGTGAAGACATAAGTCTCCTTATTGTTCCCCGATCCGGTTTGATGGTATTCCGCCTCGTGTTCCGCCGGAAACACGAGAGCGGCCGGATAGCCCGCGATCTGCGAGCGGTCCGTGCGATAGGCGACTTCGATCTTTGTGATCGACTCGCTGTTCAAAAGTTCTATGAGTGCTGTTCTTATTGTTGAATACATAAATTTTTTTTTAGTCTCCGAGATCATTAGCGACCTTGTCGAGTGCTTTTTCGAATACCACTTTCACGCCGGCCTCGGAAGAATCTGCGGCGCGCTTGAGGTAGCGGTTGCGCTTCACACCTTTCTTTTTGATCGATGCGCGGACCGCCCATGGATTCATCCCTTTCTTCTTGGCCCATCGATAGAGTGTTCCTCCTTCCTGGGCCTCGCGTGCGGGGATCGTTCGAGGTGCTGTGAATGCTCCGTCCGATCCGTCAAAGTTTCCGTGGAGTGATGCTCCATAAACGACGGAAGGGAAGATGGCCGCGCGGAGTCCCGAATTCGAGATCTCTCTGCGGATAGATTTTCGGAGGTTGCCGGTTGATGCCGGTGCTTCACGAATCGAAGTCTCCATCATGACAGTCGAGGCATCGAGGACCGCATCTTTGAAAATGTTTTTCACGGCCTTGCTTGCTCCTTTTAGTTTTTGGAGGACCTTGCCCTCGATCTGCATTGATAGTTCCATGATCTTATTGCTCGATAGGGAGCGTGCAAATTATTTGAAGGCCCCGACCTGGACCATCTTGATTTTTCAAAACACCTTTCACATCGTATTCACTCGAATCTTCGACATCGATGATCCGGTCCCCGATCTTTATATCGGCAAAAACCTCGTCGGAGGCGAGTGAGAATGTCTTGCCGAATTCTCCGTCCACGATGGCCGTGAATTCTGCGTTCGCCGTTCCGAGAAAGCCGGAGATCATGTTCCCTGTGAGTTGGAAAGATCTCTTTTTTGATCCGGTTGTTTCTCCTTCCGGCATCGCAAGTCTTTTGATGTTGAAGGTTCGCATTGTTAGCATAGGCGTATTTTATAGGCGACGCTTTGTGAATGATTCCAGGATCGTCGTGATGTCGGCATCGATCGCGTCGCGATATGTGATCGATATGCCGGTCGGAGATACAGAAGCCACTCCTTCCGCTGTCTTGCGTTCATAAACGCGGGCCGAGAGGCGAATTGCCGCGCTCTCGATAGCGGATGGAAGATTCTCGTCCGCTCCGGATTCATAGCCGTCGACTCCCGACTCATCGTCTGCCGGATCCGGCAAGTTATAGCCGGCCGTGTATGTGATACGGAGGCCCTTTCTTCCGGACCCGAAGCCGTATTGTCTGAAAATAGATCCCGCTTCTTTGTCGATGATGACTGTCTCCGCTTCTTCTTCCGCATCAAGATCGATGTCCTGGTTGCCGTTGATAGTGAGTGAGAGAACATCGACGAGAGGGTATTGAGGAAGGAAGATCTCATCGTCGTCGGTCCCATCACGGACCTCGCGATATTCTTTCACTCCGAATTCTCTGTGAGTCGTTGTTTCAATAAAACCGGAAACGCCCTCGATGATCTGATCGAGGAGAGCGTCCTTTGTCGTGTTTGACAATGGAATTCCGATGTGTTGTTTTAGTTTTCGAAGTGTTGTAAGTTTCATATTTTATTTGGTGGGACAGTTAGCGCGGGTATGACCTGGCTTCCCGCATAGCCCACATTTGCGCGTATTGCCCGCTCCTTCCACTTTAGGAGCGTTATTCTCCCCGATATGGGTCTTTGTAGCATCCGGACCGACATCGCGCGTCTCTGCGGGTCCTGGGATGTGGCGCGTTTCCGGTGCGCCTCGAAGTGCTTTCAAGCGATCGGCCTGGTTTTCACGCTTGACATCGCCTCCTTCATAAACGGCAAAACCCCGATCAATGAGTCGGGTTGCTTCGCGTTCGAAGAAAGTCGCCACTTCTCCCTTGTTGTATGGCGGATATATCTCGATGAATTTGACTGTGATCTTTTTCATAGCGTGTTTGGTCCCATTCGTGAGGACTCTGCGACCATCGAAACCGGAATCTCGATGATCGTGGGAGTTCCCGCGACTTTAGTCGTTAGGAAGCGGCTTCTACTTTGACACCTGTCAATTTCACGAAAGACTCTGTGAGAGTCAATTTTCCATCGACGGCCTCGTAAACGAGGACCTTGGTCTGCAATCTTTCGATCACATCCTGGGTTGCCATAGCAAGAGACTGACCATCCTTGATCCAGTAGTAGAACGGATCTCCGAAAAGAATTTCGGTTGTATCTGTTCCGACACCCAGGTTCTCTGGAATGTCTACTGATTCAAGAAGTGGCTTCCTGAACAACTCGTCGAGAGGCATACCTGGAGCGAAGATCGGACGATCTTGACTGTCGCGAAGGCCAGTGACGGCCTTTGCTCCCATCGATGAAGTGATGAACACCGCATTTTGTCGATATTGAGGAGCAAGCAAGAAGTAAAGGTTCACAAGGTCTTGATAAGACAATGAGGCCCCTTCCTGTGCGACTGATGTCAAAGATTCTGTTCGAATTCCCTTTGGTTGGCCTGTGCCGGTTCCGCCGATGAAAGCGGCTTCTTCTTTCTCTGCAAGTTTGCGACCTGCAAGAGCAGAAACGAAGTTCACGATATTGATGTCAGAAGTCTGCATCAATTTCCATGAAACCTTCACAAGTGCCGCAAGGTAGTGATCGCCGAGAGATTTCTTCGCAAGTGTAGGTTCTGATTCCGTCACAAGGTTGGAATCTGAATCATCCACTTCTCCGCTGATCCAGTAGCCAGTGATGCCATCGCCTTCGACCGGAAGATCGAAAGGACCTGACATCTCGAAGGAGAATGCGCGTGAACGAATCACAGCGAATTTCGCTTTCTTTTCGAGGATCGCGTTAGCAAGAGCAGTTGG
>ERZ869929.984-NODE-984-length-11741-cov-6.997518_pt1 | contig 11741 bp, 15 predicted proteins | sample MGYA00579312_ERZ869929 | MGnify/ENA primary metagenome ERZ869929 (study PRJEB32216, sample SAMN09231818) | wastewater metagenome | place: USA: Maryland | collected 2016-08-09 | study: EMG produced TPA metagenomics assembly of the PRJNA472060 data set (Reclaimed... | reverse complement strand
TGCCAAATTCATCACAGAAGTTAAAGACTTCTGTGTTTTCTTTGACGAGTGATATGAAATTGGATTACCTAAGTGGTTACAATATCAAATTCTTGAAATGGTTAGATATAGAATGTTAGATAGAGTTACCTGTCCAATAGAACAAGCTATGGAAGCAGCAGTGCATCTACATATAATAGATGAAATTAAAAATGATGAAAATTAATTAAACGGAACTTCCTATAAATAATATATACTCATAAAAAATGTGGGAATATATTAACGGTAAGTGGCAAAGAAAACAAGAAAATTTACCTAAACAGGAATATGATTTTATAAGACAGGAACTTTTCAAACTTCGTTTTTTTCAAAAATGTAATGAAAGTACTACATATTTACCTTTCAATAATTTCAATGATATTTATCCTCAATATAGATTTCAGGATGATTCAACATGGTATGTAGGTACACCTTCGTCTATATATGCATCACCATCTAATATATACAACTCTGTATTAGCTTCTGCTTCATTTCCCACATATTCAAACTTTTTACAAGAGGGTGGATTCACACCAAAGAGTTTTTTTACACCACAAAATGTAATAGATTATTTGGTAAACTACACACCCGTTGATTTAGCATCAACCTCACCAATATCTGATATTGGAATTGAGAATGCTAATTTATTTATAGATGGTGTTAAAGTTTTAAATGGTCATCAGGTATTGGTTAAGGATAATTTTCAAACAATAACACTATCTTCAACTGTTTCACCTAGTACTTTTTTCACCCATTCATTTTCATTAATTGATACCACCGCTACTCAATCTGTTTATAGATTCCCAAGTGCTGATAATGGTTTATATCAATATCAAAACAATAGATTAGTTAGAATACCTTTAGACCCGTATAGTAATTTAAGACAGAGGTCTTTTTCAGTTAAAAGAGGTACTTTAAACGCATCTACACAGTGGCATTTAGAAAGAGGTATTAATGGTTATTACCCATTAGATAATGAGGTAAAAAGTTTCACAAATTTTAATAATTATATATTAAGACATAAATTTCAATATAATAATAGTCGTGAAATACAATGGCAATCTATATTAACACATCCACAACAAACCTATGTATTTGGTAGTGTTAGTTATACTGTACCACAAAGGGAGTTGTATGTAGGTTCATTTGGAACTATACTAAACATTGAAAACGGTTTCACTAATTTTATACCAAATAAATATAAAAATAGAATTATTGAAGCAGACCAAACCTCATCAGAATATTATTTGTGTGGTACAAAGGGATTACTTTTATCTACGGCTAAACACTTGATGGATTTTAAGCAAGTTAATTTAAACATCTTAGAAAACTTAAATGATGTTAAATTTTTTAATGATTTTACAGGTGTAGTTGTTGGTGATTACGGTGTAGTATATACTACTAAAGATAGAGAGAATTGGAAGAAAGTTTCTGTTCCGGGATATGAGAATATCCGATTTAATAAAATAGCTTGGTCTAATTTAAACCAATTTTATGTGGTTGGTGATAGAGGAACACTAATTCAATTTGATTATCAAATAGGAACATGGATACCTACTGTATTATCATTTAATTTAATTAATAATTTAGGAGAGAGTACGGATTTAATTGAAGATTTTACAACCATTGCATTTGACCAAACAAATACCTTAGTTAATGATAGATTAGTTATTTTTGGTACATCGGGTGGTAAAGTTTGTTACTATGTACCATCTACCGGAGATTTTTATTATATAAACTTCTCAAGTAATCCTATAACTTTTATATTTTCAGCACAAATAAATATTTTTGTTGTTGTTGATGAATTTACTACCACTTTTTTAATTGTTAATAGTTTACCAACGGGGGTTAGTAATGAAATACTAACCACCACATTTCAAACATTCAATACTCCCAATAATTACGCATATGAAGGATTACAAGGATTATACTTATTAAACGGTAATAATATATCTGTTCTATTTAATAATATTATAACAGATATTACTCCTCAATTTTCAAACCCATCTAAATTAGCTTTTTTAGATTATGATATGGCATCAAAGTTAAATTTTTTTGATGTAAATGAAAATTATCGACTACCTAATCCTATATCAATTACACTTGGTTCTTTCTCAAATATTGTTAATGTTTTAGATAAAATATCAATAAACTCACAGCCAAATGAATTAAGTTGGATTGATTATGATAAAGATGGTATTAAGGATTTCACATTTAATCAACCATTGAGTGATTTAAGTAAGGTTCAATATAATACTGATTTTTATTTAGCCAACACGGTATCACATACAATATCAACTACTGTTAGCTTAACAAATAGTTTAGTAGCTATATCTAATTTAATTAATCCTATTATCACTGCATCTCCTTTTGATTTTGAGTTGTTTTTATACGATACATACATGATATTCAATAATAAAGTTGGATTGACTGGTAGTGTCGGAGATTTATATAAAATAGAAACTACACAGTTTAGTGGTGAGTTTTTATTAAATAATATACAAAATTTTTCAATAACACAATCATATTATTATTTTAATACAAATTTTAGTGATAGAATAATTAATGATATAATAAAAGATGGGCAACTCACAATTAAAAATTTAAATAAATTTACAAATGAATCCGAATTTATAAATAACTTTCAATCACATTATTTAAATGATGGTTATAATTTTGTTACGGATTCCAATGGGTTTAATTTATCTGCTAGATTTAATAACGATACTGCTTATTATAATATGGCAGCAGATATAGATTATTGTGTAGGGCAGTATATTATAACAAATACATTCTCACTAGGCACTATATCAACTTTAACATTTAGTAATTTATCATTTACTACATCTTCTATGCTTTTACAGCCTATGAATCATTATTATCACACAGATGGTTATGTATATGTGGTGGGCATATATTCAGACCCAAGCTTCCCTGCTCTTGAAACATTGTATAATTATAGAATAAGTGACACTCAACCCTTTTTCACAGAAGCTAGTTGGATAACAAATAATAATACATTAAATAATAGGTTTAATGTATTATTAAAAGTATCACCTACAAATTCATCGGATAGACAAGTTTTGGTATTTACGCAAAGTGGTTTTTCATTAAATGTTGATTATGTAACATCAAAGGATAGTATGTATTTCATGTATCAATCAGCAGACCCAACAAAACAATTTGATATTATTGAATATAATTTAACTAATAATACAACAAACACAGTAGATTTTCCTAATATGTTGGGTAGATTTAAAGTAAAGTATGTACCACAAAATGATAAACTCTATGTATTAGCATCTAATACGACTGTTTTACCAAATACATACGGTTTATATGTAATATCACCCGCTACAAATACGATTGATACATTTATACCTAACTCAGAAGTACAGGGTGTCACACAAAGTAATGTACTTTTCGATGGATTTGTGTATGATATGGATTATGTTCCTTTTTTAAATAGAATGTATACAGCTAACTATGCTCAATATTTTAGTGGTAATTCTATAAATAGACCATCTAATGTTTCAGTTTTTGATTTAAATACAAATACTCTACTAGGTACTATTACTATATCTACTGCATTAGGATTATCGGGTGCTGGTGCATATAGTATTCGCTTCAATCCTTTTAATAATCAATTATATGTATCTAATCAATTATTAAACAGTGTGTCTATTATTGACCCTATTACAGAAACAATAGTTGGTACAATATCAAATAATGTTTGGAATCCCTCCGGTATTGAATTTGTAAATGAATTTGTTTATGTATCAAATTTAAATCCAACAGGTTCTAGTACATTTAGTACTCTTAATGTATATGATTCTTTAAATAACCATAATTTAGTTGGTTCATTTAGTTTATTTGGAACGGGTTCTTTATATCCAAACTATATACAACCATTAAATCAGTTATGGGTTAATAATGCTAATTCTTATAACTTTGCAGTATTTAATTTAAATAGTACTGGTTTATCATTCTCCGGTACGGTTTGTTATAACCAAACTATGAGTTATACTAACTCTTTTTTAAGTTTCGGTTATACGCCAACCTATAATCTATTGGATTATTTATCAAATATAGATTCCACAATTTTTAACGCGGCAAAAAGTTATGATGTAATGCCTGTTTACGTTGGTATTCCTGTTATAACAACAGCAGGTAATACTGGTATATTGATAGATAATATATCATCTAATAATCCTAATGCTTTAAATAATAAAATCGAATTTAGTACTGATTTAAAATTTGAATGGGATAGTATATTTTTAAATACTTATATTGATGTAACTATTACGAAAAATGGTTTAACTGCATCTAAAAAGATGTTTGTAAATAAGAAGTATTTTAATTCCATAAGAAATACATATATTATTGAGTTTTTAGAGAGATTACCTAATCCTAATACAACTCAAGCACCATATTCTATTGATTTAGCATCAAGGAAGTCATTACAACAAATTTCAGAAGATTTACAAGAGTTAAATAATATTCATAGACCAACTAATACAGTAAATACAATTACGTCAAATTTCACATCCTATGAGCGTAATTTTAACTTTAAATATCCAACGGATAGCTACTATAAAATAATGTTATCCGATTATGATACACGTAAAACATTATCGGGTGTTGTTTATACAGATTTAAATAATGAAATATCTACTCAAATTTTCAGAAGAAATTTATATCCAGTTGAATATGATGTTATTTCAACCACAGATTCAAGTGGTAATTTACAAATAACAATAACAGGTTCTAATCCTATTTTATTTGGTACAGGTTCTGGAATTTATTTGGATTTCTTTGGTGGTACAGCATCTGATTTACTAAACCCACAATATGATGGTTATCATACCATTTTATCATATTCGGGTAATGATGTTGTTTTAAATATTGCTTTTGGTAATACCGTTAGTGGTACAGAAAGTGGTACGTTAACTTTTATAGAACAAGACCCGTCTATGAATTTTTTACCAACTGACTTACTTAGAATAACCACTAATCAATTACCTAACCAAACAGTAGAAGTATTACCATCACAAGTGGAAATAACTGCTACAAATACAGCATTAGTAAATATTGATGTTAAAAAGTTTAAGTTTAGATTAATAGATGGTTTGGATTTAACGAAAGTTATAACAAATTATCCTTGGTTATTGGATGCAGAGGTTCAAAACGCTGTCATTGGAGAAGATTCTGATGGTTTAGTTTGGTATAAAGGTACTTGGATATGTGGTAGATTTTTTGGAGCAAAATGGTATTCTGGTTTATGGGTAGATGGGGAATGGTATGGTCAGGAGTGGAACTCTGTTGACTTAGTGGATGAATATATTAGAATAAAACCACAACTAAAAACTCAAAATTTAAACTCATCAATATGGAGAAATGGTACTTTTCACACAGGTACTTGGAATCATGGTTCATTCTACAAAGGCAGAATAGTAAATGCTACTTGGAATAATGGGATATTTTGGGAAGGACAAATAGATAATATACTTTGGAACAACGGTGAATTTAGAGGTGGTACATGGGTGAATGGGGTTTGGAATGATGGAAAATTTTCTTCAATATTTAAACCCGCTTTTTGGTTAAATGGTGAATTTAAAGGTGGGGATTTTGCATCAGGAACTTGGTTTGATGGTATATTTAATCAAAAAAACAAATTGGCTCGTTTTGGTACAGAAGCAAGTAATTCAAGACCTGCTATATGGAAAGGGGGTTCATTTTTTGATGGAGAAATTCATTCTAATTTGAGAACAGGTTTCAACACATTAAGTGGAAATGCTACACCAATTCCACTACCATCATTGAATAATAAATTTACAACTTTCGAAACAGGTTTAATATTTAATGCTAAAGTTTATGGTGGTACATTTAGACAATGTCAAATGAGAAATAGTTTAGTAGAAAATGCTGTATTATTACCATTGGATATTGTTGGTTTTGAAGCCGTAGCAAATTCACACGCAAGTATTTATTTAAGAGGTGATGTTTATTTTAATGTAAATAATGAGATATTTATCATTGATGATAATAGTGGCTCATTACAAAGTCAATTTGGTTCAAGGGCTAATCCAAGAAAATGGACGATAAAAGAAGTAACACAAGTTCAATCATTAGGATATACTAAAATAGATTTCTTTGAAGTACCAACTTTTAATTTATCTGTTAGTCCAATTAACACAACCCGTTTATTAATTGTTCCTAATGTTATTAAAACAAGATGGAATAACGGAGTGTGTATAAATGGATTCTTTGATAACTGCGATTGGTATGGTGGCTTTTGGGTTAACGGTATATTTTTAAATTGTAGGTTTTTGTAAAATATTGAATACTGAATTTTCTTTAAAATTCATATTTGATAAGATAACTAATTTGGTAGTTGGTTTTTCAGATATGTGTGGGAAAATATCAAATAGAATTTTATCTATTTTACCAAACCCTTTAACTGAACTTACTATACATTGGTCAATGTCAAACAAATCTTCTTTTTTAATAATTGGTTTAATTAAAATTTTACCACCACTTTGAGTTTCTATTTTATTTTTTGATATGAATTTAATGTTTGCTTTTAAAAAATGAGGTAAACATACATAGGTTATTTTTAATCTATCTATAATGTTGGTTTTATAATAAGTGTTATATAAAATTTTCTCGTCTCTAAAGGTGATTAACCACAGACTGAATAGTAACATTATAGTATCAAAGCCCGATTGTCTTACTTCATATAATGAATTATATCTATAATTTAACAAACTATCTATCCAATTTTTTTGATATTCTCTTAGTTTTATATTTTCTTTACCTAAATTAGGATTAAAAATCTTACAATATTTTTCGATAAAATAAATAGGACTATTATAACATTTGGCATATTCTATTAGTTCATCTTTGGTATATAGATAGGGTAGTTTTGTATTAATTATATTAAAATTTCCTTGATGACAAAACCGCCAACTTCTTTTTATTTTTTCTCCATTATTCACTTTAGTTAAAATAGATTCTATTTTTTCGGTACTGATGTATTTCATGTTTTTTCACGTATATATAAAAAATTTGTTTCCTTGTTATTTTTTTAAGCAAAGTTATTAAAAAATTTAGTGGTTTGAAAATAATTACTTATATTTGTTTCATCAAAAAATATATTGTAGTAGTTAAATGGATTGTGTCGGCTTAGAGGTATAAATTAACAATCCAAAATGTTAAATAGGGGATTGTTAACATCCGTGACACTAAAAATATTTAAAAAAATTGGTAAATTAAAAAATTCTTTCTATCTTTGTATTTCCGAATTAAAAAGTCATAATAGTTTAAACGGATTGTATCTGTTATGACACATAAATTAACAATCCTTATTCTAATCAAAATGAGTAACGATAAACTAAAATGTGAAATTGAAGACTTAAAGCAGGTGATATTTAAACAAAAATCTGACTTTGAGATGGAAAAGTGGGAACAATCAAAAAATTACCTTGACTTCCTAAAGGAATTACAAGGAAGGATGAAAAATTGGGATGAAAAAAACGACTGGACTGAAAGGGATTATGCTTTCAAAATGGTCGAAGATTGGATTGATGAACTGAGTGAGATTGTAAATGTCCTATAACGTTCTGTAAGTAGGCGATGGTTGCCTACTATAAAATTAATTATTAACTAAGAAGTTATTTGTAACTATTGCTTACTTGCTTTTAGACACATGGCTTTTCACAAATTTAAATAAAATGGAAATAACAGTAAAAAGAAATTATGGCTTTGAGTTAATTTTTGAAGCTGAAAATGAAAATGTAAAAGTAACCGAAGATATTGAAGAGCGTACCTACGGCAAAAATGAAGACGGTACGACAAATTATCGAGATGTAAAACGAGATGTAAAAACAGGTATTATTGAGCAGTTTGTTTCTGCGTTAGACGATATGATTTACTACCGTGAAGCTGATTTTGATAGCAGTAGTTTAATTGAACGACTTTTTGAAAAACTACCTACAGAAGTTGCTAATAATTTACTTGTCAAACTAAACCGTGATTATGGGATAGATGTTGAATAGTATTTTATATAACTGTAAGTAATATGGAAATTTATGAATACAAATAACTAACTATAAACTTAAAACAAATAATAGTGAAGATGAAGATTTCATTGTTCACGAAAATGATTTTGTGTCCGATTAATGGTGCATAACGGTTGAGTGTATGAGTACCACGAAGTGGACTTCATAGCAGTAGTGTGGCTTTGCACATACTTTCAACTAACAGATAAACTTATTAGCCACATTACTTATACACTTTGTTATAAAACGTTATTTACTATGGATATAAAAGAAGAAATATTTAATTTCATATCTACACACGAAGCACAAGTTTCACATGATATGAAGCAGAAAGATGACATGATTGATGTTAGATTCACAACATTTGGTAATCGTGCTGGTTGTAAGGCACTTTACGAAGTTATAGAAATGTTGGATGAAGATATGAAATTAAATGTCGTGAAAATGATGAAGAATAGACGAGTTTCTTCATAATGTTTTATAACGGTCGGCAATATGAAACGGTTGCCTAATAAGACGTTTCAAATTTAGTAATAGCTTGACGGCAACTGTTTTATATTGCTTGTTAGGCACAGTTTATTTTGATTATGAAAAAAGTAAAAAAAACAATACCAAAAGTAAAAATTGAAACAATACTGAGAGAAAGTTATGAAATTCAATGTCCACACTGTAAAACCTATTTTCAAGGTGGGTACAATCGTCAATCATTGAGAATTGCTTGTAGTGGTTGTAATAATCCAATAGAAATTGAATGGGATAAAGCTATAAAGGTTGCGCACTTTTAAATTGTGCCTAACTCGTTTTTATACGCAACTCAAAAAAACTTCGCATAACCATTTAAATTCTATTGATTATACGAAGGTTTGCTTCGTGTTAATTTCTACACAATAAATTTGGTAAATTAAAAAATTCTCATTATCTTTGTAATCTAAAAAAAATAAATATGTTAGTAAATTTAACTCCAAATTGGAAAGAAATAGAAAGAAGAAGTGCTATTGCGAAAGAGCATAACTTTGAACATATACCACAATGTGATGAAAGACTTATGCAGTACGGTGATGGTATTTATCAATCCAATTTTGACTTTAATTTTTCACACGAAGAATTTTTAGAATTTGATATTGACAAAGGAGTTCACGATATACCATTTGAACAGTCATTCGAAGTATTTGCACCAACATATCATAAAGCACAATACGGTGTAGCTGATAGTATCGACCAAATAAAAGAATATTTTAAAGAGGAAATTGAAGACCCCAATAGAAAGTATTTTATTACAGCAACACCAGTTTATCAAGATAAAGAAAATAAAGGCAAAGGTGGTGGATGGAGATGGCACAAGTGGGGTGAATACATTGGTAATTTAGATTCTAAATGCGAGTATTTAGATGATGAAGATTTTGGAGATGATTTTCAATATGTTGTTTGTTTCCATTTGTATGAACTTAAATAAAAATAAATATGAATATTTTTCAAAATTTTCAAAATGAATTATCTCATATCGATATTGATAATCCTGAATTTGATAATACTTCTAAGGTTCATAATTGGAGAAATTATATACCACCAGATTGGAAAAGTAATTGGAAAAATTTTACCGAAAGTGAACGTAAAATTATGATAATTATGGCACAAATCCAAGCAGATAATGAAAATTGGGATTAAAATTAATAAATAAAATACTATGGCAATGTTAGAACTCGGTTGGTTAAATTATGTTAGAACCGATGAAGAAGGTAGAGATGAGAAAGGTGAATATTTCATTCAAAGAGTTTATGGGAAAGAATACTGTAATTGTCATCCCGAAACTTGTACACATTTTGATAATATCAGAAATGTTGATTATAAAAGAAAAGTTTATATAGACAAGTTGTATAAAGAATAGTGTATGAGAAGGTTTGCTTAGATGAACTTTCAAATTACCACTAACGGATTAGGGCTTTGCGTAGTAGCCCTTAGTAGAAACTTAAAATTAACCACGACACTTGATAGGGCTATTACGCAAAACCCTTGTTATGTGCCGTTAAATTTTCAAAACGATGTCAAAATTAAAAACAGCACAAGAGTTGATTAAAACAAACAATAGTTCAATAATGGCGGGTTTCAATATGTTTATTCACGGACACCAACCAATAACATTTGGCGATGGTTATCACGATGCTTACGATAGAATGCAAGGCTATGAATATGCGCAAAAAATGGCAAAAGAAGATGGTATTGCTTTTACAAAAGTGTTTAAGTGTAAAGAAGGTGATTGCTACCCTTTTCAATATGGCGGTTTCTTCGTGTGTAATAATTGCGGTGGAAAAGGCGTAGATAAAGAATGGTGGAAAATTCAAGTTGAAAAGGATGGAAATGAATTTTGTTGTCACGGATTAGATTTTATCAACCTACAAGAAAGCTCAAACTATGCTTTTGGAAAAACCTTTGAAGAGGCTATTTCTAATTACGAAAAGGTAATGTTAGGTGCGTCTGCTTAATGGCACATAACGTTTTGCGTATAAAAAATCGTTTTAATGTTTTTTATACGCTGTTAGCAGATGTAATTTTATCCCTTACGTGCGGTGGGATGCACATAAAATAAAAAGAGAAATGAAAATAAATAATTATTATGCAAAATCAATTGGTGGACAGCGTAAAGACTTCATAGATTTTGTAAAGGTTAATAACCCAAACTTAGATGAAGCAGATGTTAAGGATATTGATTTTCTTATACAAAGAGTAGCACAAAATCTATTTTACTTCGAGGATAATATTTCAACAGCTAAATCAGATTATATTAGTTTAATCGGATTACTGATGAAAAAAGGTGTTGTTTTTGAAGGTGCGTTGGAGGGATAAAATTATTTCTGCTAACGGTTGAGAATATAAGTAGTAACCGATTTAGAAGTACAAATGTTTGAATTAAAGATAATGTTAAATAGAAGTAGTAACTTAAATAAACCATATAACTCGGTTATTACTTATATTCTTTGTTATGTGTATGTAAATTAAATTTTATACTATGAAAAAAGAAAAACACGAATTAGAAAACACGTTGGTAAATTTGAAAGATTTTAAGAAAGAACTTGAAGAACACACTATAATACTTGATAGTGGTAGAGGTGTTTCTTTATCAAATTTACCAACACACTTTTGGGAAACACTTGGTGAGTGTATAAATGACATTGAAGATTATATAAATAATCATAAAATTTAATTTATTACACATAACGTCCGATGATAAACAATCGTTTTAATGTTGTTTATCATTTGTTAGGTTTAGTTAAATTATTGTTTTACAAATTAAAAAATGGAAAATATGGAAAAAGAAATTTTAAAATACCTACAAGATGGTATTAGTATTGATGGAAACCCTACGGATGGATACACTGTATTCACAATTAAAACACAACATTTTAAAATTTCATCTTTGGATGAACTTAGTGTTGAACGATTTGAAAAAGCTATTTCAGATTTTAAGAAAAGAGAAGAGTTGGAAAACGAACTACTTAAACAAATAGAACCAGTTCAACACGATTTAGATTGGAGAGGATTTATAGATGGGAAATACGATACTCCAAAACAATAATTTAATTGAACCTAACGGTCGGGGGCTTTGCGTAGTAGCCCTTAGTAAAAACTTAAAATTAACCACGACACTTGATAGGGCTATTACGCAAA
>ERZ869929.982-NODE-982-length-11755-cov-7.459231_pt1 | contig 11755 bp, 29 predicted proteins | sample MGYA00579312_ERZ869929 | MGnify/ENA primary metagenome ERZ869929 (study PRJEB32216, sample SAMN09231818) | wastewater metagenome | place: USA: Maryland | collected 2016-08-09 | study: EMG produced TPA metagenomics assembly of the PRJNA472060 data set (Reclaimed... | reverse complement strand
AGTATGAAATTTTATTAAATTTTAGCATGTACTCTTAAATTAAGCAAACCCAAAATATTCCTTTTTGATGTGTGTCTGCAAGTGAAAGTTTTAGGCTTTCTGGATTTGGATTTTTAGCCAAATCATACATTTTTTTAAGAAACTCTAATTTTGACATGTTTCTGTTTTTAATTGTTTGACAAAAAGCACTGGGCATAACACGTGTTTTGCGTTATGGCGGTTGACGTGCTGAAATCAACAGCAGTAATTCTATTGGGCTTTTGTGCTATCGGACAAGTAAGTGCTACTAATCCGCCACAAACGCAAAGCTACCCAAACGTTATATGCAATGCTACGAAATCGTGAAAAACTCCTGTTCATCCCCTAAGTAGTTTCCACGTTTTGAATAATGTATTTTTGAAATAAAAAACTCACCAACTTTACTGTGTGTCTTGGCATAATCTTTCATCGGTTCTTTATTCAAACAGCACCATATACATTCAGGGTCTATCTCAGTTAAATCTTCTTTAACATATCCACTTTTGAATAAAGCGTATCCAATAACTTCATCCTCTAAAGTTGGTGTCAATCCTTTGTATTTGTATTCTTTATAGTTTTTCATTTCAAAATATTTTTTAAATCCGCACTGCATATAACAGCGTGTATATGCAAGTGGCGGTTTTGTGGTTTATTCAAAATTTGTTCCTCTATCAAACTTTCTGCTGTATTGAAAGGTTAGTACTTCTAATCGCCACCTGACATATACACGCAAAACGTTAGGTTCAATTAAATTATTGTTTTGAGTTTTTAAGTTCTTCAATCAAAAGTTTCTCAACCTCTTTTCTAATCTTTTTCGGTATAACTATTTCTGGTGTTCCTTCTTCAACCACTATCGCGGTTTTGATTGAAATGGTTTCGCACTCTACTTTCTTTGTTTCAAGTTTCAAATTTATTTCTTTCATATATATTTTTTTTTTTCAAAGGTAAAACAATAATTTAACTAAACCTAACAAATGATAAACAACATTAAAACGATTGTTTATCATCGGACGTTAGGCGTAATATTAAAACTCGTCCCGAAGAACCTTTTGAGTAATAACATGACCAACTACTTGGTAAATATGCCCTAACATGCAATAAATATCATCGTCTTTGATATTTTCGTGGTTAATAAGTCTTACAGTTTCTTCGCTGTAAACTCTATCTTTTGTGTGCCTTGTGCTTGTTTCTTTTAAAACTAAACGTAGTTGGTCATTAGTGTAATCTTCTAATAACACCTGAGCAATACTACGCCTAACAGCAGTTTGGCAAGATGCGGGGTTTTGTTTTTCTATTGACATATTGTGTTAAATTTTAAGTTTTGTAATTCTAATCGGCTTTGGTGCTGAAAGTCCCGCACCTCGCCAAGCTGCGGAACGTTATGTGTAATTTTACAAGAACACACCTTCACTACGTTTTTTGTTTAAATATTTGTAATATACAATCCGTTCTTTCATTCCTTCAATATTTTTCTTCCATTCATTTTTCATCTTTTGTGTGAAATCATCATCAAAAGGAGTTCTATTATAAGGTGGATATTCAAAATATTTTCGGACTTCAATCACTAATTCATCTATTAAACTATCAAAACTACACATAACATCAGATATACGCAATTCTTTTTCTGCGTTTTCCGAAGTTTTGTTTGTATTATTTAAGTTTTCTATATCTATTTAATTTTGGGGATTGTTAAATTATGAGTCATAATAGATACAATCCGTTTAAACTATTATGACTTTTTAATTCGACAATACAAAGATAGTAAGGATTTTTTAATTAACCAAATTTTTCTAAATATTTTTAGTGCCACTGATGTTAACAATCCCCTAATTTAGATTAATACTTTTTTGATTTACCTTCTAATGGAGTATATTGATGAAATATGATAGAATCACATTGCTTACATTTTATTTTCATTAGATTTGTATTTTTTATCAAAAACACCAAATGCTTTATCAAATGCTTCATCTTCGGAAATACTTTCATCCGCTAAAATTTCAAGTAGTTCCACATCTTCATCAATGCAAGCAAAGAAATCCAAATCACAGCAATCCCTTTCAATTGTTCTATCGAAGTCAGCCGATACAGATTTAATTTTAGGGTCTATATCCTTACCCTTCATACAATAATATTCTCTATCGGAATATAAGTCAATCTCGGTAAAAACTGCACCATAATTAACACAGTAATTACAACTTTTGCAAATTTTATTTTCCATATTTTATAAAAGGTTTAATTTTTCAGCATGTGATTTTTTAACGTAGAAAATTTCTTTATCTGGTACTGTCCATTCTTTGAGCATATAGTGATTTGCACCAGTTATGTCACAAAACTTAGACCAACCACAAGTATTTTTGATAGTATATAATGTGATAGGAACTTCTTCCTCTTCTTCGGTGCTTTCTAAATAATTTTTGATAATAAGTGCTTTCTCATTATCAATTTCACTTAACACTTTTTGAAGTTCAGATAACTGTTCGTTTGTATACTTTTCTAATTTTAAAGTTAATTTTGTCATAGCTTAATTAATTTAGAATATAAAGATAAGTATAATTTTTTAATCTACCAAATTTTAATCTTTAAGATTTTCGAATTCTTCTAACGTATACAACTTATATCCATCGGATTTAAGGTATTTGAACCTTTCTGCTGCATATCGCATAGCATTATTGTAAAATGCCATAGCTGCTTTAGAGTTTTCTAAGGTTGGTTTTGTAATGTCTGATAAGGTATCTATATCATCCAACAAACACCATAGAGCTTCCATGATTTGTCTATCTGTTAATTTTTTATTCATAAATATTCATTTTGTATTTCTAAAATTCTTTCTGCTTCTAATTTCCATTCATAATCAGAATAATCACTAATAAATGTATCTATATCCACATCTAAATCTGAATCTGAATTTATCTCATCCCATACATTTTTTGGTATTTCATATGAAAATAAATATAGTTTTGGTATATAACCATCTTCTATTAAATCTATTGCATCGTATATATCTATATCAATATCAGATAGGGTTATAGTTTCAAATTCTTTTTTTGCTTTTTCAAATTCTTTCCAAAAGGAATCATTTCGGTTTGGATTTATGTATTCGATTGTTTTTCCATCTGAATCTAAAAACTCACCACTTACTTTACCTATTAAAATATTAGATGATTTTTCTGGTTTAGTTATTTTATCTGAAAAAGAATTTAAAATATCTTTTTCATAATTTGTAAGGGAGTCTATACCACTTTTAGATATCTTATCTAATACAGAATCTAAAACATATTGACTATACTGTTCTGTAATATATTTACTTTTGTTCATCCTTGTATATATTAAAATATTTCACAGGAATTTTGTTTAAAATCGCTCGTTTAATTTCTGCTTGTACACCAATAGATTCTTTCCAACCATCAATCATTAGCACATGCATTTCACTACAAATATCTAACAGGTCATAGCTTAAATTTTGCCAAAATTCAAAATCGGTTGGTAATGAAACCTCAGATAAAATACCTGTTCCAACTGTAATAGGGCTTATACATGATTTTTTATTAACTAATAGGTCTGCTGAATATTCACAAACCATTTTAACTCTTTGTTTTACTACGCTTTTATCATTATGCGAATAGGGTGCTGCTATATATATCATATTTATAAAGGATTTCCGTTTTCATCACATTTAATTGCTCCGGGCATAATATCTAAATTCCAATGCTGTTTTTCTGAACAGTTCGTACATTCATAATAAGCTACACCATTATCATCTTCTGATATGTAGGATTTGCTATGTGATAAAATGTTTCCGCAGCTACAAAAGATTTGATTATACCAAATTCCATCAACATCGGTTACTTTACCGTTAGTATAATTTTTGTAATTAATCCAATTATTACCAACTTTTACGTATGTATTAGGTTGTAGTAATTTTCGAATAAGTTTAAATTTTAATAAATTCATTGTTTTAGTTTTATTTTTTACTCATTCCACCAATGGGTAATCCCATTTTCTTTTGCCATTTGATACCATGAATTGTGGTCAGATACACCACTTTCAAATTCATTACCATATTTGTCCTTTACCTTATAGATTGTATATCCTTGTTTTAAATCAGTTACATACATCTTTGGTAAATATTCTTCTATACTTAACCATCCTTTAGGATGAGTGTCGGGAGGAAAATATTTATCCATTTCTTCTTGGGTCATATTATCTAAAGATTTTAATAAATCTTTTCCCATTTTCTTTAAGTCGAGTGTCATAGTTTAAAATTATATAGTATAAAAGTAATAAAAAGTTCTAATTTACCAAATTTATTGTGTAGAAATTAACACGCAATAAACCTTCGTATAATCATTATTATTTGGATGGTTATGCGAAGTTTTATTGTTTTTGTGTTGCGTATAAAAACGAGTTATACACAATGCTACCAAAGTGCTTCGATTTAACATTTGTGAGAAATTTTTATTAATTTTTTTCCTCCTTCAATTCTATTACAGAATATGATTTTTCAACTTCTTTAATTTTAACACTCACATTATTTATTTCTTCTGTTAATTTTTGCTTTTTTTCTTCTATTTCTTTTGTGAGTTCATTCTTCTTGGATTCAATCTCAATTAATCTTTCGCAAATGTCTGGGTGTTTTTCAACAATATCATTAACTTGTTTTTCGAGATTTTCAATAGATATTCCAAAACCAATATAATGTGATTGAATTCTAAACCCACCATCTTCTTCTTGAATCAAGAAATTATTATCAACTGTTCTTGTTTTGTCTGCAAGATAATTTTTCTTTTGGTCATAAGTCATTCGTTTAATTCCAATCCTTTCAAGAATTGTTAATGCTTTAACAACATCGTTTTTGTCTTTTACTGCTATTGGTTCAATACTTACTAAATTTTTCATTTTTTTTTATTTTAAATTATTAATTACTCTTTTATTTCCTACACACAAAATTAATAAAAATTATTTGATTTTCAAAATAAAGTTTATCTAAATAATACGCACTATGTATAACAAGGTGTATAAGAAAGTTTGCTATCAATCTCGGTGATAATTTTGAAAGTTTCTACAAGCAAACCTTCTCATACACTCAACCGTTATACACAATAATAAAAATTATTGTTTTCTTGGTTGTTCTTCCAATTCATTACCATCCCAATCAAAGATTTTGAAAAGTTCTCCACCCCATTCATCATCAACTGTAATTTTAATCACACACCACCACCAATAAAATTCTCGTTTATCAAAATCTTTGTTATCATTTATCCAATCAATAACCTTATCCATAGAAGAACCAAGAAAACAATTAGCATCTTCTATTTCAATATTACCTTTACGTCTTTCAATAATGTAGTATTCCATATGAATATTTGTTAAATTTTTATTACTGTGTATAAGTAATATGTTTATCTATAAGTTGAATGTATGTGCAAAGCCACACTACTATGTAGTCCACTACGTGGTACATATACACCAAATCGTTAGCGGTCAGCCTATGACACCATATTCTTTGACATTCTTCTCGTGAGCCACGCTTCTATCTTCGTTCAAATCGCTTCTTTTTATTAGGCGAAATTAAAGAGCGTAAGTAAATCAGTTCAATGACCACACACGAATATACGACCACCCCTGAACATTTTTTGTAAAGCTGAAAATTGGCAACAAATCTTTGAATCGAAACCCTGAATACCAGCTTTTGTAAAAGTTAAATTCTCTTTTCATTTTTCTTGTTATTAAATTTGGACTTATAAAAGCGAAGAAGCCCGAACCGCTAACACTTGCTTTGCAAAATGGCGGCAGAAGTGCTAATTTGAACCCTTGTAATTCTATTTAACGGTTGTGCTAAATTGAAGCTATGGTGTTTAAAAACCGCCCGCTCGAAAAGCAGATGCCGTTAGTTTCAATATTTAATTTTATCAAAACTATCCCTATGTTTATAACTTACCCAATACCAAAACTTACCATATTCAAGGTAGTTAAACATTGGTATTGCAATTAACATCATCAAAAAAATATAAACCAAGTGCTATAAATCCACCTTTTACTAACCCAAAGTCAAGTGCAAAAAACACATGAGATAATGGAAATGTAAGTGATAAACCCCCTAATATTTTTAAATAAGAAATCAAATCTGTTTTTTCATAATCATGAATTAAAATTAAATACTAAAACTAACAACAAATATAAAACATTTTACTTATTTTTTCAAAAAAATTTAACCACAATATGGACGAATGAAATCGGCGGCATCATACAAACCTAATTTATTTGCAGCCACTCTCAATTCTTGTAATTGTCGCTCTAAGTCATATTGTGCCTGTCCTTGTTGAGGAATATTTTTAATTACATCCAATACCGATGTAGACTTAGTATCTTTTTGTTTAAGTTCTTTCATTTTATTTAATTTTTATATGATATTTAAACGAGTTGGCGTTTTAACTTTCAAAAGATTTAAATTTATTAAAATAAATATAATATATTTACAAATATAAGTAATTATTTTCAAAATAACAAATATGTTGTGTTATTTTTTTTAATTCCGTATCACTCGAATGAAAACCTAAACAAGTAATAAGTGTTTCTAATTTGGATTTGGTAAGATAACCATCATAATCAAAATTATGTAAACAAATCACATCTGTTATTTTCCTGTAATCACTTGGGTCGCTTTCACAAATAAATAAAGTTTCGTTTGGTGTTCCCAAACAACCTATGCTTAAATGTCTATTTCTACCAAGTTTATAGATTAAATTATCAGCTACTGTAAAATGTGGTAATTTTTCAAACCCAATATTCAAACAGTCATCAACAGAAAGTTTATCGTTTAAGGATTTTATCATTTTGACCGAAATAATATATCTATTAAAGTTTTTAAATCATCTTCTGAATATTTACCAAAACAAACGCTTTGTTCAACTTTACCATTATGATAATAATCCAACCATAAATTATAATGAATGTCTGTTACTAACGATGTTCCGTCTGTTGGTAAATCTACCTTATATAGATGTGAATCATCTATTTGTCTAAATCCTAAACCCAATAGAAGTTTAATTCTATTTTGAAACTGTGTATTATCCATGTTTTGTATTTTAATTATTACCCAAATATACCCTGTGAACTTCGCATTATATCATTATATTCATCCTGTTCAATTTTAGAGCGACTATTTATAAAATCATCAATAAGTTTTTTTTCATCTTTAGTAAGTGGTGGCTCTTTTGTACCCCATCCAGATAAAACAATATTACATGCACCATAATAATCTTTTGAGTTAAACTTTTTCTTAAATAAATTAACCCTATCAAAATTTTTAATTTTTTTCATATTCATTTTCTATTATATCAAAATTACAATTTAATGAGATTGTATATTCTTCTGCTTTTTTATAATTGGTGAAATATTTGACATCATTTTTATTTACTTCATATCCATTTGAAAAGTAAGGCACAACTGTATTATAATGTTGTCATTTTTGATGTATTTGTTTTTATATTGAAAGATAATCTAAACCTTCTTCTAATGATTTAACCCTAAATTTTGTGAATTTTGAAACATCTAAATCATTAGTATTTCTAATTTGATTTGGTAATAACCAAGAATCTTTTTCAGACATCAATGCGATAGGCTTATCATCATAATTAACAATTGTCCATTTTGTTTTTAATTCTAAATATTTGATATTGTCTTTATTTTGAAACCAATCATAGTTTGAAAATTTGTCATTTCTGAATCTTTCCAACTCATCAAAAAAGTTAATATCTTTGGTTAATTTCCTTTCTTTTTTATTTTTGTTATAATCCGAAATAGTGAAGAATATATCAAAGTCGTCTGTATTAATAAACGGGTCTTCTATCCAATCATTGTGAACTATATACGTACCTAATTCACCATCAGCATGAACATTCACTATCACGGAAAATTGTTCTAATTTTGATAAATCTTTTTGATAAAACAAAGGTCTTATTTCTCTAAATCTCAAAAAATTATTAGATAACATGATTTGTCTATAATTGCACCAAGACTCAGGTATATCGAACATATAAAATAGTTTATAGTCCGGGTCGAAATTTTGCATTTTTATTAAAATTTAAAAACATTATTTTTATATGTTCTAATGAAACATCTTTCCAAAATACTTGTTTAACTTACAATAAAATTTATTTATTAGTTAAGTTTTGTTTTTCGGTAGGTGTTAATTTACCCCATCAATCTTTTTGATTTTTAAACATATTGATTATTTTTAAATAAAGATAGAAAGAATAATTTAAACTACCAAATTTATTGTGTAGAAATTAACACGCAATAAACCTTCGTATAATCATTAAAATTTAGATGGTTATGCGAAGTTTTATTGTTTTTGTGTTGCGTATAAAAACGAGTTAGCGGTCAGTTGCCTTATGACTACACTCAACACATGGCTCACCACAAAATGGACAATTCCTGCCAACAGCATCGGCAACCGAACCGCTAACAGGCGGTTGGCGCAATGCTGCAAACCATTCTGCAAAATCAGCAGCTTCCGACCATCCGATTAGCTTGTTTTTGTCCCACCCTTGCATTTCTGCATACTCATTTAGTTTCACTCTTGCTTCCATATTTTTATATTTAATTGTTAATTAATCGCACTGCGCCAACCGCCAATCCGTTATGTGTAATAAAATTTACTACTGATACGTCACAGAAATGTATTTAACATTCAGTCCAATGTAATCAGATTTCCATCTATTAACAACATATTCATGTTCACCTTTGGTTTTCCCAAAATACATTTCTGTTTTCTGCCTCCAAAATTCACCTTCTTGTATCCAAAATTTCACTTCATAGCTTTCTGAATATTCAACATGCTGATTTTTCTTTCTATTAATTTCTTCGTATTTAAGTATTTTCCCCATATTCCGTAAATTTTACATACACATAACAAAGTGTATAAGTAATGTGGCCAAATTAATTTGTTCTTTGATTGAATGTATGTGCAAAGCCACACTACTCATACACTCACCCGTTATGTGCAAGGCTACTGACCGTCTTCGATTTGAAGAACTCGTTTAATTTCACCAATTTTTTTCGCTTCACCGTATCGTGTCCCGTTTTCATAACCACTATCGTAAATTTTCTGAAACACATCTTCCCATCTATAAGGTTTGTATAAATTTACCTCTCCTACTTGTGGTATAAAAAACTTATTTGGATAAAGTTTACTGCCTACATAAACTACACCCATTTTTTCTAAATCTTCTTTTGTCATCGTTTTCAAATTAAATTCAGTGCTGATAAACCGCCCAGCACATAACAGCGGTTTGTAGCAAAAAGGGTTGACGTGCTACATTCGTCATTTATGGTTCTAATCGGCAGTAGTACAGGGTTGAAAATGTGTGCTTCTAATCCCTTTCAGCTACAAGCCGCAAAACGTTATGGTTAATAAAAAAATTGTTTTGATTTTAATTGATTTATTATCTCATCCAATTCTTCTTCTGTTCTATCAGAAATTTGGTTATTCCGTAGATGTTTGAAACCACTTCTACACCAATCATATGGTTCACACTGATTACCATCATCATCAAAGTTATATTGAATTGATATTTCCCAAGTGGTTTCACCCACTACTACTTCTGTGTTAAATGTTTCATTATCTCGATTACCAAATTTCTGTAACCAACATTTAACGTAATTTACTTTTTGTTCTTTATTCATAAATCAATTTTTTCAAAGGTAAAACAATTTTTTAACTAAACCATAACAAGGTGTATAAGAAAGATGACGTTAACAATGCTCCAAATCCCATAGAGTAAATTACCCATTTAAATAATTGTTTCATGTTTTTAAATATTGTTTAGCTTTATTATACTTTTCAACTCTTTTTAAATCAACATCAGTTGGGTTTGAGATTCTACTTAAATCCATATTATCCTCTAAATCACTAAGTTTTACAGCATGGGAGAATCTATTTCCGACAACTCGCTTTATATTTTCTTGATAAGTTAATGATTTATCTTTAGTAAGCCTTTTTACCGCATCTGTTATTTCTGAATCATTAAAAATAGCTTGAATATGTTCAATTTTCCATTCCACACAATCTTCAATTAAGTCATGTAGTAATGCTACAATATATAAAGTATCATAATCACTACTTTTTTGAGGTACTAAATATTTTTTAGAATTTTCAGCAACTCTATAAAGATGATTTATATATGGTTTACCTCCTTTATCAACTTTGTCTTTAAAAGCATAGTTGATTATATTTAATGCTATTTCTTTCATGTTTAATATGTTTGAATTTTTAGACACATTTTTTTCATTGTTAATAGTGCTTCCGCATTTCCTTTAGCATCATTCACTGGATTGTGGTCATGTTTAGTTTTTCTGAGTAGTTTTTTCCATTCTTTAGTAAGTCTTGCATCCATTTTCATCCCACAATATAAATCACCAATCCGTCTTGTAGAAAATCCAAATGGATTTTTTCCTAAGTAAGTACAAATATACAAATAATTTTTTAATTTACATCATAATCCCAATAATGAATCATATCAACCCATTCTATATCATAGATATTAGTTTGTAGGAAAGAAATTATTTCCATTGGAACTAAATCAAAGAAATAATTTACATCTTTCTCATTAACTATTAAATAGTACATACTTTGTTTACTTGATACGACTATTTTAAACGGTTTGTTTGGGTTTAATGCATATATTGCATCCATCTTATCTTTAAACTCTTGTTTGGTGTCTAATACCCTTTTAATTGGTATTAAATTTAAATCATAATCCTTGGTAATGATTGAAATATTTTTAACTAAACAGAATTTATAAATATCTTGACAAATTTTAACACTTGGTTTAAAATCTTCATCAAACACCACATAGTAAGTATCACCAAAGTCAATATCCGTATATAGAGTATATTTAAATCCTAATGAATCTACATGTGGCTTCATTAAAGTATCAAAATCTTCCATCACATTGTAATGCTTTGGTTGAATTTGATTAGCATTAAAAAATTTAAATTTATCAATTTTATAGATTTCACCACCTTTCATTTTAGAAAGATAGAAATCATCTATTAAATACGTTTCATCTCCAAAATAAGAAAACGTACAAAGCATTTTATCTTTCTTAACACCATATTTTTTGGCATATTCAAATAAAAATGGTAAAATACCATATTTTATATCTAGTCCCTTTGAAGCCCATTTAGAAATATATTCTTCTGAATTATATTTCATATATGCTTTCTCTGCCAACTCTTTGAATTTACCGGATTCATTAAGGAGTTCTAGTTTATTTCTAAGTACCGTAGACATAAATTCATCACAAGTTGTTCCAACTTCATCCCAATGTTTAGTACTTTCCCAATCCGATTTGATTTTATCTTCGGGGGTTTCTTCTAAGTACTTTCTAAGATTTTCTGATATACTTCCCATTATTTAATAATATATTGCAAATTTAATAGCATCTTCTAAGACAGGAAAAATTCCTTTTGTTTCAATATACCCCTTTACGGGTACATAGATAACAATATAACCAAGGGTATGTTTACATACCACTAAACATTCTTCATTTCGTATTAAATTATCTTTATCCTTATAATCTGTTACAGGATTATCTTGTGGAGGGATTTCATCCCAATATAAATCTTCGAAAACTAAATATTCCATTTTTAAACTTTTAAAGTACAAATATAGTAAATTTTTGGGATTGTTAATTTATGAGTCATGACAGATACAATCCTTTTAAACTGTAAT